>Ga0210019_1003941_pt1 | contig 13255 bp, 11 predicted proteins | sample CryGeyCG2114_020_2_FD_183969 | JGI IMG/M metagenome (GOLD analysis project Ga0210019, IMG submission 183969) | Groundwater microbial communities from aquifer - Crystal Geyser CG11_big_fil_rev_8/21/14_0.20 (SPAdes) (version 2) | ecosystem: Environmental > Aquatic > Deep subsurface > Groundwater ...
GCTATTACTTAACTTATTTCCTTTATCGGTTGCTTGATTGCTGCATCCTGACGTAAAAGTAAATAAAATCAGTGCAATATAAAATACAGTTTTTAATTTAGCTTTCAGCATTGGTTTAAATTACCTCTTGCTAAGTCATATGTTAACATCAATAAAGATTTTATTATGAAAAACCTTATTAAAAAACCTGTGATAATACTTGGCTGCCCTCGCTCAGGAACAACTTTACTATTTACAATACTTGGACACAGCAAGCAATTATATTCGTTATATAACGAAAGCAGGTTTATTTTTAAGGGATTTTATAAAAAAAGAATTAAAGAAGGTATTGAATATCACAATGATAAACTAAACTTTGAAGATTTAGATGAGGAAACAAAAAGTTACTTTCTACATGAGTTTGATAGATATTCTTTAAATAATAGACTTGTTGGATTGGCTCTTCATAAAATTTTAAGAAAACACTTTTTGTTAAAACCTTTTGTCTCACTTATAACCAGATTTAATAGTTTATATAAAGATACTTTTATTGAAAGTTATAGGATAGTAGAAAAAACCCCAAGAAACTGTTTTAAAGTTTCTTTTATGAATAAATTATTTTCAGATGCAAAGTTTATATATATTAAAAGAGATGGGAGATCAAATATTAGTTCACTACTGGAAGGTTGGAGGAAGCGTAAAGGTGGCAAGAAAAGATTTCCTGGACTTTCAAAGCCATTAAATATAAAAGATTATAGTGGGAGTGGTTGGCACTTTGTACTTCCGCCAAAATGGGAAGAGTATTCTGATAAAACACTGGCAGAAGTGTGTGCATTTCAATGGGTTAGTTCTAATCAGGCTATTTTAGATGGGCTTAAGGAAATAGAAGCTAATAGAAAGTATGAAATATCTTATGAAGAGCTAAGTGAGAATACCTCTGGCGTAGTAGAACAGATTTGCAACTTTATTGATATTCCTTATTCACAAGAGATTCAAAAGATTGCTGAAAAGCCTCCTGTGGTTAATACCTTCTCAAGACCAAACAAAGATAAATGGAAAAGACATGAAGCTGAGTTAGAAAAAATATATTTTATGATTCAACCTATGATGAATGTTCTTGGATATTCATTAGGTGAAAAGAAACAAGCCGTAACCTATAAACCGTAAATCTTGTTTACGGGATACAATTTAAGGGAATAGGTATAGTGATGATTAAGCTTGGAAAAAACATATTTTTAATTATTCTTCTTTGCTTGTTTGTACCTCAGCTGGTAGAAGCAAAGGATAAAGAAACTTTGCTTCATTTTGTACAAATATCAGATACTCACATAAATCATGAATATTTGCCTGATAAAGCAAAAATCAGAGAAAATTCTGAAAAGCTGTTTACAACAGCTATTAGACAAATTAATGAGATTGATAATGTTGACTTTGTTTTAGCAACAGGTGATTTAATTAATAAGCCTGAAAAGAAACTTTTAGATAAGTTTATTGAAATCATAACAGCATTAAATGCACCGCTTTATGCAATTTTAGGTAATCATGATGTTGGGGTAAGTGCTGAACTTAGCAAAGAAGAATATGTAAGAGCTTTTCAAACATTACCTAATCCTACTAGTTTTACAGGACAGATGGCATACTATTCATTTTCAATCAATGAAATATTTACTGTAATTTGTTTGGATACTACGAATGAAGATTTTGTAAGTAGATTAGGAAGGATTGATGATAAGCAACTATTTTGGTTACAAAATGAATTAGAAAAAAACAGAAGTAAAATTGTAATTCTTGCACTTCATATTTCGCCAATTGATCCGTTTCGTTCTGAACAAGGATTGTTTTTTGATCCAAGTAAAAAAGAATTTTTGGATTTGATAGATCGATATGACAACGTAATAGCTCTATTTTCCGGTGATTATCATGCTGCTAAGCTATTTAAAGCAAATAGAAAAATATATTCTATTGCACCTGCTACGGTTAAGTATCCATGTGCTTTTAGGGAAGTTATAATTACAGAAGAAAAGAAATCAAAATTAAAATTCTGGAATAGAAAACAAGGATTTATTAATATACGGTTTAAATGGCACGTTATTGACGAACCTGAATTGGTTGAGTATAGTAAACAGGAATCTATTGATCCTGTTACGGCTTGCGGTACAGAACAAGATAGAGAAAATACCTTTCAAATCAAAATAGCAAAAACTCTTCTTTCCCGAAGGATCTAAATTTTGTTACTATAACATAAGATTATGAGTTATTTATTTGTTGTAAACCCAACTGCCAAGCATTCAAAAGCAAAAGAAATTAAAAAGGTTCTTGAGGAGAAAATTGCAGGTCATAAGAAGTATAAGCATCTAAAGACAGATATTATCATGCCTCTTACTGTTTATGAGCTAGAAAAAAATCTTAAATCAAAGATTATAAACGAGCACTTTAAAACTGTTGTAGCTGTAGGTGGTGATGGAACGATTGCACAAGTCATTAAAATGTTGATAGATTTTCCTGATGTCAATGTTGGTATTGTGCCGCAAGGAACAGGAAATATTTTAGCTTCGAATCTAGGGATTTCAAATGAGATTGATACAGCATTAGAGATAGTTTTTAATGGAAAAGAAGAGCTTATGGATTTAGGTCATGTTGATGGGCACCCCTTTACTATTATTGCTGGCACCGGGGTTCCTGCAGAAATAATTAAAGATATAAAAAAAGAAGATAAAGCAATGTTTGGTATCTGGGCTTACTTTATTAAAGGACTTGAACAGCTTTATAATGCAAAGGAGTTTGATTTTCATCTTAATATAGATGGGACAGAAATTAGAACAAAAAGCATTGCAGTTTTTGTTATGAATGCAGGAAATTTTTTAGGGCCCTTTCCTTCAATTATGCCTGATGTAAAGCCTCATGATGATTATCTGGATGTTTGTATTGTTTCACTTAAGAGTTTAAAAGAAGATCCTATAGGTTATTTTGAGCTTCTTCTAAATTACTTAACTAGAAATTTAAAACAAGGCGGTGCAATTCAAAGTTTTAAAGCAAAAAATATCGTTATTCAATCTTCCCCACATCTTAAAGTTCAGGCTGATGGGGATATCGTGTCTACTACCCCAACAAAAATAGGAATTATGCCTAAAAAATTAAGGGTTTTAGTTCCATCAAGACCTAAGATTCTTACACCTTCATTTGATGAGATTATAGATAAAATTGAAGAAATGTTTAAAATAAAACTTCCTAGATAGTAAGCCAATGAGATAAATCTAATTTAATTAAATCCTGCAAATTTAATATATCTTCTTTGTAATCTTGAATTAGTGCTGCTTTTGTTTCAGTTAACATAGGTGCTACTGGTTCTGAGTTTATCTTATCCATTACTGATATCATTTTATTACGGATTTGTTTTGGAATTAGATCTTTCATAAAAAGTTTTATTGGATTTTTTGACTTTAATAAACCCGTTAAAGTATTGTATTTTAGCCCATGTTTTTTTGAAACATTGTGTTTTGCAAGGATTTCAGGACTAAATGAGTTATTCACATCTAAAAAATTAAATATTTCTTTTAAGACAGTTGAGGTGTTGTTTTTAAAATCTTCGTACAAGAAAATTTTTATTTGATTCTTATCAAATAAATTAAAATAAGTCTTTAAATACTTATAATACAATCCTTTTTCTTTATAATAAAAGACCAAGCCCCAATTTTCTTTTTTTCGAGTTGGCTCTTTAGATATAACTTCTTCAAATGATCTAAGAGGTTCTACTCCCCTGCCTATGCAATGGAGAAAATTAGAGTATGCTCTCTCAATAGGATGCCTTAGTACAACAATTAATTTTGCATTTGGAATTATGTTTTTTATGTTTTTGGCAGCTTCAGGTACATATAAATAGCTTGCAGAAGCTTCTCCTATAGCTTTTTCTATAGTAGCTTTTTCGAATAACTTCTCATATGTTTTTAAACTTGTTATCCTTGTTTTTAAAAAATTATCATTTTCAATTTTGTTCCCTAAAATTTCAGGAAATCTATCCTTGCAAATAAAATAAAAAGGTTCTTTTTCCTCACTCATATATACTTCAGGGTGTTTTTTTAGGTAATGGTATAAAGAGGTAGTTCCTGCTTTTTCTGCGCCAATTATTAAAAAATTTGGAAGAGTCATTTGAATTTCCTTTATAAATCTCTTTATTATTATAAATGGGTTATACTTTTGTTATATTAACTTATGGTGTTACCAAGGAGGAAGTTATGAAAAGAAATGGATTTTTAATAAGTATATTAGCTTTATCAGTTTTATTTTTTGCTGGGTGTTGCAAGCCTCCTTGTTATGATTGCGGAGCTGGCAAAAGAGGATTTTTCAAAGGGCATTATCACAAAGATAAAAGTGTTTGTTCGTATGAGGATTGTTTGTTGAATGCACCTTGTTTTGTAGTAAAGAAAAAAGATGAACTTGGTTTATCTGATGACCAGGTAAATAAAGTTAAGGATCTTTGTACAGTAACTAAAAAAGAACATATCCAACTAGAAGCTGATATTGAAAAGATTTTTGTTGATATTAAGACTAAAATGCATGAAGTTACCCTTGATGTAGGTGGAATAAATGCACTTATTGATAAAAAATATGAACTTAAAAAACAAAAATCGAAAGCCTTGATTAGTTCATTTGCAAGATTAAATAATGACATTCTTACAGAAGAACAACGAGAAAAGTTTAAAGAGTTTAGAGATAAGTGTAAAGAAGGAAAATGTGGAAAAGGTTGTTCTTCTTGTCCTTGTAAAAAGGAAGAGAAAGAATAGCTTTTAGTAAAGTAATTGAATTTAATGCCAGGCTTAAAAATAAGCTATAATGCTTACATTGATTATCTAAAACAAGCCTGGAGGCTAAATTGTGAAAGTACTTTCAAGACCTTTTACACCACCTCAAACAGAGTTAAAAAGACTAAATGGCACAAAGTCTGAAATATTAATTGTTACTGATGAAGATCATACACGAATCCCATGGACTGAACAAGGATACAGGACAGGGATTAATCCTGAATATTTGGAAGGTAACAAACAAGCATTTCATGCTGTAGCTTCCAAAAGCATTATTATTGGTGCTACAGGACTTGATTTTAAATCATTGCAATGGATACAAGAACAGTTAGGAGTACTTACTGGGTTTCCACCTACTGATATAGAAATAACAGACAATGGACTTGAAATTAGACTAAATGAAAATGGACTTAACCATGAAGAATGGCTTGATGTAAAAAAAGATATTGAACCAAACAAGGATTATGAATCTTATATAAGAAGTGAGGTTGGTTACAGAAGAGAAGTATTTTCCCAAGCAATGAAAGCTAAGATTCAAGAATTTGGTTATATCCAAGTAACAGATATTGAAGATTATCCTCCAATGACTTTACCTAATTGTGAGGCATTTAGCAAGAAGGGAGATTTTCCTTCAACCGTAGTAATAAGTTATGGAGAGTCAGCAATTTATGTTGTTAAAGAAAATAGTGATCTGGACTATTTGAAATTTACAACTGATCTTGTAGAAAGCATAATAGATGAATATAAACGACTTACAGGTAAACAAATTAAAGCAGAAATCTCTGAACATGGATTTTATGATTATGCTTATTTTTCTCCTGACAATGGAATATATGTAAGCAAGGAAACTGCACTAAATGAAGCACTTAAAATGCTTCCATCTCATCAGACATCTAACTTACAAGTTGTAATTGCTGCAGGTGATAGTGCAAATGACAAACATCTTATTCCTCATACGCTTCAAGTAAATGGAAAGACAATTGATAGGCATTCTGTGATAACCGGACTAAAACTATCTGACAATAAGTGGTTTAAAGATCATCCGCGAATACATCTTTCTCCTAATGAGGTTGGGCACATTGGTCCTGGGATTCTTGAAATAATAAAGAAATATGAAATATGACATAGGAGGTATGACATCACTTTAGAGGAATACTATATCTCATTAATTAAGCACATTCCAGTACGTAACCTACACCTCTAATAGTTTTTAAAATCCTAGGTCTTTTTGGATTGTCTTCAAATTTTTTCCTTAGGTAACCTATATGGATGTCAACTGTTCTTGTTTCTTTATAATCGTTTAATCCCCAAATAGAGTTTAGTAATTCTTTCCTAGAGAATACTTTATTTGGCTTTCTTGCAAGTGTTTTTAGAAGCTTAAATTCTGTAAGCGATAAGTTCTTTGATTGTCCTTTATGTACAACCTTATATTCCTCATCGTCTATCTCAAGTTCGTTTAGAACTATTTTTTTGTTACCTATAGTTCCTATTTGCTTTTTTAACTGACAATCTATTCTTGCAAGAAGCTCTTTAAACTGAACAGGTTTTCTAATATAGTCTTGAGCTCCTAATTCTAGCCCTATAACAGCATGCATTTCTGAGGTTTGACTTGTTAGAAACATAATTGGGGTTTTAATACCCTCGCTTCTTATAAGCTTACATAGAGAAAAACCGTCTAATTCCTTGAACATTACTTCCAGTAGTATTAAATCTGGCTTTTCTTCTTTTATGAACCTCAATGCATCTTCACTGTTTTTGACAACTGTTACTAAATAACCGTTTAAATATAAGAATTTGCTTACTTCAGAGACATTTTCATCATTATCGGCAATAAGAATCTTAGCACCCATGGACTACCTCCTTAGATGGTTTTCAACCTATTTTTTGCGAACCCTCTTACTAAACTAATATAGTTTAATTACAAAATTATTTCAGCAATTGTACTTGATTAATAGATTAAATTTTTCTTATCTGGTGGCTAGAAAAAAGATATACGCCAGAATTTAACCATGTAACGTTTTGATACATAGATTCTTTTTTGTATGAGAAACTTTAAAATTTTTGACTTTTAGAATTTACACGTAAAGAATGTATGGACTATGTATGATGTACAAAATCAAATTTCTTTTATAAATTAAGGAAGTAAAATCTTTTAAAGATTCTCATACAATTGCTTGCTAATTAATTACAGTCTTTGTTTAATTATCTTCAAGCTTAAAAAAGGATTTATTGTTATGGCATCTCTTCAACCAGTGTCGGTAGGGGCTTTGTCTAAGTTATTTGTTGTTCCTTCAGGACACAGAGCCAGCTTAGATAAGAGACAATCTGACTTTACTCTTGGATATGCAAGTGAGGATGAAGCAAAACCTTTATTTAAAGAAAACAAGGAAAAAATATTTGAACTGCAGAGAAAATTTTATGCAGATGGTACAAGAGCACTGCTTGTAGTTTTACAAGGAATGGATACTGCAGGGAAAGATGGAACTATAAGACATGTCTTTGGTGGCATTAACCTAAAGGGTTGTGAAGTAACTTCGTTTAAGGCTCCTAATGAAGAAGAGAAGCAACATGACTTTTTATGGAGGATTCATGAGCATATTCCTCCAAAAGGAAGTATAGGGATATTTCATAGATCGCATTATGAAGATGTATTGGTTCCTAGAGTAAAAAATCTAGTTCCAGAAAATATCTGGCAGGCAAGATATGACCAAATAAATAATTTTGAAAAAATGCTAACTGAAAATGGAGTAATAATTTTAAAATTATTTCTTCATATCAGTAAAGATGAACAAAAGCAAAGAATTTTAAAGCGAATTGAGAATGAAACAAAACACTGGAAGCTGGATGAAAATGATATTAAAGAGAGAAAGTTTTGGAATGATTACTTTAAGGCATATGAAGATTTAATTTCTAATTGCAGTACTGAGTGGGCTCCCTGGTATGTAATTCCAGGAGATCATAAGTGGTTTAGAAATCTTGTGATTTCTCAAATCATTCTTGATACTCTTGAGACTATGGATTTGAAATACCCGAAGCCTTCTTTTGATGTGAATACCATTAATTTAGATTAATTTAATGGTTTTTTATGTGATTTAACTTGTTTTTTGTCAGCAAACAAATCATTAGCCACCAGTCCATAAGAACATGATATTGTGTCTATTTTTTCTTTTGAAATTACAGAATAACGCCCGGATTTAAATTCAATGCAAGAGTCAGGAATATCATCTAAAATCGCATCACCCCTTTTTTTGAAATTTTTATCATCTATAACAATGTAATCAATCCCATATTCTCTAATAAAACTCTTGATTGATCTTAAATCTTTTGAAAAGTATGCTTGATCTAAATCCAATATTCTTTCTTTTAATTCTTTGTAATAGCCCTTATGAAAAGGAATGTTAGCTTCATAACTTGCAAGAACACTTCTTTTGGAAAATGCAGGGATATTGTCTGCTAATTTGATTGGTGCTGCAATTAAACTATCTTTAGGGGTGCCTAACAAAAAACTGTATACTTTTTTTTCTTCTTCTTTAATGAGGATTAAATCATCATCCCAACGCACAGATGCGACCAAAAGTGCAAGAATTGCCATGATAACGGAAATGGATCGTTTGTTTTTAAAGAAACAATCCAATTGATAGAGTACATTGCCACCTAAGAAAACAAGCACAAGCCATAAGCTGTATTGAATATACCGTTGAGGCATATATAAGTAAAATAAAAAAGTTAAAGATACAAAATATAGCAAAATAGAAACAATAGAAAGTATCCATATATATTTTGGAATAAACAATATGCTTTTAATGTGATTTAATTTTTTTTCTTTATAAATTATGTAAAGAATAACTAAGACAAGTAGGCTAAATCCTATAATTGCTATAAATGATTCAGCGGATGGAAAAATATCAGTAATGAAATATTTTATGGTTTTACCTTTAAGTAAATAGTGTGGAATTGGAATAATGTTTACTCTTCCATCAGCATAGAATTCAGGCATCTTAATAACATCCTTGAGAGTTACTAGTTCTCCAAATGCATGTGAAAATGAGCCTATGTATCTTAAAGCAAGAACTGCAATGCCAGAAAAAAACGCCAGACATACTTGAAATGATCTTAGGTTATTTTTCGAATTTCTTTTGTTAATAAGTAAATCAAATATTAAAAAACTAAAGGATAAAATAAATGCTACAGGATATATCAAACTTTGTAATATAAAGCAAAAAGGCAACCATTTCCAATTTTTACTTTCATATATCCATAAAAAATAAAAAAATAGTGGATAGAAAAATCCTCTAGGCAGTCCTCCTGGTAATCCGCTTATAGTCCAGATATAAAGATTAAATGCAAAAGATACCCAAAATGCATACCGTATTCCTCTAGTGAAGCTGGTAGCTTGAAAAAGAAAAAATGTTGAAATAATCACTAGAATAAAAGGAAGTATTTGGCTGAATTTCATGGGATCTATCCAGCACGAAACAAATTGGTAAATAAACTTCACCACAGGTGAGATAAGAGGAGGTTGTGTAAAATATGATGCAATAAAATCACTTGGGTATAAACTTGGATCTATTAAGCGTGCCATCCAATATATTTGATTTCTTACATCATCTGAAATAGCAGTATAGTCAGTAAATATCCTGTGTTCTACTATGCATGCAAGGATGAAGCTAATTATAAGTGAAGTAAATAATAGTAAATTTTTCTTTAGCATTTATAATTTATTGAAAAACTGTTTAATAATAGCACTTTTTATAATTCCTAGATGTTGCATATTGTATTATCCTGTTTGACTTTGCAAGATTAATTTCTAGGAAGTTCTTTTTGTTTCCAGCAAATATAAAAGCCCGACTATAAAAAAGACAGGAATTCCAAGTTCAAAACTTTCTTCTATAATAAAAGCTGTTTTTTCCATCACGGGGGTTATTGTAAGGCTCGCATCGCGAAACATGCTTAAGGATGAATCAGCTAATTTACTGCACATGAAAAGTAAAAATGAGGGAAATATAATAATTGCAAGTGGTGTTTTATTAATCAAATTTTTTATATAAGCCAGAGTATATTTTTTCAAAAAGAAAAATATTGCTATTAAAATAAAAAGTATTATTGGAGCTACAATTAATTTTTCTAAAACAGGTACCTTAGGACTTAAATAATATCTGGTACTGCTTATGCTCATAGTAGTAAATGCTTTGTGAAAATCCAACTCTCTTAAGCCCAAAATAATAATAAGAAAAGACATTAAATATCTGTCTTTTAGCACCCCTCTTTTGCTCAAATAAAATGCAATAATTCCACTTAAAAAGTAGCTAATTACAGAACATATTTCTAATACTCCTCCTTCGGCTACTATTTCCATAGCTTGTTCTTTTGGAAGAAGAAAGAGGAAAATCACAAGAATTAAAAGGCAAAACAGTATGCTTGCACTTAATAAGTAGTATTTCTTTTCAATAGACTCTTTCATATGAATTAAATTTTTAGTATAGCAAGTTAAATTGTTATAAAAATGCCAAGCAAAGCGACTAATAGATAAAAACCATCTAATTTTGTAAACTTATAATTCTATTAAGACAAGAAATATGCATGAGTGCCTGATAAAGTAATTATTGTTATTAGTTAAATTTTTAAGGAGTGCATATGAGACCAAATGGAATAGGACCAATACTGTTACCTGTAATTAAAGTTGAAAGAGTATTTGTTGAAGATAAGTCTCCTCCAAAAGATATGATTACTGTCCCGAATCCTGAAAAAGCGCTTGTTAATGAATCTGTACCTGCTCACGCTGTTTCAAAAGAATCCCATGATCTTGATGCAGTTTCTGTATTAAGAGAGCTTGTGAAAGATGTAAGGTTAATTGATCTAAAACGGGGTGATAGAAAAAGACAAGTTTTTGATCTATGGAAAAATATTGATGGAGAAATGTTTAATCTTTCAGGAAACATAAATGAAAATAAAGGCAAAGGAATTACCATAACTGTTCTTCATCACAGCTTGGACCCAATTTCATTTGAAGGAATACCTCTTGTGTTAGAACCACGTCATAAAGCAGGGAGTTCTGTTGAGGTACAACTTCAGCCATCTATTAGAGTGGATGGGGAATATAGAGCTTCTTTTTCCAGATTAAGTCCTCGAATTAACACCTATAGTCTTAGAGTTGGCAGTTAGTAGTAAACATAAAATAATCCTTAAATCTTCCCTAGATTAAACAGATTTAATCATTTGTCTTAGGTTTTATATTGACTTGTTATGTATGAAGTGGATAACATGGTTTAATGCCGTTACCAATAAGAGGATTAATTTTAGGACTTGCTATGTCACTTGGTGGTTATAGGCCATCAAGAGTAAGAGAGCTTGGAGAAGCTGTAAAAGGTGCACCAGCAAGGGTTGATGATCCATATGAAATTAAACCACTTCTCAATAAATCAATTATTGAAAAAAACCATCTTGAGATTCCAATTATAAGCAAACATTTACTTGAAAAAGAATTACTCAAAATTATTCCCAAAAGCGAATTTAAAAAAATAGAAATAGAAATTTTACCTTTTACCGGTCATTATCATATTTCTGAATTTTCTTCACATGGGCATGCTATTGGCGGTGGAATGGGACCTGCAATGGGTACAAGTTTTTCTATGCCAATGGAAATGTATGCAATCATTGAGCCTACGTACTCTACCCCGTCATTATCTCCTGCACTAAGTAATAGGGAGCTCATGGAACTATTTAAAGTAGCTATGCAAGTGGGAAATGTCTATGCAGTTACACCTAGAATGCTCCAGGAAGTTGAGTCCTTTAGAGAGGGATTAACCGATGCTGGTAAACTTGAAAATAATAAAAAAGCTTTCTTGGCAAAGCTTAGTGAACTAAAACCGCCTCCTTTAGTTATTGATTTATTTAATATTGCATTTGACTTTCATATAAAGCATAGTGATCTAGCTGGAATATATCTTGCAAAACATTGTGCCATGGAACTTGCAAAACTTGATCCTCCAGAAGCACTTCTAAGAAACTATGTAAAAGCTATAAATGAAGGCTATGTAAGTGATGTAAAAAAGTCCAGGCAACTACTTGCTGAAACTGTTGCCCACACAGCTGAAATAAAGCTTATAAGAAGTACTTCAGAGTCTGAAAAAGATGAAGCGAAAAAACTTATACAAAGAATCACCCGTGCAGATACAGTACCTTATTCATACGAAGATAAAAGAGCTGCTCAGGTTTATGCTGAGGCTTTAACTATTCAAGCAAGAATATTTGATTTGTTTCATGGTTTTAGTGCACTTACCTTTGATGCAAGAAGCCCATTTGATAGGACTGCCCCACTTCTTGGACGCTTTGGATATGACACAGCTACTAAATGCAAACTTGTTTATGCAAAAGATAGAGAAGGTTTTCCAGGAAAAGGATTTTTAATTTCAGGAATAACTCCTGAAAAAGTTTTTGTACCTGATAGAGGAGCTGAAATGGAGGGACTTGATCCATATCACGCATATAAAAAAGCCTGGGATTATTTAAAAGATGATTTTGATATTTTGCAAAACACCCACTTTTTATTTACCAGAGGACTTATGGCAGCTTCTGTGCCTGGTGATGAAAGGTATGTAATAGATGGGGTGCATTATAGCTATGTAGTGCTTAATGATCACCACCATAATTACAAGCATAAGCAAGGTATTGCCAGTGCGTATTTAGTGCCTACAAAGATACTTCAAGACAAAATTAAGGGTACAACATCTGACTATGAAGATTATCCTTCTTTTCCAAAAGGTATTGAGGACATAAATGAAAAAGGTTTAACGCTTCCTGATTTAATAAAAGCATCTGAAGAAATTGGAGCCAAAGTATTTAACATAGGTTCTGGAACAAATTTAGGTGGAGGGTTATGTAACGCTGATCCTTTAGACAGTGAACCGTTATTTGGTTGGGAAGGTCCTTTAAGGGAAAAAGGCCACACTGTAGATATCTGGGACCATGTGCATAAATCACATATAAGAGATAAGTATGAAAGTAAACTACAAGATAATGCAGAGCTTGAAGCTTTAATGGAGCCGTTTAGAAAAAGACACGGTGAAATTTATACGGTTGTAAATAGTTATCAAAACTTATTTGACTTGTTTAGACTTTCACTTGCAAGGTGGCACAAAGGAGAAACTGTTGGTGATGCTGTAAAAGCGGATGGCACTGATTTGTTTGACTTAGAACTTCCTGATGATCAAAAATTACAACTAGGTGATGATACCTTTAGAAATCCTGCTTCTCTTAAAATGCTTGCTGAAGCATTTACATGGCATGATAGCGGAAAAGAAAAAGGGGTGGCAGAGCTTGATGCATACCCTGTTTTAGCACTTGCTCCTGCTCTTGATTATTGGAGTACTCCTCAAAGTCCATTTACACTTGATACTTTTGATATGACACTTAGAGTAGGTGATGAGACTGTACCGCTTTTAAAATTTGGAAGTGGCATAGGGGATTTTGATATTGAA
>Ga0210019_1003943_pt1 | contig 13252 bp, 14 predicted proteins | sample CryGeyCG2114_020_2_FD_183969 | JGI IMG/M metagenome (GOLD analysis project Ga0210019, IMG submission 183969) | Groundwater microbial communities from aquifer - Crystal Geyser CG11_big_fil_rev_8/21/14_0.20 (SPAdes) (version 2) | ecosystem: Environmental > Aquatic > Deep subsurface > Groundwater ...
AATGTTCAAAGTGTTATCATTATACGTTAAAAGAAAAATGTCCAAAGTGTGGTGAAGAAACAGTATCTGTACATCCTGCTAAGTTTTCACCAGATGACAAATACATGAGATATAGATTAGCTGAAAGATATTCTTAAAATTAAGAAAGAGGTTTGTAATCTTTGTTTACCTCATAAACAAAAACGCCAATTAAAGCCCCAGGTTTTTCTTCAGTAAAACCTGGTGATGCATAAACTAATCTTAATGGTCCATCACCATCAGTAGTAAATTTGATGTCTTTCTCATAGATAGCTACCATCCCTGGAACAAAAGTTGGAGATTGCTGATTCAAATTATTAGGATTGACATATCCTAATAGGGTAAAAGGAGTCATTTTTCCAAGTAAAGTTTCATTCCAGAAATAATCAGTACCGCTATTACCATCAGAATGTAAGTATTTTGAAATGTCATATCCTGCAATTTTCATAAACCATTGTTTCTTAGATTCGTCACCACCACCAAGAAGCGTATAAAATGAGCCAGATGTATTTACGTTCAATTTTTCGCCAGCAACAAAAATTAGTACATAATCAGCATGCATTTCATTTAATGAATGCCATGCATCATCAGGAGTATCAAGAAATGTTCTTGCTATATTTTCAATAATATGATCAATAAGTGTAGAATTATCAGCAAGGGATGCTCTTTCTCCCATTGTAGAAATCCAGTATCCATAATCCCACCATGCCGCAACGACAGCATCTTTAGGAGTATTATTTTTTATCCAATCTAATGCATCTAGCCAATCATTTGTAGCAACTCCATATGCTGAACCTCCATTCAAAATTGTTGGTGGCATGTGAGTAAGAGTTGATGGTTCTGAACCAACAGGATATACCATAGGAAGTATCAATAAAATAATAATTCCTGCAAAAAATGGGAACGGTAGTAATTTATTGAATAATTTTTTTGATGGTGATTTATTTGCAAAAACTTCTTTTGTCAATACAGTTAATCCTAAAGATGCCAATATAATTACAGAAATAGAAGCAAAAACTTCTAATCGAACAAAAGTTGAAGCAACATAAACTCCAACTAACCCCATAATTAAAGAAAAAGATAGCATATCATTCTTAATAATACTGGAATTTTTCGTTTGAACATTTTTAATTATTAACCATACTCCTAGACCCGAAAAAACCATTAAAATTGAATGGAATAAAAAGGATTGCTCCATGGTAGTTGTTGCATGTTCTGAAACAGAATCAACTAAAGGATCTGAGGTAGTTAAAAAGGGATTTAGAGCATTTAGATATCTATGACTAGATGATGGTAAAAATTGAGAATCAGAGTTTATCAATAAAACAATTGATGAAGCAATTAAAAGCACAATCAAAAACAATAAACCATTTCTTGTTTTATTTTTTGAGCTTTTAGTTTGAACAAAAATACATGAAACTAAAAATAATGTTGGAATAATTAGTGAGATTCCACCTAATCCAAAAATGAAATTTGAGCTAACTCGTTCTAATGTTAAAGAAACTAAAATGGTAGTAATTGTGTAAAGTGGTATAACCCACATGATGAATTTGTGATCTGTTCTAAGAAATGGCAAAGTAATGAAAAAAATCCCTATTGGAATGATAAAGAATTGATTTCCTCCCCAAGCTGAAATAGAAAATACAGTGAATGTTCCTGCCCCTACAAGTTTTAGAAATGCAATCTTTTTGTTTTGTGAATTAATTCCACTTAATAACAGATAAAGAGTCAAAATACCAAAAAATAACCCCAAAGGTTCTGATTTGAACCATCCAATTGGACTTCTAATTAGAATAGGGATAGAAACTGAAAATAATAGAGCTGAAAACAATCCAGCAGTCGTACCACCGATAACTCTTACCAAAGCAAAAATTACAATTGCAGATAGTGATGCAAATACCACAGGAAATAAGATTGTAAAATCATATAGATCAGTCCCACCGCCAAAAATCCAGTAAGTTGCTGCAGCAGTCAAATGAAGCATTACTTGTGAAGTTGAAGAAACATCTCTACCATGTGGATACCAGCTTAGACTGTCATTCCATTCAAAATATGCAGGTATTCCATTATCTACGATATACTGGGTTGCTCGATAATTAAAAAAAGGATCAAACTCATTTAATTCAAAACCATATTCGGCAGGTTGAATTCGGAGAAGAAAAGAAATAGTAAATGACAAAACAAGAATTCCAATTATTAAAACATGATTTAATCTAAAGTCAAAGTTGCCCACAGAAACAAGTTTTGTATTTGCTAACAATTAGTATTTTTTAAAAAACTTGGCTTATTATTCTTTGTATAAAAAATGATTAAATAGTTATAATTTAAGGAGAATATCTTCCTTCTAGTTTGGTTTCAGTTATGATATGATTATTCATGGCATCCTCAATTTGTTTTTTAGTTGAGTCTTTACTGTTTTCCAATTTTTTATCTAACGCATACAATTTGAAAACATACGTGTGTTCCTTATCTGGAGGGGCAGGTCCACCATAACCAATTTCTCCAAAATCAGTTTCACCTTCAATACAATTTGATGGAACAGAATTTTCTTGAAACTCAATATTATCAGGAATAATATTCCAAACAACCCAGTGCACCCAAACTTTTCCTACTGCACCCATAGCATCAGGATCATCCATTATCAAAGCAAGAGACACTGTATTTTCAGGAATGCCACTGATTGTAAGTGGCGGACTGTTGTTTCCATGTTTATAGCCATATTTTTTTGGAATGATTCCACCGTTATCAAATGCATCACTTTTCAACGTCAAAGTCATATCAAAATTTGGTAATGCTCAAAATTAAAGATTTCTAAGATTCTAAAACGATTCTATTATTTGAAAAAGACATTACGGAACTTCCATTATTTTTGATCTGTTTTTTTAGTTCCTTATCCATAGTGGCTACAATGATTCTGTTTTTTAATACATAATCAAGTAATCCTTTATCAGCAAACGTACCAGATATAGGAACTATTTTGAAATTTTTTATGTATTCTTGAGTCAATTCGACATCTTGCTTTTTGTCTGGTTTTTTAACTAGTTCAGATAGTTCATTTTTTACAACTTGAGGTACAACAAAAGTGATTTGACCAATTTCTACATCCAATCTATCAATATTTTTAATTCTTTTAGTAGCTAGATGGATTAGAAAACTTGTATCGCAGATTACTTCAACCAATTATTCCCGCACCAATAAGTCTCCATCTTTCTGCAATTCGTCGACTAATTGCAACATTTCCGCCTTCAAATATACATGCAGGTCTTCTTAGTTCTACCTCAATATTTTTTGATTTTGTTTTGGTAACTTTACCTAGTATAGGAGCAGTTCCAATATTTAGACGAAGTAATTCTCCAGATTGAATTGGTTGGACTTTAACATCTTCAGTAGCTCCGACTGCAGAATCAAATAGACTTACTTCCAAGTTTAACACAGTAGAATTATCAGGAAGTGTACCAGGTTTGCCAATTACTGATCCAATAAAGGAATCACTTCTAGTCATGGCAGGATCTAATTTTGTTCCAATAGCTACCAAGCCTCCAGGTTTTACTGAATCAACAATTCCCGCTGCAGTTCCTAAAGAAGTAATTTCGGTAAGTAACGGTTCGTATGATTTCTTTTTTTCATTCATTATTCCAGGTTTAATCTCGATTTCATCACCAACATTAAAAATTCCTTGAGTGAGGCTTCCACCAATGACTCCCCCTTTGATATCTTTTAATTTTATACCAGGTTTATTGACATCAAACGAACGTAAAACATGCATAACAGCGTCAGCCTTTTCATCCCTTTCCGGTGTTTTGATTGTGGATTCGATCGCACCAATTAATGCATCCACATTTAGTCCTGATTGTGCAGAGATTGGAATTACAGGCGCTTTTGCGGCATGAGTTCCTTTAACAAATTTAGTAATGTCTTGGTAATTTGCAAGTGCTTCATCATAAGAAAGCAAGTCAACTTTATTTTGGACTACTACAATTTGTTGAATTCCAAGAGTTTGAAGAGCTAAAAGATGTTCTTTTGTTTGTGGTTTAGGGACTTGCTCATTTGCAGCAACTAACAGTAATGCACCATCCATTAACGCAGAACCTGAAAGCATATTTGCCATCAGGCTTTCGTGTCCTGGACTATCAACAAAACTTACAACTCTAGATAGTTCACTTTCTTTTCCACAATTATTGCATTTTGGAGTTGTAGAATATCCTAGTGGTTCTTCACACTTTTTACATTTGTAAAAAGCTGCATCAGAATAACCAACACGTATTGTGATTCCACGTTTTAGTTCTTGGCTGTGTACACTTGTCCATGAACCAGTCAAAGCCTGAATTAGAGTGGTTTTTCCATGATCTACATGACCTGCAGTACCAATGTTAACACATGGTTGATAACCATATTTTTTAATGTACCAATCAGGAAGAGTTTCTCTCCAATGCATGAGTAAAAAAGTGAAATCGGTATATGTTAAGTTATTCTTTTTTATCTTCAGTATTTTCTTCAACTGGAGATTCAACAGGTAATTCTCCATCAAATTTACAATTTACTTGATAGATTTCTTCTGATACTGTATTTCCACGCATTAATTTTCTTTTTCTTTGTCCAACTTCTGCGTTTTGTAATCCAACTCCTTTAGAAAGCAAGACTCTCTTTCTTGCAGCACCATGAACATCGTTTCTCATTGGAACACCAGACTTGTCACTTCCTCCAGTGAGTTTTAATTTTCCTGTCAATCCTGCAATTGATGCATCAGTCTCATTTCCTAACTGTAATCCCAACAATGGATTGGCATCACTGTCTTTGAGTTCCTTTGAAACTGACTTTCCTTTAATGTCAGAGATGGTAAGCTTGAAGTTCGTCAAGTATTCCAAAAAAAAGTCGAACGACTAATTAACCTTTGGACATTATTTTTAAATCAAGATTACTAAAGATAGGCATGACAGAAGAGATCAGATGTCCAAGATGTGATAGTAAGATGGTCGATATGCAAGCATGTCATATGTTTTGTCCTAATTGCGGATCTCATTTAGATTGCTCAGATAAAGGAAATTATTGGTAATTAAATTCCCGGTCTATCAGGAATATATTCAGATGACATGTTAATTGCTTGATCTTTCATTATTTCAAGATAGGTTTCATAATCTGCTTCAAAATTACAGTGAGGACATTTTACGTTTGTAATATCATCATCTAGTATTGCAACTCTTTTACATTCAGGGCATCGTGCATCCATGTTACGTTTATACCAATTAAGATATTTAATGATAGTCAATGAATTTCTTCTAGGCGGAGTTTGTCTAGCCTGGTAAGATGTCAGCTTCCCAAGCTCAGCGCCTATGGCGCAAATGGCCTCCGTGCGCGATTCAATTAAAGGCAGTTCAAGATTACAAAATATTTTTAATTTTTTACGAATAGAATGGATAATTTTGTATTCATAATTTTTGTTTGGATGAATTTTTTTAGATAAATAATCTCTCTCTGTTTTACTTAGCACAAGATCTTAATGTATAGATAGTATTTAGATTTTGATTATAACAAAAACAAGTTTTGAAATCTAATCTTTATTCTTAAATCCTTAAATTTATACAAAATATAAATAACTATTGGGCGTTGATCCTTTTACAGGAATTGTTTTTGTCTTATGGGTTATGACAATTACATTATTTGTTGGGGGTGCCGTTGAAATTGGAATTATATCTGGCATTATTACATTCATTATTACGGTGATCTGGTGGATCTTATTTTTCATCGTGGCTAGTAAAACAAAATCTTCTTCGACAAAAGACGATAGTTCATCATCACTTGTAGGTGAGTCTGATTTACAGAATGGGATTGCCAATTTTTCATGGCGTGAAATGGAAGAACTGACTGGAAAGTTATTTGAGAAAAAAGGATATTCTGTCGAAGTAACTAAATCTACAGGAGATTTTGGAATTGATGTTTGGGCTAAAAAAGACAATATGATTACAGGAATTCAAGTAAAGAAATGGAAAAATGATGTAGGTTTTGACGATGTCACAAAGACGTTAGGTTCTAACTTGGGAAAAGCCAATAAATACATCTTAATTTCAACAATATCATTTTTTACCCCGCAGGCTTGGCAACATCAAAAACAGCATTCCCATTTGATCGAATTATGGGATACAAACAAATTCAAAAAAGAATTACGAGATAATTTTGTGAAATTACCTAATTCAAACAAACCTGTAACACCTCATCAAGATGACAAAATAGATTCCTTTGATTATGATCAAGGATTCAACATAGATGAAGTTTACAATGAACAAAATAACATTCTTCCAGAAATTGGTGAAAAATGCACAAAATGCGGTTCGCCAGTTTTTAGGAATTTCTGTGGTAGTTGCGGTAAAGAACATAAATCAAAAGAACCTAAAGCAAATTCAAAAGTTCCAAATCTGAAAGAGTCAGACAATAAAGAAATAGAAACCAACTGTAGGAATTGTAATAATGTCTCTTTTGGAAATCTTTGTAAGCATTGTGGTCGTGTTAAATAAAATTAGATTCTAAACTCTAATCCTAAATTATGATAATACCCACTCTTGAATAATGACATATACAACGGAGTGCCTTGGAATTAAAAAAGAAGAAGAAAGATGAACTGGATGGATTTGACTTTGATGAAGGCTTTAACATTGAAGATGCATTTGATCAGGAATGATAGACATACCTCCAACTAGGCAGGCACAGTGTAGGTACAAGCTCACTTAGTATATTAATTTTGCAAGTTTTCCGTGGCACTTTTGAGTTTTTTAGTTCATTCGTCCCGATCTGATTCAGATGCTAAATCATTTAGAATTGGATTTTCTAACAAACTTCTTACATCCTCATCGTTTTCATAATGCTTTACAGTTCCCATGAAATGTTCTAGAGTTACTCTTGGATGATAATCTAAATTTAGTAATTCTTTTGGTTTGTTAATTAGGCGTTTTAATTTCCTCATGGCCAATCTTGCACTTGTATATTCATTATTGCCGAATCTAGGAGGTAGATATCTGGAATCTAAATCACCGTATTGGATTTTATAACTTCTTAATGGAATACATGAAATTAGATGAATGATCGCCATTAATTTTTTTGATGGTTTGTGATGTGTATGCAATTAATTTCACTGATCATGGTTTTTTGTTTCTTGTAATAAAGATACTTGAACACAATTTTTCAAATAACTAATATGAATAAAAAAAGGATGAGATACCATTTCAGATATCTCAAATTTTCTTGCTAATCTTGAGTGTCTATGCTGTTTGTGCAGTAGAGACAGTAGAGATCGATTCATCAACCACTTTGTCAATATAGATTACAAATCTATTCTTTGGATGAATTCCGTCATTTTTTGTATATTGAGATATGTTAATTTCATATCCCAACGTTCTCAAATTAGAAGAAATTCTCTGGATTGAATTTCGCACTCTATTTGCAGAAGATGGGAAAAACATCTGAGTTGTGTTTAATCTCTCTAGTGTTGCTATATCTCTTATTTCATTGAAAAAATCATTTATCGTTTTTTCGTAGTGACCTATATTTTTCATAATTCTTTCAATCGTATGTACCAATGGATGATTTTCAATTATCTCAGTCTCTTGTTGCTCCTTAATTCTAGTAAGATCATCTACAAAGGAGAAATTGTCGTAACCTAGTACTCGAGAGATTGCTTCACCATACACTCCAAAATCAGCAAATCTTGGTTTTTTCCCCATTTCAATTCTAACTTGGTCGCGTATCTCAAATGCTCGTTGTAAAACAACCGCAATATGTCCAAAAATCCGTGGAAGTAATGCCGATAATTTTTCATTAAATTCTTCCTCAGTAATTCTTTCATCTTCTGTTGGTGCTCTCAGATTGTAAAAGATGCATCGATCAAGTAAATCTGGTCTTTCAATAGTTACTCCAATTCCATTCATGATGATCTTTCTTTTGTAGGCGATGATTATTTCCTCCTCATCACGATAGAGTTTTCTTCTAGGTTGGCCTATGCCTGTAATTGCAGTACAGAGGGTATCAGATTTTTCAACATCAATAAAAGACACGTTATCAAATGTTGCAAGATATCTCTGATCAATAGCTATAATCAAATCATTATTTGATCTAGGGAATGCAATTGCGTTTCCTCCAGACGAAGGATCGACTATCTCCTTTACTGTTCTTGAAGTGGTAGTTTTGGTTGAACCTTGCTCACCAGTAAATATCATAGCAGGTACAGGAATGTGTTCAAGAAGAAATGATATCAATTGAACCTTAAAGATTTGCTGTATTTCTGAAGGAATCCTAAGGAGTGTAACTAGATCATCTAAGGCACTATCATCTTGTGCTATTTGGAAAGCAACCTGTTCTCGTTGGTTTTGTTTTCTCTCAAATGTTGGAGTTGTCTCATCCATGTCTACTATCTCTACTGCATCGCTAGAAATTTTCAATAATTTCCAATCAGGACGACCTAGATCGTAGTATAAGGTATTTTCCACCATTGCAACTCTATTGTAGATTGTTTCTCGTGGTGAATCTGAAAGACCTTCTGAGTACAATAGAGATGATGCTTGATTAAAGTAGGAATCAGAAGGAATAAGGTTTGTACTCCTATGAAATTCAGACTTTAACCAAAGTTCGAATTTACGGGTATCTAGCTGGATTGTTTCATTATGAGCATTGCGTTGAATCAATGCATACACTCTGCTTGAATCAGCATCAGAAACTATGAGTTTTCTTATTCTAGATCGTGCAAAGTTGTAAATGCGGTTTTGAATTGGTTCTAGCTGTTTTTTTGATTTGCTCTTTTTTGGTTTTTGTTTTTTTAAATTTTTCTTATGTTTTATGTTCATTAAATCACCTCCTTTTGAATCAAATAATTGCAAGTCTGAAATTGTTCACATATGAAAAAAGATTCAATGCCGGTGTTTTTGGAATTTATTTGTTGCATGATCCTTAATCTGAGTAAGTACTGATCTAAATATCTTTGTGGTAATTTTTGCAAAAAACATTTTTTCAAAAAATAATTTCTTAATTTCCCTAGGATGTTTTTGTATAGGAAGATCCACATAGAATTTTTGTATAGGGAAATTCCTATAGAGAAAGTGTAAGACATTTTTCTTTAACTATGGATTATGATGTTTAATTCTCTATACATCTAGAAATCTTTGAAACGGGGATCTTTTAATTGATGTTTGTTAGTATTGTTTTTCTTGATTTTTCGAATAATCAACCAAATAATAATTGCAGGTATACCAATAAGAACGAAAAATCCTAATAAACCAGATACCTGTTTTGGAGTTACTTCAGAAGAGGTTCTGATTGGAGCAGATATTGTTGATGATGGTGCTGTTTCCATTTTGACAACACCTGAAGAAATGAACTTTGATGTGGGGGGAATATTTTCTGATTGTAACATAGATTTAGCCCTATTTTCCTGCATTGCTGTTTGTGCCATTTTGATGTATTGCATATGACATTTTTGAAGTTCGTTCTCCATTTTTTCTTGATTGTTGGTATTTTTAGTAACGGCAAAAAACTCACAATCATCCTGAGTTTCTTGTATCTTATTTGCTTGGGATAGGGTAAAACCATAAGCGGAATCATCCTGAGATAATGGTTTTCCAATGTTTTCCATACATGCAAGATAATTATCAAAAGAACGATTAATTATTGTAAAAGAAGTAGCAGGAGTTGCAGTTCCTAACAAAGTATCTGCAACATCAATACAATCTTGCTTTGTCTTTGGAGTTTCTTGTATTTTTCCTTTAGGAATAACAGTTGTTTGTATCGGTGTTTTTTTCAATTTGTTGTCATCGCTCGATAAATACACATAATTATCGTCTGGATCTTCCAATAAATTTTCCAGTCCCACGCTTTGATAGCCATATTTCATATCAATTGATTTAATGATATGAGATACTAAAGGAATTTCTTGGGCACCATATAGTTTGTCCCAAACAGTAGATTGTAAAACATAATACTTACCCTTGATACACCATATACTCTTAGTGTACTCTGAAGATGTCTTTACCGTCCCTGTTAGAAAACATGATGCTTTTGGATCAACAAACTCTCCATTAGAATACATAGAACCAACGGTGTCGTAGTAACCTAACAAATCAGATTTTATTACACAATCTGATTCATAAACAACATCATATGCAAAACAATTCTTATCATCAGAATTACCAAACGAAACCAATTCTTTATTTGGGTTATTATTCAGATCATTTCTTAAAGAATTAATCAGATCACTAAAAAATTGTCTTTCATCACCAGATTGTTCAAGTTCCACAACAAGTACTCTTTCAATCATTTCTCCATTTCTAATGTATGATCGAAGTAACTGTGATTCAGTATGTCCCGGAATTCCATCGATTGTTTTTTCAGATTGAAATGTGATTTGAGGATCATTAAAGCCAGCAAAAAATGAACGTAATTCATCAAATTTAGCATCCGATGTTATGGTTTGTTGAGATATGTTTTCATTAGATTCAGATGTACTTTGAGGAAAGTTTTCAAATCCTTGATCTAAAACATATGCAACCCATTCGTTACACCAATTTTCATCTCTGGAATTATCTCCACTGAATTCATGACATTTTAGTAAAACTGTTTGATATCCAGAGCCCTTTGCCCAACTGGCAGAATAACCAGTACTATCAGTAAAATCTACTGCAAAAGAATCAGAAATAAAGTAATTTCCTAAACTGAGGCTAACAATTGAAAATAAAAACAATATTTTGAAATTCATAATTTCACATCTGTATAGTATTATTTAAGAACAAACTCCAAATCTTAATCCATTTTTTCCTATGCTGATTCATATTGGAAAGGTAGTAATGTTTCTCTGATACAGAACCCCTTCTGCCTTGTATGTACTCAGCAAGTAGTGGATCCAGATTAGTTGCATTAATAGTGAAATTCAGTTTTCGTAAATATCTCAATTCGCATCCTAAAACTTTGAAATCATCATAATCAAAGATAAATTTTTTGTCCATCTTGTCATGAAGTGCAGGAAAACAGAATGTTGCATTAGTATTCTTTGTTTTCTTTGACCAAAATATCTCAAGGATACCATCATGACAGAATTTTTTGTGATTCTCAAAAATTACTCTCGCTTCATAAGTTCTAAGTCCAGACGTAAGCATGAATAATGCAAAATCTTTCTGAATTGGTTTTAGTTTGGATATATTCTCCAAAACTTGCTTCAATGGAAGTTGTTCCTTTGGAAAATTGTATGTCTTGTCTTTCCATTTGATTTCCTTCTTTTTTAGCCAAGTTGTAAATTTTTGATGCAGATCAGTATCATATTTTATGTCATGAAATCTGCAAAGATTACCCATCGCTCGTAGATCATCTTGCTTGTTACGGTCACTTGATCTGTTAACAAATTCATCATTGAATAATAATTCAACAACTGAGGGACTTCTTAACCAAATGTAACGTGCATATCTTTCATTCTTGTTAGAATACAACCATTTCTTGTATATTGTATCGACAGACAATGCACGGAGGCCCTTTCTAAAATTAGTAAGATCCTCCTTACCAAATCTAGTAAGAGAAAAATCATTTTTAATGGGCGAACCGAAGGTTTGCGCAGGCGGAGTTTGTCTAGCCTGGTAAGATGTCAGCTTCCCAAGCTGGAGGTCGCGGGTTCAAATCCCGCACTCCGCATTACAATTCTCTTATTGCTTGCTCTATTATGCCTCTATCAGGAGCTTTTGGATAATATTTTAGATAATTTTTGAGATCATCTTTTGCAGCAGAGTTTTTGTTTTGTTTTTCTCTAAGATAAGCACGATTTTTGTAAATCTTGGCAGATCTTTTTGGATTAATTTCAATAGCTTTAGTATAGCAGTTCTCTGCTTTTTCAAATTGATTGGTTTTAAGATAGTAATTTCCCAATCCATTGTAACTCAGATATGATTTATTGTTAATTTCTAAACACTTTTTGTAATACTTTACACAATCAGAGGAATTTTGTGCATTCATCATTGCACCCAATAAATTAAGAGTAGTTGAATTGTTTGGATCAATCTCTAAAGATTGTTTTAATGATTTATCTACTTCTGTGTGATTTTTTAAGATATTTTGTTTTTCAGAAACAAAACACAAGCGAGTTGATTTATCATCAGAATTATCATCAAGATTCAGAGAAGACAAAACATCAGACGGAGATAAAATTATCAATAATTTTCCTTCCTCAGCCCACTCTTTCTCAAATATATCATTAGGAATTGCACCTTCTTGTTGTTCTCCTTCTTGGTTTCCTTTTTGAATATAATGGAAGATTGTTTTTTCCTCATCATCATAACCAGTAATAACAGATGCATGCTGAGTAATTTCAGGAATTCCTGGAAGAATTACAATTGGTGGAATCCCCATGTCAATTATTTTTTTCAATTCATCTAATGAGGAATGAGTTGTTTTACATGTCAAACCATGCCTTTCTGCAAGTTCAATTCCTTCAATTAGTATACTACCATCAAATCCAGAATATTTTTTTGCAGTTTCTATGGCTTCAGCCATAGGTAATTCAACATTCCAATATCTTGACACTACATTAATTGGTAAAGGAAGACAGATATTTTCTTCTTCAACAAGAGGTAAAAATAATTGATGATCTTCTTGTTCCATTAAACAGAGAAATTTGGTGAGTTATTAAAATCAATCAAAGCAAACAAAATTTTTCAATCAAGTTATTACCATCTTGACTCATTTCAGGATGAAATTGGGTTCCAAAAATTGGTTTTTTTTCATATTGAATGATTTCATATTTACAGTTATTTGATTGGGCAATTGAAACTAGAACATTAGGGAGTTTGGATATCTCAAAGCTGTGACTTTCAAACACAACTAGAGAATTGTGGCATATTGGATTTTCTTGTGTAATTTTGACTGACTCATTTCCTTTTTGAAGCGATACGGTTTTTCTGATTGTACCTCCTAATGTTAACGCCAGAATTTCTGCACCATAACAGATTCCAAGTAACTTAATATCATTTTTAACACAATGTGAGATGATTTTAGAATTAATTTCATTGATTTTTTTTTCATTTTTTCTTCGTCCAGAAAGAATGAATGAGTCATAATTTGCAAGCATGTGCAAGTTTAAGAGTTGTGGGATTTGTTTTTCAAATAAAATATTTTTTTGGATTAGAAAATCAATTAAATTTTTTGTGTATATAGAACCATTATCAACTACAAGAAGCAATTAGTTGCCTACCTCAATTGAGACATAATGTATCTCAGG
>Ga0210019_1003950_pt1 | contig 13239 bp, 12 predicted proteins | sample CryGeyCG2114_020_2_FD_183969 | JGI IMG/M metagenome (GOLD analysis project Ga0210019, IMG submission 183969) | Groundwater microbial communities from aquifer - Crystal Geyser CG11_big_fil_rev_8/21/14_0.20 (SPAdes) (version 2) | ecosystem: Environmental > Aquatic > Deep subsurface > Groundwater ...
GCAGCAAATAAAGCATAAGTATTTATTTGGAAACTGTTATCCTTCCAGATAAGAGCAAATGCATTGGTAAAGCCTAAACTATATACTCCCCATGCAGCAATGCAAATCACAAGCGTATTTAAAAGGTAAATTAATGCAAGAGTAATAATTTGAAGCAAAGTTGCTTTTGGGAAAAATGCAAGAACCGGAATAAAGCTCATTCCAATCTCTCCTATTATGAGTGAAGAAAATGATAATATTCTGTTTGCACCCATATAGCTTGGGATGATAGTTGCAACTATTACCCCAATTGCAATTATTGGAATGAAAATTAATAAATTGGGACCAATTAATCTGTACATGCTTATAAATAGAATTTTACTTTGGTTTCACAAAAATATTAAACCCTGAATTTAGCTTGAAAGCAAGAAGTTAAATGATTTATAACTTTATTGACCTCATTATCCACTTCTTTGCTAGTTAAAGTACGTTTAGGATCCTGCATTTTGAGTCTATATGTAAGGCTTCTTAACTCGTTATTAAGCTCATAAATGCTTATTAATTTTATATTAATAATGAAATCAGATATTACTGAATTGATTTGTGACTCAACTTCACTTGCTAAGTATTTTTTTTGTATATCAATAGTGATGTCTCTTTCTAAAGCAGGCTGTGCTGAAATCTTTTTAAATAGTTTTTTATGAAGTAATTTGTCATGAATTGTAAGTAGAGAATCAAGATAAATCTCAAGTGTTAGGATTGGCATGTTGAAATTAAAGTCATTTGTTGTTTCAGGATGTAATAATCCCAAATATCCCAAGTATTCCCTTTCAAGATTTATATCTATTGAATATTTTGGATGTAGAAATTTTTTATTAGAAGGACTTATTTTTATCTTTTCAGTTTCACTCTCAAGTAGCCTTGAAAATAAAGATTCTAAAATTCCTTTTGTATCGAAGAATAAATGATCATTGTTTTTTTGTTCTATATTTTGATCCTGAAGCCAGAATTTATCAGGTGGTGTCATTACAGCAGCCAGTGTATTAATTTCTTCTACACATGTTTCTTTTTGAGTTGGTTCTTTAGTTGAAGATGCTAAATATATCTTCCCAATTTCAAATAGTCTTATATTAGTTAGTTGATGATTAGTGTTTAGTTTTACGGCATCTAAAAGTCCAGGTAGAAGAGATTGTCTAAGTACTGAGTGCTCTCGTGAAAGAGGATTTAGCATTTTTACAGCCTTATCAGGATTAAAAGGTATGGATTTATAATTTAGTGCTTGTTCTCCAATTAAGCTAGTGAGATAACTTTCTGAAAATCCTGCTGATAACATGTGAGATTTTACAAAAAGAACCCCAGAACTTGTTTTATATGTTGTAGATGTGGTTGGCGGGGGAAGCGCAGGGATCTTGTCATAGCTGTATAGTCTTGCTATTTCTTCAATTAAGTCTATTGATCTGGTGACGTCGTTAGCCCTATTTTCTGGCACCTTTACTTCAAGATCTCTTGTATTTAAAATCTTGCAATCGAACTCTAGCTTACTTAAGAGGTTCTTTATGTTGTTAGTATCTAAGTCAATATTTAATACTTTCTTAACTTCTGTGGTTGAGAGAGTGATGCTGATATTTTTTTTAATTGGAGTTCCTGATTGATATATTTTTCCAATTTTAATTTCTCCACTTTCTGGATTTGCTAGCTTACAAGTTATTTCTATGGCTTTCAACAAGGCTTTGTAGGTAAAATTACTGTCCACAAGCCTTTCGAATCTTTTTGATGATTCTGTTGTAAGTCCAATTTCTCTGGAGCCTTTTCTTACTTTGACAGGATTAAATACTGCTGCTTCAAATACTATGCTTTTCGTATTATCTGTTACTTCACTTTCTTTGCCACCCATAATACCAGCAATAGCAACTGGATTTTTTTGGTCAGCAATTACTAATATTCCTTCCTTGAAATCTCTTACTTTGTCATCGAGAGTTCTTATTTTTTCACCTTTTTTGGCTTTTCTGGCTATTAGATCCCCGTTTAGCTTGGCTTTGTCGTAGGCATGCATGGGCTGACCGAAAGTAAAGTTTACATAATTTGTAATATCGACAATATTGTTTATTGGTTTTGTGCCAATTGATCTAAGAAGTTCCTTAAGCCAAGTAGGACTTTCCTTGATAACGATATTTTCAATAGTGGCTGTAAAAAAGATAAAAGTGTCTTCTGGATTTTCAATTGAGCATTTAACAGTGGTTATAGATCCATCAAATTTAGGCTCTTTAAAATCCAAATTCTTTAGTTTCTTACCAGTTAGTGCACAAATTTCTTTACCTAGTCCTAGAACTGACAGAGCATCGCCTCTATTAGATCTGCTGCCAACTTCAAATACAAAATCTGGTTTCAGCGAAAGATATTCTATAACACTTTTCCCTAAAGGGGCATTTTCTGAGAAAATTAGAATTCCATCTGGTTCATTTGTTTCTATGCCCAACTCAGCAGGTGATGCAAGCATTCCTTCGGACTCAATCTCTCTAATTGTTGACTTCCTTATTATTAGCTTTGAGCCATCTTTCCTGTTGATAACTTCTGCTTGTGGCAAAGAAACTGGTACTAACTGCCCAATTTGGATGTTTGTGGCTCCACAAACTATTTGTAGCTTGTTTGAGCCATTGGTGGTTACAGTAGTAATCTGAAGCCTGTCAGCATTTGGGTGCTTCTGAATATCTAAAATTTTGCCAATAATTATTGGCTCTTTTAAGCTTGTTCCAACTTTTTGGACTTCTTCAACCTCAAATGCTCCCATTGTCAGCTTAGAAGCAATTTCATCTACTGAAAGATTTTCAGTATCCACATAGTCACTCAACCACTTCAAAGAAAGCTTCATGATTTTGCCTCCTGAAAAATTATGACATAGTTTTACAAGATGCAAAACTTAAAAATCCAAAAACTTAAAATTCTGTCTTTTTATGCCAAAATTCCAACGAATTTGTGTTGTTAGAAAAATTTTGCTTTGTCACTACCAGTAAAAATTTTTTCTTGGTCAGAGGTACAAAAAAACTAACGTAGCTTGCTTTCTTGGAAAAATTTCTTGTTACAATCTAAGACTTGTTGAATCTAAATGTGAAAAAATACATCTACAAAGTTGAAAAGTTGTGGAAAGGGATCAAATAAGAAAAAAATAAATTTTGCAAATTAACTACACAATTTTAATTTTTGGCCAATAAAAATTGTTAAGGGGGTTAGATAAAAAATAAAACCGGAGGGAATGAAGAGATGTTTGGACCACACTTATTACTGGAAGCATATGGATCTCCAAAAGAGAAACTACAAGATATTGGTATCATAAGTGATCTTCTTGACGCTTATCCTGAAAAACTTCACATGACAAAAATTATGCCACCATATGTTTTTAAATATGATGGTGGTGGTATAGAAGAAGACTGGGGGCTCAGCGGTGTTGTATTAATTGCAGAATCACACATTGCTTTGCATACTTTTCCTGAAAAAGGTTTCTTTACACTCGATATATTTTCTTGTAAAGAATTTAATGTACGAAGTGCTGTAGATATTGCACTGGATGTATTCCAGCCAATTCATTTTGATGAAATGATAGTGACTCGTGGACGTGAATTTCCCAGATCGCTTGGACGTGCGGTTAAAATTACTCAAAGAGAACGAAGAAGAATTGCAAGCGTGAAGTAAGAGATAAGCGGTAAGCGATAAGAAACTTGCCTCCGGTTTTATAAAGGTTTCATTGTAGGAAATGCAATAACATCTCTAATGCTTGCAGAATTTGTAAGTAACATGATAAGCCTATCAATTCCAATACCAAGTCCGCCTGTAGGAGGGAGTCCGTATTCCAGTGCTGTAATAAAGTCTATATCCAAAGGATGTGCTTCATGATCTCCAAGAGCTTTTTTCTTTGCTTGTTCTTCTAGTCTTTGACGCTGATCCAATGGATCTGATAATTCTGAAAATGCATTTGCAATCTCCCATCCATTAATATAAAGCTCAAATCTCTCTACAAGTCCTTTTGTTTTTCTGTGTTTCTTTGCAAGAGGTGATACTTCAAGAGGATAATCTATAACAAATGTAGGTTGTATTAATTGTGATTCTACCTCATTGTCAAATGTTGTAATTATTGTTTCACCTGTTGAAGATGACAAATCTTTTTTTGTATGCTCTTTAATTAAATCAAGCATTGAAATTCTTCTCCATGGTTTTTCAAAATCTATAATCTTCTCCTGGTATTTCATTTGCAAAGTTTCGCATATTTTTTGACAAATTGTTTTAATGAGATCTTCTGTAAGATCCATCATGTCGTTATAATCAGTGTATGCTTCATAAAGCTCAAGTGACGTAAATTCGGGATTGTGTTTTGTAGAAATACCTTCATTTCTAAATACACGCCCAATCTCATATACTTTTTCGTATCCACCAACTATTAATCTTTTTAAGTGAAGCTCAGTTGCAATTCTTAAATATAAATCAATGCTTAGTGCATTATGATGAGTGGTAAAAGGTCTTGCTTCAGCTCCGCCAGCTTCAATTTGTAGAACAGGGGTATCAATTTCTATGTAATCTTTTTGATTTAAAAATCGCCTGATTTCAGATATAATTTGAGCTCTTTTTTTAAAGGTCTCTTTTGGTATAGGATTTACAATTAAATCCAAATATCTCTGGCGATATCTTACCTCAATATCTTGAATTCCTAAACGTCTTTTTTTACCTTCAATTATTTCAGGTAGTGGAAGCAGTGACTTGCAAAGAACCGTAATATCTTGAACTTTAACAGATAGTTCGCCTCTTGGGGTTCTTTTTACAGTGCCTGAAGCGCCTATAAAATCACCCTTATCTAATAGAGGAAGCAAATTTGTTATTTTGGGATCCAGCGACTTTTTATCACAATATAATTGGATCTTGCCTGAATCATCAACTAAGTCAATGAACATCCAATCATTTCTTTCGTTATGTACTCTCCCGCAGATAGAAACAACATCGTTTGTTTCTTCTTGTGGCTTAAGTTCTTTATACTTTTCTTGTAGATCAGAAGCTTTATGTGTTCTGTTAAATTTATAGGGGTACGGATCAATGCCAGCTTCCTTGATCTTTGCTAGCTTTTCAAGGCGCTGGTTTCTTATTCTTGATGATTCTTGTTTTGCGTCAGTTTGAGGTTCTTGCACAGTCATTTCATCATTATATATGGGGTGAAAGAACTTTTTCTTTTAATATGTCTTTTGTTGCAAATTTGCATCCATTATCCATGTAATCAACTAACTCTTTTACTCTTTCTGTCATTTCAACTTGACTAGTAAGTGAATTGATAAATGTTCCAATACCAATACCTGAAGCTCCTAAAGCTTTAGCTAAAGGTAGAGTTGTAAGTGTAATTCCTGAAGCAGTTATAATATTTGCTTTTGGAATAGCCCTCTTTATTTCAAAGGTGTTTGCTAAGGTTGAAGCTGCTTTCAATATATCAACAAATGTAGAATCTGTTCTATCAGAAGCAGGTGTGTCAGATACAAATCCTTCAGTTTGAATAATATCTACCCCTAAATTAACTAACTCATTTGCTAGCTTAATTTGATTTGCAAGCTCAAGAGTTGCGGGTACTGTTACGGAAAGCAGGACATTTTTTTCTAATTGGGCTATTACTTTTTTAGTTAAGTCAAGTATTTCTTGCGGGGTAAACAATTTACCTTGTTTATAGAAACTTTCAAAGTTGCCCAGCTCTAATGCATCTGCACCTAATTTTTGTGCATAAATAAGTTTTTCCGGTTCAATACTAGATATAAAAATAGGAAGTGACACAGCTGCTCTAATATCTTGAATAATTTTAGGTTCATCGCATATGTCAAGAGCGGTAGCTCCACCAAGCTCTGCTGCCATTGCAACAGTTAATATTTTTTGCTTATCATAATTTTGAATCCCGGAAATTATTTTTACTAATGATTTGTTATTTAATGCATTGAGAATTTTTTCTTTGTTTAACATTAATTGCCTCACTTTCTTGATTGCTAGATACTATGTTATCTTGTAATACAAAGATTTAGGTTAAACAAAACTTATGGCTAATTTATCACCAAACTTTGCATTAATTGTATGGGCAGCGTTTCCATTTCTGATAAATATTTCCATATAACCGCTACTTCCTTTTATAGCAGATAGGTTTTTGTTATTAGAGTCAGAAAAACTTTGAACTAACCCGTCAAAATTGTGATTATTAATTGTTCCTTTGATACTATCAAACAATATATCGTTTGGGATATTTGTAATAATATTTCCGAAATGATCTATAAATTGTACTTGTGCTGCGATAGTATTTTTATTCTGTCTCATTTCTAGTTTAGGCAGTGTAATTAATTCGTTTACATTTATTTGGTTGCCAAAATGTTTTGGATTTTTGCCTTGAGAGAGAAAAGCTGCTATAGGAGCAAATATATCTCTTCCGTGAAATGTCTGGCTTACTTCTGGTAGCCAGTATTTTTTCTCTGTAAGTTCAATTACTTGTTTTATGTTTTCAGTTTCTATAATGGTAGAAAAAATACCATTATTAGGACCAATAAAAAAGTAATCAGAGGTTTCAATGAGTAGAGGTTTTCTGGCACTGCCAACACCAGGATCGACTACACAGAGGTGAATGCTATTTTTAGGAAAAAAGCGGTAAGATGTTTTTAAGATAAAATTTGCTTGTTGTATATTTTGAGGAGATACATCATTGGTTATATCTATTATTCTTGCATTTGGATTTATGGAGTAAATTACCCCTTTTAAAATTCCACTAAAAGGGTCTCTGCTGCCAAAATCAGTTGTTAAAGTTATAAAACTCATCAAATTTATTATATAACTTTTTTTATTTTATTAATGTTTGAGCAGAATCAGCAGTTTCTTTTTTTATTTCTACTCCTTTGTCCATTATGTCATCAACAGCAACTTCAATAGGAATTAAATCCTGATCGTTATCTAATACTATTTCTAATTCTTGTCCTGAAGCAATCTTTACTTCTTTCCCATGCTTTTTGACTCCATAGTATAGTCCGGTTAGCCCGCCAATTGTGGCAGTTGAACCAATACTCCAACCACCGCTCAACACCGCACCGGTTGCAGCAGCCCCTACCGCAGCACTTTTTACAGCAGCATTACCTGGAATAAATGTTAAAGTTGCTCCTTTAAATGCTCCTACGCTAATACTTCTTGCAAAACCATCACCATCACCTTTAAGCTGTCGCTTAACATTTGTGTATTTGCTGTTTGCAGAAAATTTTGCTCCAGTAAGTGGTATATAACTTCCATCAGGTAAGACAATTTTATCAAGAGAAATATCTATTGTTGCTTGCATGCTAACTTTACCTGCAGAGGTAATTCCTTCAATAGTTCCAATTACAAAACTGCCTACCGGGATCAGATTTGCATTATTAACATTTAAATCATTTAAAATAGTTGCACTAAATTCATCTCCTATCTCATTTGTTGCAGAATCTAACTCTGTGTTTACCGATATCTTTAATTTTGTATTTTTAGGTAATGCTTCATTAATGCTAGCCATTCCTTGTAAGGTATGTTCTTTGTAGAAAAGAAGCTCATTCTGGTTGTCGATTGCAATTGCAGGTAGTATGCATATGCAGGTAAGAAACATAATAGTGTTTAATATATTGAAGTGCTTCAAGTTCATATTGGCCTTAGTATAACTGGTTAATTTTATGCTTTAATTTTCAAGTAATTAAAATTTGGTTAAATAATTAACCAAGGAACTTGCCTCCTCTTATCTACATACCCTACAATTTATTTGTAATAACGGTCATTCAATTGATGTATATGTCAGGAAATAAAAATAAGTATAAAAAAATTGTTGTACTTTTATCTGGGGGTCTGGATTCCTCTACGCTAGCCTATTTGGTTGCAAGGGAAGAAACAAAATTTACTCGAAAGCTAATCTACACGTTAACTGTAGATTATGGTCAGAAGCATAGGATAGAGCTTATAAGTGCTAGAAAGATATCTCAAGCTATATCAAGCTTTTCTCATAAGGTTATTAAGTTTGATTTAACTATGTGGGGTGGCTCTGCTTTAACAGATGGTAAAAAACATGTGCCGGTTAATAGAAAATATAAAATGATAAAAAATGAGATCCCTATCACTTATGTACCTGCCCGTAACACTATTTTTCTTTCTTTTGCGCTTTCTTATGCAGAAGCGATAGGAGCAGGCGAGATATATATAGGAGTCAATTCTATTGATTATTCTGGATATGTGGACTGCAGGCCAACCTTTATAAAGAAATTCCAAGAGTTAGCTGATGTTGCTACAGTTGTATCTGTAAGGGACAGGCATAAAATAAAAATTAAGACCCCTCTGATTAATTTAAATAAAGCTGAAATAGTAAAATTAGGGACAAAGCTAGGAGTTGATTTTTCTAAAACCTGGAGTTGTTATATTGGAAAAAATATTGCATGCGGCAGATGTGACAGTTGTAAATTAAGGCTTAAAGGTTTTGCGGAAGCTGGTGTTAAAGATCCTCTTAGATACAAGAAACACCCTGCGTTTTATAAAAAGTTCTTAGCTTGCCAATAAGTTACTTGTTTATTGGCAAAGAAAATATAAATGTGCTTCCTTGATTAAGTTTACTTTTTGCATATATTTTACCTTTTAAGGTTGAAATTATTTCTTTGCATATGGATAAGCCTAATCCTGATCCTGGAGTATTTTTAGAATTTGAACTACTTGAGCGATAGAATCTGTTAAAGACTTTTTCAAGTTCAGTATCATTAATTCCTATTCCTTCGTCTTGAATGGAAACACTTATTTCGTTATTGCTATCTAAGTGCAGCGATACAGTAATATTGCTTCCGGTAGGGGAATATTTTATGGCATTAGATATTAGATTATCTAAAACTTGCCTAACTAATTTGGGATCAGTTTGTATCACTGGTGGATTGTTTGGAATGTCACAAGTAATTTTATGATTGTTATCTAATGATGTAAATTCTTCTGTAGATTTTTTTATAAGCTCACCAATATTGCAAGGTTGGATGTTTGTACTCCAGGAGCCTGAGTCAAGTTTGCTGATTTGTAAGAAATCAGTTATTTGAGAAGACAGCCTGTTGGCTGCTTGTACTATTTGTTCAACTAATTCTTTTGATGAATCTTTTGAACTCGTCTTATTAATAAGAAATCTGCTAAATCCTAATATGCTTGCCAGTGGATTTTTTAATTCATGTACTACATTATTTATGAAATTGATTCGTTGGTTTTCTTTTTTAATTAATTCTGAATTTTGTTGTTTTAATCTTTTTGCTTCATTTGTACTTTTTTCATGCTCGATTATTTTTTTTGCTTGTGATTCAAACCTTTGGATATATTTAAGTAGTAAAGTCAGCTCTTCTTGATTTAGTTTGTGTTTAGGATTACTTGAAATTAGTGCTAATAAGTATTTTCTTTCGTCACTAATGTTTAGTTCAAGTAATGTTAATGATTTTATATTGAACTTATTTAACTTCTCATCTGTAATGTTTTGAGCAAGTGTTATTTTTCTGTTTTCTTGTAAGTTAACTTGGGCATCTGAAGGCAGGGTGATATTTAGCTTCAATATTGAGTTTGTATTTGTTTCTGGATACTCGTGTTCTACGATAAAATTGCCTGATATTGTCGAAGTTGTCCATATTTGAATATTATCCATATTGTATGATTTTCTAAAAAAGTCTAATGATGTGTTGTAAAAGACTGTTAAATCTTCTGTGTCAATAATTGATTCTAAAAAATTAATATATTCTTGTTCTTTGCTCATGGTTTATTAACTTCTATTTTACAAGTTTATTCTTTCTATGGTTTAGAAACACTGGGATTATCTTTTATGTACCACCGCCAATGAAGATGTTCTGCTTGAGATATCCCTATTCTTTTTGATTGTACTATTTCAATATTTTTATATGAATTATTTCCATTTGTAACAATAAGAGGACTATCTTCACTACAACAATCTAAATTATTATGCTTTTTAGTGATTTTAAGGTAGTTGCATAATTTGCCCGGACCACTTGCAATTCGTTCATCCTTATGACTTGGAATTTCTAATGCTCTAATTAAGATAGCACCGGGGGTATCTTGTTTTTCAGTTACAAAGTTAAGACAAAAATACATACCATAAATGAAGTAAACATAACTGTAGCCTGGAGGACCAAACATAACAGAATTTCTTGGGGTTTTACCTCGTGCTGCATGACATGCAGGATCGTCTTTAGTATATGCTTCGACTTCTACAATAATGCCTTCTCTTGGTTTTTTACTGTTCCTAAATACAATAGTTTTACCTAATATTTCTGGTCCTACCTCTAATGTAGGACGTTCAAAAAATGATCTTTTTACAGGTTTTGCCATTATTAATATTGTAACCTGATAAAATATTTACTGATGATTACAAAAGAACAAGTTGAACATGTAGCTAAATTAGCAAGACTTGCTTTAACCGATGAAGAAAAAGAATTGTATACAAAGCAGCTTTCTAAAATTCTTGACTACATAGATCAATTAAATGAGGTAAATACTGAAGGAGTTGAGCCAATGACACAACCAATCCCTAAAGTAAATGTCATGAGAGAAGATATTGTAAAGAAGATCTTTGATAAGGATTCTGTTCTAAAAAATGCTCCTCATGAAGAATATGGATTCTTTAGAGTTCCAAAAATCGGAGAATGATGACCAAATATATTTTTGTAACAGGTGGGGTGGTGAGTAGCTTAGGGAAAGGTATCCTGGCGGCATCACTTGGTTATCTTTTAAGAGCTAGGAAATTCTCTGTAACCATACAAAAATTAGATCCTTATTTAAATGTCGATCCTGGAACGATGTCGCCGTATCAACATGGAGAAGTATTTGTAACGGAAGATGGTGCTGAGACTGATTTAGATTTAGGACATTATGAAAGATTTATTGATACTGACTTAAGCCAGATAAACAATGTTACATCAGGTAGTATTTATCAGTCTGTAATTAATAGAGAAAGAGCAGGAGACTATCTGGGTGGAACAGTGCAAATGGTTCCTCATGTATCCAATGAAATAAAAGAAAGAATTAGAAGGGCTGCTACAACTTCTGGTGCGGAAATTGTTATTGTAGAAGTTGGCGGTACTGTAGGGGACATTGAGGGATTAATATTTCTTGAAGCAATCAGACAATTTAGAAATGATGTTGGAAGAGATAATGTAGCTTATGTTCATGTAACTTTATTACCTAGTTTAAAAGCTACATATGAAATTAAGACAAAACCAACACAACACAGTGTAGAAATTCTAAGAGGTAAAGGTATTCAGCCTAATATACTTGTCTGCAGAACTGAAAAATCAATGATTAAATCGCTGAAAGAAAAATTATCATTGTATACAGATGTTCCTGTCGATTGTGTGATTGAGTGCAAGGATCAAAAATCAATTTATGAAGTACCTTTAGCACTTGAAAAAGAAGGGTTGGCTGAAAGAATATTGGATAGGTTATGTCTTGTAAGTACTACTCCTGATTTGACAAAATGGGAAGAGATGGTTAATAAGCTTAAAAAACCTCAAGGGGTTAATGATAAAAAACAAGTTAAAATTGCAATTGTAGGTAAGTATGTAAAATTATCTGATGCTTATATTAGTGTTGTGGAGTCGATAAATCATGCAGCAGCAAGTTGTGGTGTGGAAGTTGAGAAAAAATGGGTATTATCTGATGATCTGGATAAATCTGCTAATTTAGATGAGATATTTGAAAATATAGATGGAATTGTTGTGCCTGGCGGTTTTGGAGATAGGGGTATTGAAGGAAAAATAAATGCAATTAAATATGCAAGGGAAAATAAAGTACCATTTTTAGGATTATGTCTTGGTATGCAGTGTGCGGTAATAGAATTTGCAAGAAATGTTTGTGATTTAAGTGGGGCAAATAGTACGGAATTTTCCTCTGATACGATGCACCCGATAATTGACTTAATGCCGGATCAAGAAAAGGTAACTCAAAAGGGCGGGACAATGCGACTTGGAAGATATCCATGTGTTCTCTTAAAAGATACAAAAGCAAGAGCTGCTTATGGGGTAGAAGTTATTACTGAAAGACATAGACATAGGTATGAATTAAACAACTTTTACAGAGAAAGGCTTAGTTTGAATGGAATGATTTTTTCAGGCAAAGCTCCTGATGATAGCCTTGTTGAAATAATTGAATTAAAAAATCATCCTTGGTTTGTAGCTACTCAGTTTCATCCGGAGTTTAAATCCAGACCCGAAAGGCCTCATCCTCTTTTTGTTGGTCTTATGAAATCTATTTTAGGATTACCGCTTAATAAAGAGGTAACAGGCAGTAGGCAAGAGACGACAAGTAATAAGCAACAAGCAACAGATAACTAATATGAGATCTTATAAATATTTGGATATAGCAACTGTTATTTTTGTTGTCGTTCTTCTTCTATCTAACTTTATTGCTGTAAATAAAATCTCACAAATAGGGGAATTTGTTTTTGGATCAGGGGTTATGTTTTTTCCTGTATCTTATTTATTAGGGGATATCTTAACTGAAGTTTATGGTTATTCCAAATCAAGAAGAGTAATTTGGTTAGGATTCGGTGTACAAATATTTGCAACATTTGCTGTTTATATAATTGTTAATTTGCCACCTGCAAGTATATGGCCTAATCAGGATGCTTATGAAATAGTATTTAATAATGTGCCAAGGACAGTTTTAGCATCAATGTTAGCTTATTTTTCAGGAGAGTTTTCTAACTCTTATGTTATGGCTAAGATGAAGATTTGGACAAAAGGCAAATTTTTATTTACTAGAACTATTGGTTCAACTATTGTAGGTGAAGGGGTAGATACGCTTGTATTTTATCCACTTGCATTGGGTGGTTTATTGGCATTTCCATGGCCTTTAATTTTGAAGGTTATGATTGCAAATTATATTTTAAAGGTACTTTGGGAAATAATTGCTACGCCAGTTACCTATAAAATTGTTGCGTTTCTGAAAAAAGCAGAGAAAGAAGATTATTATGATTATAAGACGAACTTTAATCCCTTCGCAATGAAAAATGATTAACGTTTTAAGATCCCTCGTCGCTTATGCTCCTCGGGATGACACCGAAGGTGTCATTTTAGTCCGTAGGTTATTATATGGAACCATCTAGTTAAAATCAAGGTCAGAATTTTTGTAGTTAATTACTCATAATGGATTTAAGCAATTAAAAAACTTTCAAAAAGTTATTTTTCTAATTTAAAACAAAAAATAATCAAGGGAATTATTTGCCTTTTGCTT
>Ga0210019_1003951_pt1 | contig 13238 bp, 12 predicted proteins | sample CryGeyCG2114_020_2_FD_183969 | JGI IMG/M metagenome (GOLD analysis project Ga0210019, IMG submission 183969) | Groundwater microbial communities from aquifer - Crystal Geyser CG11_big_fil_rev_8/21/14_0.20 (SPAdes) (version 2) | ecosystem: Environmental > Aquatic > Deep subsurface > Groundwater ...
TAAACTTATAACATTAGATTTTTAATGCCTGACGTGAATCATCTACCACAATTTCAGGATCTTCAATACCTACGGACATCTGCACCAAATTGCCTGTTATTTCCTGTTTTTTAAGCTCTTCTCCCCCGATTATTTCTTCACCTACCTGACTAATGAGATTGAGTTTGTCTTGTGTGTTCATAGTAATGTTATTATAAATCATTCATTTTGTAATAGGGTATTAACCGAAATAACTCCGCTGTTCCGCTTTACCTTTTCGGAAAATATATCCGAAGGCGTTTTTCCGTTTCGTACCCGTTGATCTAATATGTCAAAAAAAGGCTTCAGCTCTTCCCCGCTCATTCCAGATGCTGAAAGCGCATCTTGCGCACGTTGCAACTCAAGCGGAAGCGTTTCCAGAAAAGGTTGTATCCCTACCTGCATAGCCAATGCACGTTGCTCTCGGACGTTGTCAATGGGAACGAGTTCCTCACTCGTCATTTTCGACCATTGCAACCTCCCGAGGTAAAAAAGCATGACCGCAATATCCTCTCTTACGCTTGGTTGAATAGAAACTGGTCGAAATTCGACAACTGCACTATCATCTATGATTTTTATGCGGGTATCCTGCCAAAAAAGACCTATACCTATCTTGAGTGCATTTTCAGGACTATGCAAAATGAACGGATGGCTTGCAACCCGGGCAAAGTAATCCTCGATATCCACAAAGTAATCCTCGGGAAGTCCAATTCGCAGTCCTTTATTCCTTTTTCTTTCTTCTTCCGTCCGTGTATCATGGCTTACTTCCCAGGCGGTCGCGCGGATATCATTAAACCCCGTATCCTTCCCTTCAAGAAAACGTGCATTACCGGATATCGCCACTGCGAGCGGCCCTATCATGAGGGATCGGTTGGTAAGATCAACCGCATCCTCCAGGCTTTCTGTTTCCAAATTGCACTGGAGACTATTCAATAATGCAACGACTGCCGCATCATTCATGTCTACCTGTTCGACTAATCCAACTTTCGTATCCCGACGGAATCTGTTCTCGTTATGAAAGTCGGGAACTTTCTTATATTTCTCCTTGTCCGTCCTGACTATTTCAGTCAATGGGATAAGTGGCTGTGTACCTAAGCGGACAATATGCGCCCCGCTATGGGAAGCAGCTAGAGACATTTCGGTATCTCGACTAATCGCTTGGGAAACAAGGGCAGTCAAGCCGTTTGGTTCTGCAATATTGATAGGGTCCGTGCGCCATTCTATCTGCTGAGCACCTAATTCAGGGTCCGCATGAGGAACTTCATCCTTTATTTTGTTCCGAACAACCTCGGGAACAGGATTTCCATCGGGAAAGATAATTGATGCTTCCATCTCGAACCCAATTTTTAACGCGCCAGAAGACTTTATAAATACATCTCTCCTAGCTAATATATCCTTCACAGACGAACGAAATGCGGACTTCATTTCCATTTCATTTCGTTGATTAGCTTGATTTTCTTCTAAGAGTACTGGTGATATTGGTATTGACATATGTGTAATAAAATAAATAGTAATTAAAAACGGTTTAGTTGAAAATAAGGTACTAAACGGGCCCACCGTACAGGAGTTGATAATAATAGGAGCTGAATTGTCTAACTAGTTTTGATTTATTCATATCCATTTACTAAAAAACCCGCCTGTGGGCGGGTGCGTTTCGTTGTTAATTATTTCACACAACTCTATCCCCGCCAAAAAGCGAAGGATAATAAGAACCTATTGTGTGATTGATAACCATGAAAATGATTATACTCTTTATTTTTCTTCTGTCAAGACGATATATCTTATAGTATTTATATGAGTTGGTTTTGGACCCATTCCTCAGCGGGCTGTTCCTCAACTTCTTTTTCTGCTCTCGTCACTCCCCCGGCTTTCGTAGGGGTAGCGAAAAAAAATGTTCCCTCTGGGTAGGTGATACGATCTCTAGTACTTTGTAATCCAAAAACGGTGAAAGCTCCCATTGATAAATAGAGTTGAAGGCTTGAGGAGTTTGAAGGGCTCTGTAATTTAGCTGGCCTTATATCCGCTGGTATTGCTAAAAAGTCCTCCCAAACACTGCACGAAACAGTATAGCTCGGCTTAGTTTTCAACTGAACATAAATCCGTGCATCTGTATGGACAATATATTCTGCCATTTGTATATTGGCCTTATCATACCATATTTACTGAGAGAGTATCATTCGTCCGTCCACTATATGAAGTCCAGAATCGGAAGCTAATGTAGGATTCAGATCAACTTCCTTTATTTCAGGATACGTATTCATGAGCATTCCGAGCTTATCAACTATCTCGTATAATTTATCCTCATCAACCGGGGCAGTGCCACGGAATCCGTCTATAATCTTTTGCAATTTTGACGTACGTACTTTTTTAATCATATACTCGAATGAGAACGGATAGATAAAGCTCACGACCGATTGAATAAGCTCCGCATATATACCCCCCAAGCCAAGAAGGATAACAATACCAAATTGGTTGTCTCGTTTTGCACCGATGATAAACTCGTGTCCCCTCATCATTTTCTGTAAAAATACACTCGGCTCTCCCGTTGCTTCACACATATTGTGATAATTATCAACCAATTCTTTTTCATTTTGGATATTTATACGTACCCCTTTTACCTCCGTTTTATGGGTGATTTTTTCTGATGCTATTTTGAGTACAATCGGATACCCTATTTCATTTCCCAGTTTTCGTACTTCCTCTTCGGATTTTGCCAAAATGAGGCTCACCGGATTAATTCCTGCACTCATAAGCACTGTATTTGTCTCGAACGGATTTAATATGCTTTTCTTAGGAATAACCACTCGCTTTGCAGGTTCAATTTCTTTCTTGGTATGGACAACGCTGTGTTGTATATGATCTTGGTAATGTATTATTTTTGCAAGAGCCGAAGGAAGGAAGTCATATGTGAAAAAACTTGCCATCTTTGCCCGTTCAAAATGCGTATGGCTTTGTCCCACAGACTTTTCTCCCATGAAAATGGGAAAAATGGGTTTGGAAAATGCCGATTGCGCTTCAATGAGTGTTATTGCCGTATCCTCAACTTCAGTATTTGCCTGGGGAGTCAACATCACGATAACTCCACCAATATGTTTCTGTTGAATAGTTGCCGCAATTGCCTGGCGGTATTGGAATGCACTGGCGTCCCCCAATAAATCGATGGGGTTATGGATTGTCACTTTATCTCCTCCCATATTTTTTTTGATTGTTTCTTTTACGTCTTCCGGAACTGTAACTAATTCTAGCTTATTCTTAATAAGCTCGTCCGTAAGCAATACGCCGATTCCCCCTGCATTGGACAAAATAAGAATATCTTTTGATGTGGGTGCACGGCCAAAGCTACATATTTTAAGCATGGACATAAATTCAAAGAACTGCCCTGCACGTATTCCCCCATACTGGTCAAAGGCTGTTGTATAGACCATATCATCTCCCACCATGCTCCCTGTGTGAGAACCCGCGGCTTTTGATCCCTCTACAGTTGACCCCGACTTCAAAATAATCACTGGTTTAATTTTGGTTGTTTCTTCCAATATCCGTTTAAAATCTTCTCCCCGTTTTACATCCTCCAAATACATGCCGATTACTTTTGTATCGGGATCGTCCCGCAAAAATTCCAAAAGGTCACATTCATCAATCGTTGCCTTGTTTCCCAAGCTCATAAAGTATGAAAATCCGAAGTTTTCATGCCCTACCAGATAATCAACCATGAGGCTCCCCAACGCTCCAGATTGAGATATGAATCCGACATTTCCTTTGGGTGATGCGTTTTTGAGGAAGGTAACATTCGCATTTGAAATGGTACTCACATACCCAATACAGTTAGGACCTAATATAGTCATGTCATATTGTTTAGCCTTCATGACAAGATTTTGCTCTTTCACTGCTCCATCGACTCCCGCTTCTTTAAACCCTGCAGCATAGAGGACGATATTATGGATATCAATCGTTTTCAGATCATCCAATAAATGCATTGCCGCATCCGCTGGAACCGCCAAAACAACCAAATCAATGGGTTTCTTTATATCTTTTATATCTTTATAGACTGGCCTATCGAATAACTTGTCGAACTTGGGATTGATAAAGTATATTTCCCCCTTATATCCCTGTCGGATAAGATTTTCCGCCACAAGATAACCGACTTTTTTGGGATTTTCTGATACGCCTATGATGGCTATTGAAGCGGGATTGAAGAATGTTTTGAGGTCCATACTTCACTATAGCACACCCAACAGCAAGAGTATGATACGATAAAAGTATGACCTCAAATAAGCTTACAGAATTAGTCAAACGTATTTGCTTCACTATTATTACTTCGACTACCACGGCCGGTTCTGGCCACACCACATCCTCGCTCTCTGCGGTTGAACTCACGTCCGTCCTTTTTTTTGGCGGATTCTTTAAACAAGATATTTCTAACTTTAATAACGTTCTCAATGATAAATTCATTTTATCCAAAGGACATGCGGCGCCCCTTTTATATTCTCTTTACGAGGCTGCAGGAGTACTTTCTCATAAAGAAATGCTGACTCTGCGAAAATTCGATTCACCTCTCCAAGGACATCCAACACCCCAGTTGCCATTTGTTGATGTTGCGACGGGCAGTTTAGGACAAGGACTGTCAGTTGGTTTAGGGATGGCTCTTGGGATACGACTTAAAATCAAAGAACTCGGGCTTACGCCAAAAAAAGAGCCGACTGTTTGGGTGCTTTTAGGTGACTCAGAGATGGCCGAGGGACAAGTGTGGGAAGCGATGGAAATAGCCTCCTATTACAACGTCAATAACCTCGTCGGAATAGTCGATATCAATCGCCTGGGACAGAGCGGAGAAACGGAGCTTGCATGGGACGTGGAAACATACAAAAAGCGGATTGGAACATTTGGCTGGCATGTATTGGAGATAAAAAATGGCCATAATATTGAAGAAATACAAAAAATATTTGAAAAAGCGAATGGGTTGAACACCGTTCGTACCCAAAAACCGATCATGATCTTGGCACGAACTGTAAAGGGCAAAGGAGTTCCCTTTCTTGAAGATAAGCTTGGATGGCACGGTATACCGGTTCCAAAAGATCGGTTACAAGAAGCGCTTGATGCGATTGGACCGTATGATAAAAAAATAAAGGGGGTTATTGCTTCCCCTCCTGTTGTTGATTTAACATTACAAAATAAAACAAATCAAGTCTTGAAACGATTGAATTTTATCATAGGTGGCACGAGTAAAGAATCTGCTCCATGTGTCATTCCCGCGTCGTCCAAAGGGCGATTGACCTCTGGTCAAAAGGCGGGAATCCAGACTATGATTTCCAATACAAAAATGAGCCATTTGAGACTGGATCCCTGCCTCCGCAGGGATGACAAACAAGAAGAAATGTTACAAGTTACAAGTTACAAGTTACAAGAAAAAATTGCAACTCGTGAAGCTTTTGGTGATGCCCTTTCCGACCTTGGGACATCAAATAATCAAGTTGTTGCATTGGATGCAGAAGTCGGCAACTCTACTTATACCGAACGACTGAAAAAAACAAATCCCGCTCACTTTTTCCAGATGTTTATAGATGAGGGGAATATGATTTCGGTTGGCTTAGGCTTATCGAAAATGGGATATGTTCCCTTTATTTCCACGTTCGCCGCTTTTTTCACCCGCGCATTCGACCAAATCCGCATGAGCCAGTATTCTACCAACGACCAACGACCAACGATCATAAATATTATCGGCTCTCACTGCGGCGTTTCCATTGGGGCAGATGGTGCTTCCCAAATGGGACTGGAAGACATCGCAATGATGCGAAGCATCAGGGAAAGCACAGTACTGTACCCATCAGATGCGGTTTCAACATATAAACTCACTCAAACCCTTGCATCACGGGCAGGAATTAACTATCTGCGGACCACTCGGGCAAAAACACCCATTCTTTATGAGGAGAAAGAAGAATTCCCGATTGGAGGATGTAAAATACACTTTTGTCATTCCCTCCTCCGAGGGGATGACACAAAGATTAATGCACTAATAGTAGCAGCAGGAATAACTCTTCATGAAGCACTAAAAGCCCAAAAAATACTCGCAAAAAAGAAAATATATACAATCGTGGTAGATTTATACTCCGTGAAACCACTTGACTCAAAAACTCTTCTTGAGCTTGCAAAAAAAACAAAACATATTGTCGTCGTCGAAGACCATTATGAAGCGGGTGGCATTGGCGAAGCAGTAGCATCAGTCATCCTGGGGACTCCGACGTTACGTCGGAGGACTCCAGGATCATCAAATGATTCTGGACAAGCCAGAATGACATTCACTCATCTCTGTGTCCGTAAAGAACCACGATCTGGTACGCCAGAAGAACTATTGAGGTATGAAGAAATTGATGCGGAGGGGATTATAGCTGTCATTGCGAGCCAATCATAACATTACCGGCGAAGCAATCTCTAGAGTCTTTTTATCTCATCTTCCACAAGTATAATTGTCTCTTGTTTGAGTGTTTTTCGGAGCGCTTGGAAATGCTTAAACTCCAATAAAAAACTCAGATCATTTGTGATATCTTTCTCGGTAATTTTATCTTCGATAAAATGAATTACTTCCTTTAAATACTCTTTTGCAGATTTTTCGGTTCGTAAAGTGATTATTTCTGGATTGTATTTGTAGCCTTGCTCAAAAAAATGGTGAATATCATACACATCTCGCACTGCAATGCTCTTATTTTTTTTGTATCTATTAGTGAGAGCTATAAGCTTATTTGCAAACATTGTTTCAATTGTTTGACAAGAAATAAAACGGTCTATTTCTGGAATGTATTTTTTTTCATAGATATTTCCCTCCATTTCCTCACCCATAAAACTCACCTTCAATGTATTACGTTCTCCTCCAGTGGAGGGGTATTTTAACGTATAAAATAGAGTCGTGGCACTTTTATTTTTTATCTCAAGTCTAAGCTGAGTGATTATTGTCGCTATGTTTTTTTCCATTTTGTGCTTGTCTGCCTGTTTCTCACTATCAAAATCAAGATCAACTGAAAACCTATTAAGATACCCGAGCATTGCGGCACATGTCCCACCCTTAAAATGGCTCATACGTGAAATATATACGTCATCAACTAGTGCCGTTAGGAGTCGTATAAGCTGGACTTTGTGTTTTGCGTCACTAGGTTTTGGAGTAATCATATATAGCCAATAAATGTTTGTAATTCTCTTACTTTTTTCCAGTCTATAGATTTCTCATTATCAAAATGATAGCGAGGACGTAGATATAGGATATCTGCTATTGCCCGCTCAACCGTTGCTTCATGTATGTCGTTCTGAAATATAACACCCACATTGTTATAAAGATATTCATCCGCAATTTTTCGAGAAATATATGCATTACTCCCTATTGTAAATGTTTTTGAAATGGAAGAAATAAGAGTAATAGAAGAAGCGCTTTGAAACATAATTCCCTGCTGAATCAATATAGTCTCTGTGCTCAAATATCCATAGGAATGTAAATATCCAATCCCAAGTCGATACGGATCAATGTCTTTGAGTGCAACTGTGGCATAAAAACCTTTATGAATGGGTATTAATATTCCTTTTTTAACGTATCTTTTAATGGTGGTATAAAGAGTATTTTTATTCTCAATCCCCCATAGTAAGGCCAAATCCTGTGTGTGAAATAATTTTTGTTCCTGCTTTAATAATATATCTATCCTGTACATATATGTACAGGATAATATAATATATAGTGAGATGTCAACTGGAACTTACACTGGAACTTACAATCGCAGTATTAGTATTAATTCTTACTAATTCTTCAATCGTGTCAAGGGATATTGGCGAGGCGTTACAATTCCTGCAAGACTAGGCCTTCAAAGTTAGTCCCGCAGTTAGAGCTAGGACACCATATCCAGCAGCACGCGCTGCAATCGGATTATTGGCAAAATGAGTGGCTTCTTTCAAAACTTGGGGCACAGTAAGAGAAGAAAACATAGCTATTCCCATTGCGGGTACGAATGATATTGCTTCAATTGCGGCAACGCCAGTTCCCATTGCGGCCATATCAACAAGCTTGGCAGCTCCAAGAACACCTTGTGCTATACCCGTAAGCCCTTTCCATATATCTTGGAAACCAGTACTTGCTTCATAATTTATTTGTGTTGCGGTCGTATCTCCAAATGATGGTCTAGGTATCATAGGAATGTATTATACCCTATAATACTTATATTGTCAATATCACCGTATTCTGACAATCTTCTTCACCCCCCGTATTCCCACGAGGACAAGGGAAGAAAGGAGAATAAATACCCCAAACTGTGCGTAAGAAGCGGGCAATATATTGAACACCTCCGAAAATACAGGAACCCGTACGATCAGAAGCTGAGTAAAGAATGGGAAAAGAAATGCTGCCATAAACATGGGAGAAATGAGCGTTTTCAGGTGGGTATGAAGTGAGCGGTGACTCAACCACAAATCAACATAAATAAATGATTGGATAAGGGTAAGGACAGAAAAAACAGCCGCTCTCGCTATCCCTTCTGATGCCTTAAGGAAATACCAATAGGAAAAGAGGGTGATTACGCTCGTAATAAGACCGACAAACAAAATATAAAGTTGTTCTTTTTTATGCAATAATTCGAGCTCTTTTTGAGGCTGTTCCGTCATCAGATGCCCTGCGCGGGGAGAAAACGCTAATGATAATGCGGGGACTCCATCAGTGACCAAATTAATATACAAAAGCTGTATCGGAAATAAAATATGATTGAAGCCCATAAGCATGCCTCCAATAAGTGTAATTGCTTCGGAAATATTACAAGAAAGAAGGTACTGAATGGCATTTTTAAGGTTTTTGATAATATTTCTTCCCTCTTCTACCGCAACCACAATCGAGGCAAAATTATCATCCGTGATTACCATATCCGCGGTTTCGCGTGCTACATCGGTTCCTACCAATCCCATTGCAATTCCAACGTCCGCTTGTTTTAATGCGATTGCATCATTTACTCCATCTCCCGTAACAGCTACCACTTCTCCTAACTTTTGATATAACGTTACAATCCTATGTTTATGAAATGGCGATGTACGGGCGAAAATGCAGGTGTTGGGGAGAAGTTTCAGAAGTTCTTCATCAGAATAGGTCTCAAGCTGTGCCCCTGTGATAATGTCTGAATTGGGAGTTGCGATACCGGCTGCAACGCCAATTGCCTCCGCTGTGAGTTCGTTATCTCCAGTTATCATTACGATGCGTATTCCTGCCTGTTGCGCTCGTTTGACAGCATCGTTAACCTCTGGCCGTGGAGCATCGTGGATGGCAACCATGCCTAAGAAGACTTCTTTGTTTAATTTTAAATTTTTAATTTCTAATTTTAAATTATTGCTCATTTCACTATACGAAAATGCCAGAACCCGCAATCCTTTTTGCGCCCATGAATCCATTTGGTCCTCTATTTTTTTCCGTTCCTCGGAGGTAAGTGGATGCGTTTGCGTTCCTTTTTGAATTGAAGAACATATTTCGAGAATCGATTCCGGTGCCCCCTTAGAATACATTAATTTCGAATTTCGAATTTCGAATTTCGAATTTTGCACGATCACACTCATTCTCTTCGTCACACTGTCAAACGGTAGCTCTTCGATAATAGGACTTTTTTTTCGTTGTTCCTCTATTTCTAATCCCAATTCCCTCGCCATAAAAAGGAGGGCTCCTTCCGTTGGATCACCTAATACGTCAAATGTCCCATGATCATGTTTATAGACAAGGGATGCAGTCGAACAGAGTACCCCATTATGCACCAAGTGCATGAATGGATGATTTTCCATTCTAGGCATTTCGTCAGAATACACCTTATCGTCCACGAATACTTCCTTCACTTTCATTTTATTCGTTGTCAGTGTACCTGTTTTGTCGGTTGCGATAAGCGTTATACTGCCCAAAGCCTCGATTGCGGATAATTTTCTTACGATTGACTTTTTTTTACTCATTTCATTCACGCCGATTGCAAGAGTAATTGTCATGACAGCCGGAAGCCCTTCGGGAACAACCGCAACAGCAAGGGAAATAGCAAGGAGAAATGTGGGAAAATAGGCGTCACCTCGAAGGATAGAAATAACAAAAACAAGTACTGCAGATACAATACCGACAATTCCAATAGTTCGTGTCAGTTGTTTTAACTTTACTTGTAATGGTGTTTCGGTATCTTCAATTGTGGAAAGGCTGTGAGCTATTTGTCCAAACTTTGTCTGCATCCCCGTATGGACTATTCTGATTATTCCTCTTCCTTTCGAAACGAGGGTTCCGGAAAATACTTCATCTCTCGCAATTTTTGCAACAGACATTGATTCTCCTGTTAGAACAGATTCATTGAATTCCGCATTGCGACTTTCAACTAAAATACCGTCAGCTGGTATCTTTACCCCCTCCTCAATGATACAGATATCACCTGGTACGATATAGTTGCTCGTAACCTCTTGCTCTATTCCATCCCGTATGACCCGTACCTTTGCAACAGAAAACTTCTTCAACGCAGCGATAGATTCTTCCGCCTTTGCTTCTTGATAAATGCCAAAAAGGGCGTTCAAAACAACGATTGCAATGATCAATCCTCCATCCACAGGTTCTCCTATAATAAATGAAAGTCCCGCGGCACCCAGAAGGAGAAGTGTGAGAAAGTTGTTAAATTGTTCAATAAATTTCTCAAAGAATGTCTTTTTCTTACCTTCCGAAAGGATATTCTGTCCATATTGGGCAAGAAGTTGGGTTACTTGTTGTGTCGTCAATCCGGTCATATCTTATATTTAATTAATACTAAGAGCTTTTAATTTATGCATCACCTTCATCTGTCCAAGGGCTACATATGCCATTTCCATTGTCTCTAAAATATTACCTACTGTCCTGTTTGCCTCATCAAAAGTGACGGCACGAATATTATGAGGGAAGTAGTGGAATATTTCATTCCGTCCTAATTTCCAGGTTTTCCAAATTGTTTCTGCTAATTCTCTGGAACCGCTTAATCGGATTTTTTCAAACAAAGACCTATCTCCCAACTTCATCACCAAATGGGGTGAAAGAAGTTTTCCTAATCGAAGATGGTCGGAAATATAATCAAGGTGGGATAGAAATCCCACATCTTTGAATAGTTGCTTGAGAAAACCTTCGTATGACTTTGCAAAGGGAAAAATAAGAAACGAATAATCCTTGAAGCGATATGCATGGTCCTGAATGACCTCATTCATTAAATATTGCCCTTCATCAATCAAATCTTTTTGCGTCTGTGAAAGATATTCCCACAGCATCCCTTTTGTAGATTTATTTACCGGCTGAAGTTGCAACTGCATATATTAAATATACCACGTGTTATATGTAACATGTAGCATATAGCATGTAACATCTCGAACAGTTGTTTTTTATGTTACATGCTGCATGTTGCATGGTACATGAATTAGTTGTATGTGCTACTACTTATAATAAATACTATTGACTTTTTATGCTTATTTGATATACTTGTGCTAGTTGCAGAATATACAACTAAGTTGTCATTCCCGCGTCGTCCAAAGGGCGATTGACCTCTGGTCAAAAGGCGGGAATCCAGCCGGAAATTACCTTTTAAATTGAAATTAATAGACTGGATCCCTGCCTACGCAGGGATGACACAAAAAACAATATGAATATGTTGTTACGAACAATCGGCCTCACTCAAAACGAATCAGCTGTGTATCTTATGTTTCTTAAACATAAACAAAAAACAGCTGCAGAAGTTTCCCGCCTTCTCCATATGGATAAATCATCCTGCTATCGAGCTGTTGAATCTCTCGTTACACAGGGACTTCTCATTACGACTCCCAAGAAAAGAGGCACAACACAGAGCGCTGTTTCACCGGAGATATTGAAGGAGCTCTACCATCAAAAATTATCAACATTAAAACAAAAAGAGTCGGAGCTTGATCGGTTTGTTTCACAATTACTCAAACAGGATGAATCCAAAAGAAGCACTTTTATTAAAGTTGAAACGGGCATTGAGGCTATCCGAAATGGGATGGATCAAAATTTAGATGCAGCTATCTGCTCCTCAAAAGTGATTAAGGAGTTTTATCGTCTTTCCTTCCCCTATTTCCAAGATAAAGACCATATCAAATGGGTTAATGCATTTGCAAAACGACGTATAGCTGCTGGTGTCTCCATTCGACAGATTGTTGATTTTGCGGGGGTTGATACATTTGCCCCTATCATGAAATCGGACAAAAAACTTCTCAAGGAAATCCATCTTATGCCCAAGGAAATGAAGGGATTGTATGGAGTACGAATATCAGGCGATATCACTCATATAATCAGCTTTGATAAACAACAAAATTATATTGATATCACTATAAAAGATACGTACGTTACATTACTTATGAATTCGCTCTTCGACTTCATGTGGGAGCGGAGTAAAAAATATATATGAATTGGATACTTGCGAGTTTAATAATGTTTGTCTCCTCTGTCTTTTTATATGTTCTTGTGCGAAAGGCTGCTCTATTACAAATTCCAACCGAAATCGTAAACTTGGCATTTCTGGGCCTTCCTATTTTTTTGTATAGTACTCTGGCAATACAAAATCATGCCAATTTATCGATACGTCCTTCTCATCTCCTTTTTATTTTGGGACTTACTCTCATTGGAAGCTACATTCCAAATGTAACCTCCTTAAAAAGCATTAAATACGCCCCAAATCCCGGTTATAGCCTTATTATTTCAAAGAGCTATGTTGTATTTACTACACTAGTAGCGATTCTATTGTTTCATTCTGTTCTTACTTTACAAGCCACAATCGCAATTGTTATTATCGTCGTTTTTTCATTCTTAATTGCTCAAGGGAAAAACAACACTCAAAACAAATTAGTGAAGCCTATTTGGCTTCCTCTCTCTCTTGTATCATTTTTTGGCTGGGGTCTTCTCTCGATTGGCACAAAATATGCATTTTCTATTGGGATTACTATTTATCAACGACTTATATATTTATCCATATTTGTAACCACATTTATGCTTATAGAAGCACGGACGAAGAAAATAAAGTTTTCCCATGTGCGATCAGGCGATTATTTACTTCTACTGGCGATAGGTGTTTCTTCAGCTATGTTTAATTATTTTGCCACTCTTGCACTAGATCTGGCTCCAAATATTGGCTATGTAAATGCTATCGTATAAACGCAAGCTCAATCTCTGCAGTAACAATTGCGTCAGCTTTGATTTTTAAAGATGATCTATCCATTTCCAAAAT
>Ga0210019_1003956_pt1 | contig 13226 bp, 14 predicted proteins | sample CryGeyCG2114_020_2_FD_183969 | JGI IMG/M metagenome (GOLD analysis project Ga0210019, IMG submission 183969) | Groundwater microbial communities from aquifer - Crystal Geyser CG11_big_fil_rev_8/21/14_0.20 (SPAdes) (version 2) | ecosystem: Environmental > Aquatic > Deep subsurface > Groundwater ...
TGTGCATAACTTGTGCGCAAATAGTGCCTAGATAAGGGTTGCGTAAAATTACAAGAGTGGTGTATAATATCATCATAGTGGTGAGGAGTGGGGATAAGTGGTGGAGAACCTCATCAATAATAGATACCAATGTTCATAGGAGAATACAAACATACTATTGATACCAAAGGAAGAATGGCAATACCTGCCAAATTTCGGCAGGATTTGAAAAAGGGCGCAATCGTAACAAAAGGATTGGATAATTGCCTTTTTGTATACACTCAAGATGAATGGAAAAAACTCGTGGACAAGCTATCTAATCTTCCAATCTCACAGCAGAAAAGCCGGGCATTTGCCAGATTAATGCTAGCAGGAGCAATGGACGTGCAAATTGACTCCCAAGGCAGAATTCTTATACCAGAATATCTTCGCAAATTCGCGTCAATCAAGAAAGACACCATAATAGCAGGGCTTTACAGCCGGCTTGAAATATGGGATTCAAAAGAATGGGAAAAATACAAATCAGCCACTGAAAAGATAAGCACAAAAATAGCTGAAGAGCTCACGCTCTAGGCCAAAAACAAAAATAAAATTCAAAAGAATCACGAGATCCTTCGACTCTGCGAGTACGCTTCGCTCAGAGCCTGCCCCGAGTATTCCGAGGGGATGACGGTTGAAATTCGGATGGCATAATAATTTTATTTTTGGAGCTGGTCTTTTAGTAGCTCCATTTTTTATCCCATGAGCAAATCAGAACACATACCAGTATTATTAAACGAAGTAATTGAAGGTCTTGACTTGTCCTCTAATGATACAGTAATAGACGCCACAGTAGGCGGAGCAGGACACGCGCAAGCTATTTTAGAAAAAACCGCGCCATCAGGCAAGCTTCTTGGAATTGATTGGGACGCGAAAGCAATCGAGCGCGCGCGAGAACATCTCAAAAGATTTAGCAACCGAGTTATATTAAAAACAGGAAATTACACAGATATAAAACAACTTCTCTATGAATCAGGAATTAATAAGGTTAATGCTATATTATTGGACTTGGGCTTATCTCTTGATCAACTCAAAGATTCCTCTAGAGGATTTAGCTTCCAATCTGAAGGACCATTGGACATGAGGTTTTCTGACCAGATGGACACAACAGCTTTTGATATTGTGAACACCTGGCCAGAGAATGATCTGGTACAAATCTTTCAAGAATACGGTGAAGAGAGGCGCGCTGCACGTGCAGCACGCAATATCGCCACTGCGCGCAGTCACGCGCCAATCAACACCGCAAAAGATCTGGCAGAATTAGTTATGCGCGGGGCCGGAAGGCGAGGCAAGGTTCATCCCGCTACCCGCATATTCCAGGCCCTGCGCATTGCTACAAATCATGAATTAGACAATGTCAAACAAGCATTGCCTAATATGATTGATATGCTTTCTTCAGAAGGAAGATTAGCAGTTATCACATTCCATTCCTTAGAAGACCGCATTGTGAAGCAGTATTTCAAGCCATTGGCTAAAGAGGAAAATCCGCGCATTAAGCTCATCAATAAGAAAGTAATAAAGCCAAGCCGAGAGGAGCAAGTGAAAAATCCAGCATCCAGAAGCGCGAAATTGAGAATCGTGGAAAAGATTTAATCATTCCAAAAACAAAAATAGCATCACATGACAACATATTCGCACAAAAAAACGCCGTATCTGTGGCACGCATTTTCAATATTGCTGATTTTAGTATTAGTGGTTACTTATTTAGTACAGATAAACAGCCAAGCAGAAACATCTTACTCTATTAAAGGATTAGAAGAAAAAAAGCAAGAATTGAATAGTATTATAGAAGATAAAGAACTTGAAGCAGTTTCAGCGCGATCTTTAAATGGAATCGCGCTTAAGGCAAAAGAAATGAATTTGCAGGATCCAAAGGATGTTACATTCATAAAAATAGGATTAAGCACAGTTGCCGTGAGCGAAGAGCTTTCTCCATAACATGACTTCATATTCATCATCAAAAAAGAGCAATTCAGCTACGCGCGCGAAATTCATAATTGGCGCGGTTTTTATTTTTGGCGTTATTTTGATTTACCGCTTAGCTGATTTACAGCTTATCAATACTCAAGAAATTCAGGCATCTGCCGCGCGCCAGCAGTCAACAGTGCGCATCCTTCCAGCTGAACGAGGCAAGATTTTTTACAAGGAGAGAATAGGTGATGAAGAATTTCCAGTCGCGACTAATAGATCATATAACCAGGTATTCATTATTCCAAAAGACATACAGGATCCAATCAAAGCCGCGGAAAAGCTATTGCCTTTGGTTGAGCCATATGGGCTTGATGAAGAAACATTATTATTCCGATTAAGCAAGCAAAATGACATTTACGAGCCATTAGCGCATAAATTAACAGATGAAGAGCTTGAGCCATTTATTGGGCTTGATTTAATTGGGCTTGAATCAGAAGATGAAAAAGCTAGGTTTTACCCGGACGCTGATTTGCTCGCGCATATAACTGGGTTTGTCGGGGTTTCAGAACAAGGCAAGGTTGGCCAATATGGGCTTGAGGGATTTTTTGAAAATGAGCTCAAAGGAAAGGACGGGCTTATTGAGGGCAAAACAGATATATTTGGCAGGCTTATACAAACAGGAACTTTAAAACGCACCCAAGGCGAGCCAGGAGATGATTTATTATTAACCATACAGCGCACTTTGCAGGCATATGTGTGCAGAAAATTAGATGAAAAAATTGAGCAAATAAGAGCTGCTGGCGGATCAGTAATAATTGTGAACCCAGATACTGGCGCTATTCTCGCGATGTGCTCTTCACCATCATTTGATCCGAATAATTATAATCAAGTTGAAGATATTAGCGTATACATGAATCCAGCAGTGAGCTCAAGCTATGAGCCAGGATCAATTTTCAAGCCATTTACAATGGCCGCGGCAATTAATGAGAAAGCAGTTACTAGCGATACAACATATATTGATGAGGGAGTGGAAGAGATCGGCAAATACAAAATCCGCAATTCTGACAACAAAGCGCACGGGGAAGTTAATATGGTAACTGTTTTAGATGAATCATTGAATACTGGCGCGATTTTTGTCCAGCGTCAGATTGGAAATGAGAAGTTCAAAGATTATGTTGAAAAATTCGGATTTGGCAGAACAACAGATATTGAATTAGGAAATGAGGTTTCTGGAAATATTTCTTCATTGTATAAGGATGGAGATATTTACGCGGCAACTGGCTCGTTTGGCCAAGGAATTACTGTTACGCCTATTCAGATGGTAATGGCATATGCGGCGATTGCTAATGGAGGAAAATTAATGCAGCCATATCTTATTGCTCAGCGACAAAGACAGGATAAAACTATTGTAACTGAGCCAGTTCAAATTGATGAGCCGATTTCAGTGCAGGCCTCAACTATTATATCTGGAATGTTGGTGAGCGTGGTGCGTGCTGGGCACGCTATATCTGCTGGAGTGGAAGGATATTATATTGCCGGCAAAACTGGAACCGCGCAGGTCGCGGAAGGCGGAGGGTATGGAAGCAAGACCATTCATTCATTTGCCGGGTTTGGGCCTGTTGATGAGCCAGTGTTTGCAATGCTTGTGAAATTAGATTATCCTCAATACGGCGCATGGGCAGCTAATACTGCGGCTCCTTTGTTTGGCGAATTAGCCAAATTTATACTACAATACTATGAAATACCTCCTGATGAGGCGATATAAATAAAATATGAAAAAAATAATAATTACAATTTTACAAACTCTGGCCAAAAGAGTTATTTACAAATATAAGCCCAAAGTGGTGGCTATTACTGGCTCAGTCGGAAAAACCGCGACTAAGGAGGCAGTGTTTGCTGTATTGAATAAGAAATTGCAAGTGCGCAAGAATGAAGGCAATTTTAACACGGAAATCGGGTTGCCTTTGACAATCATTGGCTTGCAAAAATCACCAGGCAAAAATCCATTCAAATGGCTTGCAGTGTACGCGCGCGCTATTGGCCTTTTAATCTTTAGGATTGATTATCCAAAAGTTTTGGTTCTTGAAATGGGCGCTGATAAGCCAGGAGATATTGCTGAATTAATAAGTATTGCTAAGCCAGACATTGGCATAATTACCGCGATTAGTGCTGTTCATACAGAGCAGTTTAATAGTATTGCTGGCGTTGTGCGTGAAAAAGGAAAGCTCTTTCGCGTTGTTGAAAAGGATGGTTGGATTATCGTGAATAACGACCGATCTGAAGTTTATGATATCGCGCAAAAGTGCGACGCGAAAAAAGTATATATTGGGCAGTGCGCTGAATTATCTGATAACACCCCTTTTTCAGTATGCGCGTCCGAGATTTCAGTGAGCATGTCAGAAGCTCAAGAAACCGGCATTGCTGGCACTTCATTTAAGCTTCATACTGATGGAAAGGTTATTCCGGTTTTGATGAAAGGAATTATTGGGGAGCATTGGACATATCCTGCCATGTACGCGGCAGCTGTTGCGCGCATTCTTGGGGTTCATATGGTTGATGTTACTGAGGGTTTGCGCGAGATTAATCCTCAATCAGGAAGGATGCGAGTTTTAGCTGGCATTAAAAAAACAATTTTAATTGATGATACTTATAATTCTTCGCCAAACGCGGCTAAGAGCGCGGTTGATACTTTAGCGTTATTGCGTATTGGAAGGGAGAAATATTGCGTGTTTGGGGATATGTTGGAGCTTGGTTCTATATCTGAAGAAGAGCATCAAAAATTAGGCATGCTTGTCGCGCGCGAGGGGATTGATTATCTGATTTGCGTTGGCGAGCGCGCGCGCGACATTGCGCGGGGCGCTATAAAAGCAAAGATGCCGAAGGATCATGTGTTTGAATTTGATAATACTAAAGATGCTGGGCTCTTTATCCAAAAGCGTTTGGAGCAAGGGGATATGGTTCTGATTAAAGGTTCGCAAGGCGTGCGCATGGAGCGCGTGACCAAAGAGATTATGGCGCATCCGGAAAAATCAAAAGAACTTCTTGTGCGGCAAAGTAAAGAATGGTTGAGTAAGGCCTAGTGCGTATTTTTGATAATTTCCTCCACTTCTTCCGCATTTTCTGCATCCATCAATTTCACGCGCAATTGCTTTGCCCCATCCCAGCCAGAAACATAGGCCTTGAAATGTTTTTTCATTACAGCGAATGATTTGTGTTTGATAAGTTTTTCGTAGAGTTTGGCGTGCTCTATTAAAACGCGCAATTTGTTATCTTTGCTGGGATAGAAAACGGAGAAAACGGTGTCAAGAGTCGTTTTCTGTAAAAAACGACTCCTGACACCGTTTTCTTTGAAGAACCACGGATTGCCGAAAATTGCGCGGCCGATCATAACGCCATCAACACCGGTCTCCCGGGCTTTTTGATGCGCATCGTCTAAATACGAAACATCTCCATTCCCGATAATAAGCGTCTTGGGCGCGATTTTGTCTCGCATCTGAATAACGCTTTTAGCCAAATGCCATTTAGCAGGAACGCGGGACATTTCTTTTCTAGTGCGCCAGTGAATCGTCAAAGCCGCAATGTCTGTCTTCAGAAGAATAGGAATCCAGGTATCAATTTCATTTTTCGTATATCCAATGCGCGTTTTAACAGAAATTGGCAATTTTGGCGCGCCTTTTTTGGCTGCAGCAATCAAAGCGCGCGCTAAATCAGGGTTTTTCATCAAACCAGCCCCAGCGCCTTGCTTTTCAACTTTCCGGTCCGGGCATCCCATGTTAATATCTAATCCATCAAAACCCAAATCCTGAATTATGCGAGCTGTTTTTTTCATATTATCTGGATTTGCTGTAAATACTTGCGCGACAATAGGCCGCTCTTTCGCGGAAAATTTAAGATTTTTAAGAATTTCATCTTTGTCGCCAAGAGCAATGCCATCCGCGGACACGAATTCAGTCCACATTACATCTGGCTTGCCATACTTTGCGATAATCCGCCTAAAAGCCGCGTCTGTCACGTCAGACATAGGAGCCAAACAGAAGAATGGTTTTTTGAGTTGTTGCCAAAAATTATTCATGTCATCTTGCGCTCATTTGTCATCCCGAGGCTTAATTATATATTTTTAGAAAATAGGATGTGGTAAACGGATTATATAAGTGTAATAGTAATGCCACACAAGCCGAGAGGATCTCGTCTTTAAGAGCTCGAGATGACAATACAAGGCGAGAGAATCTCGCGACTAATAACTATGCTTATTATCAAATAAATCCTTCCAATCAGAATTGAATTTGTTTATAAGCAACACCTTATTTCTGTGGCTTAGTTTTTTTAGCTTCTTTTCGCGCTCAATAGCATACGAGATATTGTCAAAGTGTTCATAATACACCAGTTTATCAGTATTGTATTTTGAAGTAAACCCTGGTATTTTTTTATTTTTATGTTCCCAAATTCTTCTGGATAATGAATTGCATACTCCGGTATAAAATACCGTATGTCGTATGTTTGTTGTTATATATACATAAAAGTTATATTGATTTTGTCTTGGCATGTTTTTGTTTCATAAGATCCTCTCGGCCTGCAAGGATTTTTGTTTTGGACTCCATGATTCGTTTACCACATATTCGATATTATGTAGTATTGTAAGGTCTCGGGATGACAGGTAAAAGGCATGGGAATGGCATCTAAATCTCCTCCTTTTTCTCATGCACATAATTCATCCATTCCTCAATCACTTTTATAAACGCCTTGAACGGAGCCTCTATAATAAAATCCAACGCAAAAATGAAAATGTTAATTTGCGCGAACCGCGTGGACATCCATTTGCCAGCATGCAGAATCGGAATTGTAAAAAACGCCCATAAGCCCCGGATAAATCCTTGCTTTGGGGGCAGGACAATCATTTCCTGATTTGACTGGCGGATGCGGTACGCGAATAAGGAAACAAACGAGAGGAACAAGAGAAAGATAAAAATGCCGATAAACGTGAAATTCAGCGCGATCAAAATATAAATCATCAAACCGAACGAAATGCCAAATAGCATTCCGTACAACAAAGTAAACACCGCGCGCAGGAAAAAGCTACGCTTGCTAGATTTGCGCATCTGAATAATTTCGCCTTGATTTTGGATAATATGATTTATGCCACTTATCATTTGATTGGTGTTTTCTTCATCAGGCAGTTTAGTTGAGAGTGCGATAAGCGCGAGCAAGGCAGGCGGAAAAATTAAATTAATAGCCAAAGGCATATAATCAATTTTGTGAATCAATAAATAATCAACAGGAATTTCCAGAACCACGGCTAATAAAAATTTAGTAATTACCAAATAAATAATACTTCGCTTAATGCCTCGGTGTAAAGAAGCGCGGGATTTTTCGTACTGCTTTTGGCAGATGGCGCGCACCCTTTGCTCAAATTCATGCCCGGTGTTCATATCAGACCAGGCTTTTCCTGGATCCTGCGCAATCGCGTCTTGCAAAATAGTGAAATATCCAACGTATTTCCTGAACAAAGGAGCGAGTTTTTCTTTTATAGGCGAGTTTAAATCTTGCGTTATTGTAGAGTGTATTTCATTCAAATGCTCTCCTATTTCCCGTATAAGATCGTGATTTGCGCGCGTCCATTCTGGATAATAGGTCAATAGCAAATGATATCCAATAGTGTCATTGTCGTTTTTATATAGAATTCGGCTAGTGGCTATATAAATCTGCTTCAAACGTTCTCGATCATTAATTTCATCCTCAATTCTAACGCGCTCCTGAAGATATTCATACATGGCATTGATTGACGCGTGCATTACATATGGTGGCATAAGGAATTCGTCAATTTCCGTTGCTGCTATGCCAGAGAGCCAAAATGAAAGAGAAGAAGAATCATTGATATCTTTTATAGGAGCGTGACCAAGCAAGGTGAAATATTTTTCAAATATAATATCAAGTTCTTTTATTTTTCGTTCAGGGATAGTATTGTTCGGAAGGTACCGCGCGTGGATAAGTTCTGAAATTAGATTTTCTGAGATATTATTTTTATGGCCTGATGAAATCATTCTACGCAAAATGCGCTCAATCGCGTTTCTGCGGATTAAATGTTCTTCTTTATATTCAACCGCGTTGCGCATGCGCTCGTATATAAAAGTTGCCTGTCCAGCGCGGGTGGTTATGGAGATTTTTGGTTCGGTCGGGTCTGTATCTTTTGAGCGCGCTTCTTCCCTGGCCGCGCGCACGATTCGCTGGATTGTTTCTGGTATTTGCATTTCTTTATACTAGCTGATTTTGCTTGTTTTTTCAATTGTTTTATAAAAAAAGTGCCCGGAATGCAAATTGCGCATTCCGGGCTTGGGGAGACAGGGCAGGGGATGCCCTGTTTGGGGCTTACTGCCGGTCGGTCAGATCACGGGCTACTACCGCCGCAATCCTCGCCACCGCCCAGGCAGTAACGAGACGACTCTTTTTTTACCTGATTGACGACCGTACCGTCGAGCAGGACGTTATCGCCGAGCAGATTCGCTGTATTGATGTCCGTAGCCGCGGTAGCCGCGATAGTCGTGGTCGTCGTCGTGGTTTCCGTAGTGGCTGTGCCGACCGCGCTGTTTTCGCCGCCCTCTTTTGTCATCCGAATGACATCATCGCCATTCAGAGTCGTTTCCTCGCTGACCGGGTTGTTGGTCCCGCAGCCGATCATTCCGATCAGGGCGACCAGCGCGATACAGAAGAAAATCATGAAATACTTCATCGGGTGCTCCTTTTTATGAGGTTTTTGGAAAACGATATCACGCTTTGTATTATTCACCTCCCTTCCAAAGCAAGCGCAATATCGGTCTTTTTTACTATTTTAAGAACGGACGAGCATCTTATACTATTTTAAAAATAATGTCAAGAGTGTTAACAAATACAAAAAATTGACTCATATAAAAACGGTGTCAGGAGTCGTTTTTATAAAAACGACTCCTGACACCGTTTTTTAGTTGGTACCGCCACGGGGAATCGAACCCCGATTACCAGGATGAGAACCTGGCGTCCTAGCCGTTAGACGATGGCGGCTTATTGCTAATACTATACGGAATTATTGACAAAAATGCAAGAATGATGTTATTGCGCTGGCATTGTTATTATGATATACTTATAGCAGTATGGATGCATCGCAAAATAAAACACAGCAAGAAATTGACAATGCGCCCGTGGCCTATAAAGAGTTCAGCGAAGCAATGGCTTTGGTTGCGACCAAAGAGCAGTATGATGATTTGAAAAAGAAAATGCGGGACGAATTTGAGAAAGCAGAGAGAAGAATGGGGAATATTGAAGCAAACATGGCAACAAAAGAGGATATAAACCGGTTGACCAATACTGTGGAATCAGTACTGAAAAAGTATATTGATTATGAAATAGAAGAAACAGTGCATGCAAAAAATCATAAAAATACAGAGGATATTCTGGAAAATCATGAAAAAAGAATCACTGGTTTGGAAGCCGCGCCAGCAGGTTTAGCGTAATTTTATTTAGCATTATTATGAGGCGCGCTTTGCGTCTTTTTTATAGGAGAATCAAACTATATGCCAAAAATCAAACCAATATGGATAATCATCGGAATTGTCGTTCTTATTGTCCTTTGGGCATGGAGCGGATACAATGGTCTTGTATCAAAAGACGAAGCAGTGGTAAGCCAATGGGCGAACGTGGAAACCGTGTATCAACGCCGGTTAGACCTTATCCCAAATATCGTGAACACAGTTAAAGGCAGTGCTGCGCAAGATGAAAAGATATTTACAACATTAGCAGAAGCGCGTTCAAAATACGCCGGAGCTTCTTCAATCAACGAAAAAGCCGCGGCAGCCGGAGAAGTTGAATCAGCAGTTGCGCGTCTTTTAGTGATAGTTGAAAATTATCCTGACTTGAAATCACAAGAATCTTTCCAAGCGTTGATCGCTGAATTAGAAGGCACGGAAAATCGCATTAGCGTTGAAAGACGAAGATATAACGAAGAAGTGCAAGTGTATAATGTCCTAATCCGCAAAGTTCCGCGCAACATTCTAGCGAATTTGTTTGGGTTTGGCAGGCATGAACTATTTGAGGCAGCCCAAGGCGCGGAAGATGCGCCGGTTGTTGATTTTGAAGAATAATTTATGCGCCGCATTATTGCCATAATTCTCTTGCTTTTTCCTATTGCAGTACACGCGTACATATCCCCGGGAAACCCGAGCGGTTTTGTGAATGATTTCGCAGGTGTAATGTCCTCGGCCAGCAAGCAAGAGCTAGAGGGATTGCTTCAAGATTATGAACAGAAAACCGGAAACGAAATATCAGTCGCGATTGTACAGCAACTAGGGGATGAAACAGTGGAAACATACGCGGTTCAACTATACAAAGAATGGGGAATCGGAAAAAAGGGCCAAGACAATGGAGCTTTATTTTTGGTTTCAGTAACAGATAGGCAAATGCGGATTGAGACAGGATATGGCTTAGAGCCGGATTTAACTGACATAGAATCAAAGCGCATTGTGTCAAATGTGGTGCCTCCGTATTTTCAGGCAAGGGACTGGGACGAGGGAGTGCGCGCCGCAGTTGTTGGAATGATAAGCGCGATTGGCCGGGATTATGCTCCATCCGCGAATGTGGCGCGCGACCCTGCTGTTCACGCGCAATCCGAGTTTAACATTGGAGATTATTTTTGGCTTTTGATTTTCGTCTTTATATGGTTTGGCTCAATTTTCGCGCGGTCCCGCTCTTGGTGGGCAGGAGGAGTTGTTGGAGCTGTGGCTGGCGTGATTGTAGGATTCGCGTCTGGGGCATGGTATTGGTTGCCAGTGTTTATTGTATTTGGCCTTGTGTTTGATTATTTAGTTTCCACAAAATATCGGGATACTTTTATAAAAGGAAATCACGGCAATATAATGTGGCCTTTATTATTCTTGATGGGCGGCAGGCCAGGCAGAAGATGGGACAAGCCCGGCGGAGGTTTTGGCGGTTTTGGGGGCGGAATCTCCGGCGGAGGAGGCGCAAGCGGGAGATGGTAAAATACAGGCAACAAATATAAAGCAGCGAGTTAAGTATTGCCTTGTTTTTTTTGGGTTGAATTTTTTATATTTTTTTGATATTGTTAAGGTAGAAATAAGGAGGGAAATTGCCCTTTGACAATTCAAAAATTTCACCTTTGAAAGGGGGTGGCTGAAATGGCAATAGCCATAATGCGGTCTGCCAAAGAAAATTCGTGTTTATTGGCGGATTATTTTAGAGACATTGCAAAATCCAGGCCGCTCTCTCGTGAACGCGAGGTTGAGTTGGCTGAAAGGATTCAGAAAGGCGATATCAACGCGCGTGATGAATTGATTAATGCTAATTTGCGATTTGTGGTGGATGTGGCAAAGAAGCATCAGAATCGCGGACTTGAATTGCTGGATTTGATTTCAGCAGGCAACCTTGGCCTGATTACGGCGGCTGAGCGATTTGACGGCGCAAATGGATATAAATTTATATCCTATGCAGTTTGGTGGATTCGCCAAAGCATCCTGCAAGCCATTGCGAACGAGTCGCGCACTGTGCGCTTGCCGATCAATCGTGTCGAGATGCTTTGTAAAATTTCAAAAACGGCTCATCTTCTGTTGCGGCAGAGAGGAGAGGAAGAACCTACCGCTGAAGAATTGGCAGAGGAACTTGGTCTGCCGCTTGAGGAGGTAAAAGAAATATTAATGGCAGGCAAGTCAACGCGTTCATTGGACGAGACATTCAAAGAGGACGAGGACCGTTCTCTTTTGAATATTTTGGCTGATGAAAGCCAAGAGCCGCCGGATGAGGCGGTGTTGCGTCTTGATCTTCGCGAGAGTATTGACAAAGTTCTTTCTTCTTTGGATAACAGGGATAGAGAGATCATTGTTTTGTATTTTGGTTTGGATGCTGAAGATTCAATGACTCTTGAGCAGATTGGCGAGCGTCTTGGCATAACGCGCGAGAGAGTGCGCCAGATTAAAAAAAGAGCGCTTAAGAAGTTTAGGCATCCTTCTCGGTCTAATGACATTGGGCAGTATGATTCAGAATCCGAGCCAGTCGTTAGCCAGGATGCTATAAAGGATTTTAAGCAAAAGCATAATGCCCATGCTAGGATTTTTAATTCTAATAAAGCAAACCGGCATGGCTTCGCGCTGAAATCCGGCAATGGTTCGGCAAATGGCTTTATTAGCGACATAGAGCGAGCGAAATGGAAAAGTACTCTTTTCCATTTCCGAGCCGAGGAGCTAACACAGGGTATAATATCCCGTAGCTCTGTTGCGAATCAGAGTCCAGAGCTTGCTCTGGGGTCAATACCCTTTATTATAAGCCAAAAAGTAGATATGGCTGTTGTTGGAAGAATTAAGTATCTCAGAGTGAATGGCGCTCTTCCAACAGCTGATGAAGTTTCAGAGGATTTTTTTGGGGAAGTTTCAGTTGAGGAGGTTGAGAGAATTGCCAAGAAGAATGTTTCGCAATTTGTGTAATCCACTGTATTAGTTATCCAAAATGGATGCTGATGCAGTGGATTTTTTTGACTTTACGCGTTAATATGATAATATAAAATAATTTGATCTTTACAATTTATTTGATTTTTAATGGCAAATCACGCGCTTTTTTTCATTTATCCTGGAAAGGATTAAATCATGCAAACCCCGGCAGAAGGATTTGATGAGTTGGCTGTTATTTTAGAGCTTGCTCAAAAGACAGCTGGCGAGAGCGGAAGAGTGTCGCCAACCGCTGTAAGCAAATTACTGCTTAAAGAGCATGGGATCGAGATGGATTCCCATGCTTTGCGCGATTCGTTTGACAGGTTGTGCGCGGACGGCAAGATGCGCATGATCGCTGATCCATTAACCACCTATTGGCTTTCGGAAGAAAAGGAAAAGGAGAATAAAGAGCAAGGCGAGCCGATTGCGGGCAGATTCAGGCAGATCCTCTTTGGGTTAACACCAACTTTTGATGAGCAATGGCTTAAAGAGTTGGAAAATGAAGGGATTTATTGCGTGGAGGATTTGGCCGCTCTTTTATCCGAAAAAGACGGGGATGTTGTGGCCGTAGTTTCAGAATTAGGTTTTGACTCCCCGCATGACATGATGCATTGGCTGGATCAAAATCATCGGAATTCAAGCGGTATAGATCGTTGTATTTTCGCTATGTGGTATATAACCACGCGCGAGGAACAAGCAGCGCCGGTAGAAGAGGAGAAAAAGAAAATGAAGGAAATGACGCTAGATAAAGCAGTGTGGCAGTGGGTCCGCATTCTCAAGAAAGAACCGACTGTGCGGGTGCTTCGGGATCTTGGAATCGGCACCGCGGTTGGGTTC
>Ga0210019_1003960_pt1 | contig 13213 bp, 9 predicted proteins | sample CryGeyCG2114_020_2_FD_183969 | JGI IMG/M metagenome (GOLD analysis project Ga0210019, IMG submission 183969) | Groundwater microbial communities from aquifer - Crystal Geyser CG11_big_fil_rev_8/21/14_0.20 (SPAdes) (version 2) | ecosystem: Environmental > Aquatic > Deep subsurface > Groundwater ...
GAGGATGACAAGGGGTAATTAGTTGAGGATGACAAGGGGTAATTAGTTGAGGATGACAAGGGGTAATTAGTTGAGGATGACAAGGGGTGTGTCATTCCCGCACCCTTCTCTTGTCATTCCCGCGAAAACGGGAATCCAGTCGTTTTATCTGGATCCCGCATCAAGTGCGGGATGACAAGGGGGGATGGATCCCGCATCAAGTGCGGGATGACGGGAGTGAATGACAAGGAGGTGGAATGATGCTTTGAGGCGGGCTCTTATAATCATTTCCCCTTCAATCCCCTTTTAATTTTGCCTTTAGCATCCGAAGTTTTGACAAATTCCAGCCAGTCGCGCTTGGGGCTACCGGTTTTGTTTTTGATAATTTCGCAAATATCGCCATTTTTCAATTTAAAATCTGACGCTACTATTTTATTATTAACTTTCGCGCCTCCATAATGATTGCCGAGTTCAGTGTGAATGCTAAAAGCAAAGTCAATCGGCGAAGCATCTTGGGGCAGATCTATCACATCGCCGTCAGGCGTGAAAACAAAAATTCGGTCCGAGAAAAAATCAAGTTTTAACGCTTGCGCCATCTCTTCTGGATCGTTCATCGATTTTTGGATAGCAATTAAATCTTTAAGCCATTTAGCGCCTTGCTCGGTTTGGGGAAAAATTGATTTGAGTTTTTTGCCCCAACTTTCTTCTTTGTAGCGCCAGTGAGCCGCCATGCCGTACTCAGCGTGGTCGTGAATATGGGGAGTGCGAATTTGGATTTCTAAAATTTCTCCGCTTGGTCCAAAAACTGTGGTGTGAAGCGATGAGTAGCCGTTTGGTTTGGGCAGGGCGATGTAATCTTTGATTCTGCCGGGTAATGGTCGCCATCTTTTGTGGACAATGCCTAAAGTGTGGTAACACTCGTCAATATCGTTTACAATAATTCTAATTGCCACTAAATCGTAAATTTTAGAAATATCGCCGTCGTATCGTTTTAATTTTTTGTACAGAGAGTAGGTATGTTTGATTCTGCCGTGGACGGAAACTGGTTTGATAGAATGACTCCGCAAGAGCCGATGTAAAACATTTATCGTGCGACCAATAATTCGTCGTTTTTTTCGTCGTTGGATTTTGATTTTTTCCTCAATTTCTTTGGCTTCTTTGGGGTGTAAAATAGGAAAAGCCAAATCCTCAAGTTGCCCTTTAATCTCACCCATTCCCAGCCGATACGCGAGGGGCGCGAAAATATCTAAAGTTTCTTGGGCAAAACGGATTTGTTTTTCCTTTGGCAAATGCAAAATAGTGAACATATTGTGCATTCGGTCTATAATTTTGATAATAACAACCCGAATATCTTTACCCATCGCCAGAAACATTTTTTTGAGTGTTTCGGTTTGTCGCATAAGCTCTGGCATTTTTTCAGTTTGAATCGGTCCTAAACCAAACCAAGTTTTTTTGAGTCGCACAGCCGAAAGTTTGGTCACCCCATCAACCATTTCAGCCACATCTTTACCAAACAAATTATAAATTTCTTGGTATGTGGCGGAAGTATCCTCTAATGTATCGTGAAGGAGCGAGGCGATAATCATTTCGCTTGAGTAATGCATTCGGGCAATTTCTTCAGCTACCCAAGATGGGTGAGAAAAATAAGGCGCTCCAGAAAATCTTTTTTGCTCTTGATGCGCTCGCTGGGCAAAAATATAAGCTTTTTTAATTTGTATTTTTTCTTTTTGTGGTAAATATTCAATCAGCGCTTCCAATTTTTCCCAGCCTATTTTTTCACGCGGATAAAATTTCATTTTAGGACTTAAAGGCTTTTTGCGATTTGGTAATCTTTTGATACCTAGCCGTGCGGATGTTAAATGTGAGAAATTTGTTTTTCAAATTGATTACGACCGTGTCGCCTTGACTAATTTTATTTTTCAGAATTTTCAAACTAATCGGGTCTTCAACTAATTCGCTTAAAGTACGGCGGATTGGTCTGGCGCCGCGCATCGGATCAAAACTTTTTTTGGCAATGTGGTCTATTGCTTTGGGCGAAAATTTCAGCGCAATTTTTTCATTTTGCAACCTTTCAAGAAGCTCCTCAATTTCAAGCAAAACAATTTTTCTAATATCTGCAGTTTTGAGTGGGTTAAAAATTATTACTTGGTCAAGGCGATTTAAAAATTCGGGTCGCAGTTTGTCGGATAATTCTTTAGAAATATCTATTTTTGCCTCAGCCCATCTTTGGCTGGCAGTTATGTTTTGTCCGCGTGAAAAACCGATTTGCGCCTCGCGATTTAATTTTTCAATGCCAATATTGGAGGTCATAATAATCAAGGTATTCTTAAAATTAACTTGTTGTCCTTTGGCATCAGTCAAGTAGCCGTCCTCCATTACCTGGAGTAAGATGTTAAAAATATCAGGATGAGCTTTTTCGATTTCGTCAAGCAGAATTACGCTGTGTGGCTGGCGTCTGACGGTTTCGGTTAGTTTGCCTGCGTCTTCAAAACCAACATAACCCGGTGGCGCGCCAATAAGGCGAGAAACATTGTGTCGTTCCATAAACTCGCTCATATCAATTTTTACAAGCGCATCTTCTCGTCCATAAATTTTAGTTGCTAAAATTTTTGCCAGATGGGTTTTGCCTACGCCCGTTGGTCCTAGAAAAATAAACGAGCCGAGCGGGCGGTTGGGATTTAAAACGCCAGTTTTCGCGCGACGAATAACCCTGGCAATGGCGCTTACTGCTTGCCCTTGCCCGATGACATGCTTTTCAATTTCTTTTTCCAGATTTTTTAGCCTTATTTTTTCTGATTCTAAAAGCTCGCCAACTGGAACATTTGACCATAGCGAAACAATGTCCGCAATTTCTTGACTACCAATCACCGGTAATTTTGAAAAGTTTTTGCCTTCATGAGATCTTTTAATTTTTTCTAGTAAGGTTAATTCTTGGGCTCTGAGTTCAGACGCAATTTGAAAATCTTGCGTTTCAATCGCTTTGTTTTTAGCTAGACTAATTGTGTGTAAATCGCTTTGGTAGTTTTTAATTTTTTTGGTTGTTTTTTGCGCCACAAGGGAAATTTGCGCTTTGGCTGATGCTTCGTCAATGAGGTCAATCGCTTTGTCTGGTAAAAAACGATCTTGAATAAATCGTTCGGAAAGTTTGACGCTGGCGATAATCGCTTCATCAGAAATTTTAACATGATGGTGTTGCTCGTAGCTTGTTTTTAAACCGCTTAAAATTTCAATGCTCTCTTTAATGGTTGGTTCATTAACTAAAATTGTTTGAAGCCGTCGTTCGAGGGCGGCGTCTTTTTCTATATGCTTGCGATATTCATCAATAGTGGTGGCACCGATCATTCTGATCTCCCCCTTGGAAAGCGCTGGTTTTAAAATGTTGGCTGCGTCCATCGATCCTTCAGCGCTTCCAGCGCCCACCATAGTATGGAGTTCGTCGATAAATAAAATGATATTAGGATTTTCTCTGACCTCGGTGATAACCTTTTTCAGCCGTTGTTCAAACTGTCCGCGATAAGTGGTGCCAGCGATAAGTAGCGCCATATCAAGGTTGTAAATTTGACGATTAGCCAAAGAATGAGGCACAAGTCCGGCACTGATTTTTTGCGCTAAACCTTCCACGATCGCGGTTTTTCCCACGCCCGACTCGCCGATAAGCACTGGGTTGTTTTTATTTTTGCGCGACAGAGTTTGCATAATCCGTTGGATTTCCTTGTCTCGCCCAATAACTGGATCGAGTTTTTTGGCTTTGGCTTTTTTGGTTAAATTTATGCCAAAGTATTCAAGTGTTGAGACTCGTTCACCTCTTTCGTCCAGTATCGGGCTGGGAGATTGGGGACCGAGATCAAATTGCATTTCTGGGATTTGCTGGGAAAACCGCTCGTTAATTTTTTCAATGGCAGAGAGTCCTTCAAAAATTCCCAAAATTTGGTTGCGAAGCGATTTGGGGCTAACACCTAGTCGGGAAATAATTTGGCAGGCTAAACAGCTCGGGGTGGCGACAATTCCTAGTAAAATATGTTCGGGGTCAATTTGTTCATGACCAAAATCCCGCGCAGATTGAGTAGCGATATCAAGCACTTGTTTGGCTGGCTGGGAAATTCCAGACTGAAGACCGCTTTCTGGTCCTCTTAAACTTAAAATTAAGCGGATTTGATCAACATTGATTAAATTTTCTGGGTCATGCAAAATTTCATAAGCTAATGTGCCGGGCGTGGCGCATAGCGCAATTAAAAGATGCTCGCTATTGATGCTCGAGCGCGATTCTTTAGCGATTCTTTGAGCATGTGTGAGAACTTTTCTAGCAGCATCGGAAAATTTTTTGAAGATATTGTTGTCCATAGTAAATAAATTATAAATTTAAAAAGAAAAATTAAAAAATTAAATTAAAATTAAAAATTTCATTGCTTACGCAACAATTCCTTTCTGTCATTCCCGTGAAAACGGGAATCCAGTCAGGACTGGATCCCCAGTCAAGCTGGGGATGACGGGAGGGGATGGATCCCCAATCCGAAGCGCTTCGCTTTCGGTTGGGGATGACAAGGGGTGTGTCATTCCCGTGAAAACGGGAATCCAGGCAGGATTGGATCCCGCATCAAGTGCGGGATGACGGAGGGGATGGATCCCCAATCCGAAGCGCTTCATCCCCGTTAGAAAATATTTTCTAACGGGACTTTGCTTTCGATTGGGGATGGCAAGGGGTGGAATGATATTTTGCGCAAGTCGTGTTATTTAGTTATTTTTTTGCTAGTATTTTTTTTGACAACTTTTTTCTTGGAGGATTTTTTCAACGGTTTTTTGATAATTTCTTTTTTCGGTTTTTGTTCGGACTTTTTTTCACTAACTTCTGTTTCACTGGCGCTTTTTTCTAACCGATCCTTTGCTTTTAAATCTGGCTTGATAATATCAACCTCAATGCCCACCAGTTTTGAAGCCAAGCGGACATTTTGACCGTTTTTACCGATTGCCAGCGAAAGCTGGTCATCGTCAACTTTGACTGTGGCAGTTTTTTTATCTTTGGACAAAGTGATTTTGTCAACCCTAGCTGGCGATAGCGCATTGGTTAAATATTTTTTAATATCTTTATCCCAGACAATGATATCAATTTTTTCATCGCCAATTTCAGCTAAAATTGATTGGATTCGTGATCCCCTTTGTCCTACGCAAGTTCCTACCGGATCAAGCTGAGGGTCGTTTGACACAATAGCAATTTTAGCTCGCGAGCCTGGTTCGCGAGTAATACCTTTAATTTCAACAGTTCCGGATAAAATTTCTGGCACTTCCATTTGGAAAAGTCCAGCCAAAAGTCCGGGGTGGGAGCGGGAAATAATAATGTGCGGACCGCGTGGCGTGTTTTTAACTTCCTTGACAAACACGCGGAGTCGTTGTCCAATATAATAATGCTCGCGCGGCAATTGTTCCTGCGAAGGCAGTAGCGCGTTGGTTTTTCCGATATTAATGATGATGATATTTCTGTTTTCAATTTGTTGGACAGTGCCCGAGATTACTTCGCCTGTTTTTTCTTTATATTCATCAAAAAGCATATTTCTTTCACTTTCTCTGAGCCGTTGAACAATAACTTGTTTGGCAGTTTGGGCAGCAATTCTACCAAAATCGTCCTTGTATGGCAGGGAAATTTGCACCGATGACCCGATTTTTGCGTTTTTGTCGATAAATTTGGCGTCTTTTAATGTCTTTTGAAAACTTTCATGTTCAAGCTCGTCTTTTTTAACTACTTCAAATTCTTGAAAAATATCAAATTTTCCAGTCGTATCGTTCATAGTAGCGCGAATCATATCTTTTTGGTTGCAGTATTCTTTACGATAAGCGGCGGCAATGGCTGCCTCAACCGCTTCAATCACATCTTTTTTCGGCAAATTTTTTTCATCGCAAATTTGGTTTATTGCTGCCATAAATGGTGAAATAGGCAAAGTAGCTCCTTTCAGTCGCAAATCTCAAAATTTAAACTGTTTTATCGGCAATCGCCGTAGAGACGATTTCAAAATTTTTGAATTTGATGTTTGTTTATTAATTATTTTTTTATATAAAATCTATTTTACTAAACTAGACGGTGCAGGACCGTCTGTATTATTAAATTATATCAAGAAATTCTTGGCAATGTCAATAGATGATAGTCAGAGTCGGTTCAATAACTACATCTGATAGCTGCGAATGTTTTATTTTTCGCTCAAAATGATTCCATTCTCGCTTCAAGGGTAGTTACTAAACAGGCTCTTAAATAGTTTGCATGATATTATTTTCTTGTCAGCACTAAATACGGAAATACAATGATTGCTCGATAAATTCTTTTAAAACGGCGGGGTTCACGGAAAAGTCGCCAGAGCCATTCTAAACCTATTTTTTGCCAGAGGTGCGGAGCGCGAGGCAAAGCGCCGGCAATATAATCCAAAGTTCCGCCCACGCCAATTGCCACATGGCAGTTTAAATCTTTTTGCCAACGGCTGATAAATTTATCTTGCTTTGGCGCGCCCAGCGCGACTAATAGAATATCGGGCTTTGTTTTGTTGATTTCATAAATAAGCTGTTTTTGGTGGGCAAGATTTGAGTCGTTAATTATTCCTCCGTCAATGGCGCCGACAATATTCAATCGCGGATATTTTTTTAGTAATTTATTGGCAGCTCGCGTGGCGATCCCTGGCGCTCCACCCAAAAAATAAAATGAGTGTTGTTGTTTTTTGATAATTTGCATCACTAAATCTGCGCCAGTAATTCGCTCAAAAAAATTTTCTTTTTTCCGTCGAGCTGCCCATAAAAGCCCTATGCCGTCTGGTATAGCCAGCGATGCTTGATTGAGAATTTGTTTAAATTTTTTATCATGACGAGCCTCAACTAAAAATTCTGGATTGATAGTGGCGATTTGATGACAGCTTGATGAGTTGACCATTTGATCAATTTTTAAAATTGCTTGCCCCATAGTCAGGTTATCAATTTCAACTCCTAAAATTTCGATTTTGTCGTTAAGCATTGTTTTGACTTCCTATTTTTTCTAGAAGTTCAAGTGTTTTGCGTGCGGTATTGTCCCAAGTGAATAGCGAAGCGCGCTTAATTCCTTTGGAAATTAAGGACGAACGAAGCGCTGGTTTGTTGATGATTTTGGAAAAAGCCACTGCCATATCAAATGGTTTTTTAGGATTAATTAATATACTGGCGTTTTGCGCGATTTCGGGCATTGAGGTTTTATTTGAACTAACAACCGCTACGCCACACGCCATTGCTTCTAGGATCGGCATCCCAAACCCTTCGAAATTTGAGGGAAAAGCGAATATATCAGCATTTTTCAGGATAATTGGGTAATCGGTGTCGGAAACATAGCCAGTTTGAATAATGTCACGGCTGATAGCTGGTGAAAGTTCGTTAATTACTTTTTTAATCTGCAAATAGCCAAATCCATGTTTTCCGCCCAGTACGAGCTGGTGGCGAATTTTTTTTTCTTCACGCAATAATTGATACGCTTTGACAAGATTGACGATATTTTTTTTGTGTTCAAGCCGTCCGATAAAAAAAATATACGGTCGTTTGATGCCAAATTTTAGTGGCGCTTCTTGTTCTTTTAAATTCGGTAAACGAAAAATTTTATCATCTACTCCATGATAAATAGTAATTACTTTTTTGGCTGGGACAGCATAGTGTTTAAGGATGTCATTTTTGGTATAGTTTGAAACTGCAATAATCGCGTTAGAGTGATTAGCGGAAAAATTAGCGGAAAAATTGTGATAATAATTTTCAAATTTAGTGTAAAGCTCCGGATAATACTTAAAACCTAAATCGTGAATAGTGACCACCATCGGAACTGGGTGCAAAAAAGGTACGGTATGGGCTGGCTCAAACATTACATTCGGACGCGGTTTTTGGGTTTGCAGTTCCCAGCTCAGACGAATTTGACTCCAAAATCGTGGAAACGGAATTATTTTCCAATTAAATTTTCCTGGCAAATCAGACAACTCTTTGGGTGGCTTGATTGGTGAATAAAGTATATAAAAATTCTTATGGTCTATTCTTGCCAGTGCCTTGATAATTTCTTGGCTGTAATATTCTGTGCCAGTTCTGGTTGTTTTGCACGCGCGCGACGCATCAATTCCGATTAACATATTTCAAATTAAAATTTAAGTCTCAAATCTCAAAGTGAAAGTTTTAAATAAAACTTATTAAGATATTGTAATTTTATGATTTTCATTTTAAGTTTTGAGATCAAACTTTACTTCGCCCATAGCACTGATTTTTTAAAATCTTCTAAATGTTCAATCGCAATGCCAGCGCCTCGCGCCACGCACAGCTCTGGTTCGTCAGCCACTTGGCATGGTACGCCAGTTATTTTGGTGAACATTTTATCAAGGAGTCGGAGTTTTGAGCCACCGCCAGTCATCACAATTCCTTTGTCCATCACATCAGACGAAAGCTCGGGCGGAGTTTTTTGTAGGACAGATTTTAAGGCAGAAATAATTTCTTTGAGTGGCTCTTTGGTGGCGTGGACAATATCTTCGGTTCTCACAATAACGCTTTCAGGTAAACCGGTGATGGTGTTTGATCCCGACACCTCAGTTTCAAGCGGTTTTGCTAGTTGCTCGGCTGCGCCAATTTTTATTTTAACTTTTTCTGCTGTTTGTTCACCAATAATTAAATTATACTTTTTCCTGATGTAATCCACAATGGCGTGGTCGATATTATTTCCTGCCACGCGCGCAGAAGATGAAGCAATAATATCACCAAGGGCAATGACCGCCACCTCCGATGTTCCGCCACCAATATCAATAACCATATTACCACTGGACGAAGCGATAGAAATTCCGGCTCCCAGCGCGGCGGCGATTGGTTCTTTGATGATAAAACAATTTTTTGCTCCGCTAGAAACTGTGGCGTCAATAACCGCTCGCTTTTCAGTTGAGGTAACGCCAGCCGGCACTGAAACCATTACTTCTGGACGGAAAAGTCGCACTCGTCCGCTCACACGGTTGATATAATAACGGATCATCGCTTCGGTTATGCGATAATTGGCGATTACACCGTTTTTTAATGGGTGGAGGGCAATGATAGACTGGGGCGTGCGTCCGAGCATTTCTTTGGCTTCTCGACCAATGGCAAGGACTTTATTGTTTGACGCTTCCAAAACCACCACCGAGGGTTCGTTAATCACGATTCCCTGCTTGGGAAGATAAATTAAAACATTCTTTGTTCCTAAATCAATCGCCAGTTTTGTGAGAAACATTTTGAAAATTAGAAATTTTAGATGATAAATAATTAATATTGGTGAGTCAATAACTGACGCAAATTATCGCAATTTAAGTCGTCGCCCGTTATTTAAATAAAGAATCCGGCGGAGCAAGCTCCGCGGTATTCTTTGTTTCGCTATTTGAAATGGCTTCATCCCTGTGGCAAGCTACAAGGTATTCAGCCGTCTTGAAATAAAGAATCCGGCGGAGCAAGCTCCGCGGTATTCTTTGTTTCGCTATTTGAAATGGCTTCATCCCTGTGGCAAGCTACAAGGTATTCAGCCGTCTTGAAATAAAGAAGTTAAAATTATTTTTATGGTTTTAATTTAAGGGAACTTTAACATTGCCGAGTTGAGGATTGGGTAAGTCGTGAATTTATATCAAAAAGATAACTCCCTATATGTTTATTAGTAGCAGAATATCCTTACCAAGTAAAGAGTGCATAAATTTATTAGCTAATTTTACTTAAACCTTTTCAATTTTTGCGCCGAGAGAGCATAATTTTCCGTCAAAATTTTCATAACCCCGCTCCAGAATTTCTGTATTATCAACGATTGTTTCGCCTTTTGCGATGAGACCAGCTAAAACCAATGTCGCGCCTGCGCGAATGTCGGTTGTGGAAATTTCCGCTCCGCTGAGCTCAGTCGGTCCTTGGATCATGATATTGTGCTCATCTTTTTGAACAATTTTCGCGCCCATTTTTTTAAGCTCTTGACTATAATGAAGCCGTCCTTCAAATAATGTTTCAAAGATTTTAGACATTCCATCAGCTTGGGTTAGGAGCAGAGCAAACGGCGCTTGTAAGTCAGTCGGAAAACCCGGGTATGGTCGCGTGTCAATATAGACGGGTTTTAAATTTTTACTTGGATAAATTTCTAGATTGCCCCAGGTTCTATTTTTAATTTTTAATTTTAGGTTTTGGGTTTTAGGTTTGAATTGAAAATTCACCCCCATTTTTTCAAACTGATTTAGGAAGTTTTCAATATGTTCTAAAATTACATTTTGAATTGTCATGGTTCCACCTGACGCAACCACAGCGCAAGCCAAAGTTCCGATTTCTATTCGATCGGGAATGGCAGTATGCTCGCAACCAATAAGTGCTTCAACACCGATAATTTTTATGTATGGCGTGCCAGCGCCGGTAATTTTCGCACCCATTTTATTAAGCATCAAAGCCAAGTCCCCAACTTCTGGCTCTTGAGCAACTCCACGTAAAATAGTTTGTCCTTTTAAAGTTGTAGCCAACATCATTAAATTTTCAGTGGCTGTGACGCTCATTCCGTCCAGAAAAAATTGCGCTGAGTGCGCGTCAGTTGCGTCAAATAGATATTTTTCATTTATATATTTTATCTTAACCCCAAGTTTTGTAAAACCTTTTAAATGCGTGTCAATCGATCGTTTGCCGATCGCGTCTCCGCCGGTTGATACTAGCGTGGCTTTTTTAAAGCGGGCAAGTAGCGGACCAATTAATACCACGCTCGCCCTTAATTTTCCCGAAAGTTCTGGGTCTATATCAAATTTGTGAACATCAGCGCAATCAATCGACAGTGAATTTTTTCCAGTCCAATCTGCTTTGACGCCGAGTTTTTTAATTATTTCCAGCATATTTAAAACATCAGTGATTTTGGGCACATTATTTAGCCTTACAATTTCACGAGTTAAAAGCGCTCCGGCGATTTGCTTGAGTGACGCGTTTTTTGCGCCAGAGGGCTCAACAGTCCCGCTTAAAGTTGCCGGACCCAAAATAATATATTTTGACATAGTGAAATTAAGTTAAAATTTAAAATTACACAACTTACACAAAATATCATTTCATCCCCCTGTCATCCCCGTTAGAAAATGTTTATTTTCTATACGGGGTCATCCTCAACCGAAAGCCCCTTTGTCATCCTCAAACGACTGCCCCCCTTGTCATCCTCAACCGAAAGCAAAGCGCTTCGGATTGGGGATCCATCCCCTCCCGTCATCCCCGACTAATCATCCCTCCCGTCATCCCCGACTAATCATCCCTCCCGTCATCCCGCACTTGATGCGGGATCCATTTGGACTGGATTCCCGTTTTCACGGGAATGACACACCCCTTGTTATCCTCAACCGAAAGCCCCCTTTGTCATCCCCGACCTGATCGGGGATCCAGACAAAACGACTGGATTCCCGCTTGCGCGGGAATGACAAAGAGGAGATGCGGGAATGACAAGCGGAACGAGAATGTCAATGGATGAATCAAGCATAACAATAAGTAGAAAATTTGCGCAAGTCGTGTTAATTCTAACTTTCAATTTATATTAGACATATTATTACTATTCTATTATAATTAAGCTATGAAGTCAAAGCTATTTTTTGTCATTGTCTGGGCATTTTTGATTGTATCATTTACTTTGGCTGGCGCAACGCTTATCATTTCCGCCTCTGGCTATAAAGTTGATTGGCAAAATTTCGCTATTCAAAAAACCGGGCTAATTTATTTTTCAGTTAGTCCAAGCGAGGCGATAATTTATTTGGACGGTAAATCAGTCCAGCCAGATAGGCGAGGGTGCATTAAATATCTTCTGCCCGGTAGATATGATTTGGAAATTAAAAAAACAAATTATATCGCCTGGAATAAAACAATTATTGTTGAGGGAGGGTTAGTGAGCTCCGCGGGCAAGGTTCAACTTTTTCTTGAAAATCCTGAGATTATTAATGTAAGCGAAAAAGAAAAAGCGCAGTTTGCCGAGTTAGTTCCTGATAAAAATTTGATGGTAGCAAATGGGACGGAAATTCGCGACGCCAATACTGGCGAGTTGGTATCTCGTTTTTCATATTCTATCAAAAATCCGCGCCTTTTTCCCGATAAAAACCGTATCGGATTTATGGCAGAGGACGGAATTCACGCGATTGACGCAGTCGGAAGCAATAATAATTTAATTATAAAATCAGACGCGCTGATTGATGATTATTATTTTTTATCGGGCGGACAATATATAGTATATAAAATAAGAGAGCAATTTTTTAAAGCGCGGGTGTTTTGATACCACTTTCTACAACCTAAAATTATTCCTTAACCTATCTCACTGCAGGCAAAAAATCGTTGTCAATTGTTTTGGTCTGTTTAGGCTTGGTTTCTTCGGGATAAATTTGCTTGGCTGACACAACCAAACGATTTATAGTGGTGCCAACTGGGTAGCAAGTCATCAGGGAAACAATGGAATGATCCACGGGGTTCATTACTTCAATTTGGCTTGGGCTGACAACCTCTGCTTTTTCAACTTGGTAAATATAGAGCTGTTTTTCAAAGGTAATAAAAATTTTATCATTATTTTCAAGTTTATCCAGCAGTGCGAATACTTGCTTGAAAAGTCCGTCATCCCACCAAAAATTTGACGAATGCCCAGTGATAAAAACATTGCCATTTTCACCCGGCAAACTTGTGCCTTGGTAGTGCGCAACGCCTTCTTTTAGTTTGGAAATAATTTCATCCTTGGAAGCGTTCCAGACAATCGGCGTATTGATTTTTATTTTTGGAATAATCAAACGATTTTGCGGTAAAAATTCACCAGTTAAAATCGGTTTTTCTGGCTCTATTTTTTGGAGTGGTTCCAGAATAATTTTTTCATTGGGCGATAAATTTTGAGCAAATTTTTCTTGTCCGAGCGCGCGATATTTAATTTTTTGCCAATAGGCTGGAAAGTTAATTAAAATAAAAAATAACGCAAATAACGCCAGAAAAGAAAATAAATATCTGGCAGCCATTCCCAGCCAAAATAAAAAACTTTGCCTTGCCGTTGGATATTTGAAAATTTGCCTGAGATCTTTTTCGTTAATTTGTATATGCGACATATTCCAAGTTAAAAAATAAAATTTACACTCCCTGTGTCATCCTCTGGCTTGACCAGGGGATCCAAAGAGTAAAAAGGGCTGGATTCCCGCTTGCGCGGGAATGACACACCCTTTGTCATCCTCAACCGAAAGCGAAGCGCTTCGGATTGGGGATCCACCCCTTCCCGTCATCCCGCACTTGATGCGGG
>Ga0210019_1003963_pt1 | contig 13209 bp, 12 predicted proteins | sample CryGeyCG2114_020_2_FD_183969 | JGI IMG/M metagenome (GOLD analysis project Ga0210019, IMG submission 183969) | Groundwater microbial communities from aquifer - Crystal Geyser CG11_big_fil_rev_8/21/14_0.20 (SPAdes) (version 2) | ecosystem: Environmental > Aquatic > Deep subsurface > Groundwater ...
TGGAGTACGGTTATGCAGTTTGAAGAAAGAGTCTACAAATATCCGGTCAACAACTTTTCTCCCGCAATCACTGAACTTAATTCTATGTTTATCCACAACTCTCAGACACAATTAAGTTGACAGTACCGAAAAATGAAGCTCCCCGCCCCAGAGGGGCGGGGAGCTTCATTGGCATTGAATCATTTTGGTCTTTTGTCAAAAGACGGTTGAATAATTTAAACAGTGTGCCTAAAAAGTATTTTCATCTTCATCTCAAAGAATCGGAATGGAGGTGGAACAAATCATTTGTTGAGCTAGAGACTGAGCTGTTGAGACTCATCAAACAGAGTCATTAATTCATTTATCCACAGGTTATCTGGTCTAGAGCCTTTGTATTTAAATCTGGACGAATTTATTTTTTTCATCTTCCTTAATTGCGATCAAGGAGTTTCTATCCATTTATCGTTAATCAATTTAAGCACCGATTGTCCGCTAATTGGTACTCCTCCATTGTCAAAATATACGGCATGGATTGCCGTTTCTGATGCAGAATCTCCATCAAGCCCTCTCTTCTTGTAATCGCCTTTTCTGATATAGGAATACTCAGTTGTACCACCATCTTCTTGGGCAATTTTAATTTCCCACAAATAAAGTCCTTGCTCATCTTTTAGCTTTCTTGTTTCGACAAACCCAGCTTCTCCGGCTAATTTCTCAAAAAATAAAATTACTTGGATCCCAGTATCTAATGCAACGTCCTTGTCCACATTTATTTTTGGTACAGAGCAAGATATAGGTGTGTGAGTTACAGGGTAGATTGTTTTTTGAATGAGTTTGTTATACTATTTGCTTATATATAATTGTGCAATATAAAATATGGAATCAATGAGATTTGTCCCAGAACTACAGAAAGGCTCTCCAGAATATATGGAGGATCGTATCGATATATGGCGTTCGATTATTGATCATTCACACACACATGGGCGTGAACTTACTCCAGGTAGGATTGGACCAGTGCGAGATCTTGCGTTTGCAAATAAGGAAGGCGAGGAGTGTCACGGAACGGAAGAATTCGTGTACGGAGGGAAAACAGCCGGTGTTAATCGTGAGGTGTATGCTTTGAATATTTTTGCCAATTGTAAGATGCAGGCCGAATTACGCTATCATATATATGATGGAGTGATTAAAATTAGTCAGGCAAATACCAGCCCACAATACCAAGGATATGGGATGAATTCTCGCCTTTTTCAAGATATGTCCGATTTACATCCAGATATAATGTGTGTGTATACAAACCTAGATGATTCAAATATAGAGGTATACATGAGTAATGTACAAAAAGGCATGGATCCGGTCATTGCAGCGCGTTATACCCCGGCTGGTAAAGTCCGTGAGAGGGCAGGATGGCGTCTGGATGAGGATCGCTCTTGGTTAGCACGCTGGGATAAAGATATTGGTAAGCTTGTCGCAAAAGATGGCAAACAACTGCACGGTCCTGTTCGATTGAATTATAGACGAGATGCGATTGAATAATTTATTTTTTACATATATGAGTGGACACAGCAAATGGTCAAAAATTCAACATAAAAAAGGAAAAGCTGACGCACAGCGGGGAAATTTGTTTACTAAATTGTCAAAAGCAATAACGCTCTCTGCAAAAGAAGGTGGTGGAGATATTGACATGAATTTTTCGCTTCGACTGGCGGTCGAGCGAGCAAAAGCGGAGAATGTACCAAAAGATGTGATTGAGCGAGCAATACAGCGTGGAACGGGTGAATTGAAAGATGGCGCAGACATACAAGAGATTGTATACGAAGGGTATGGTCCGGGAGGCATTGCGGTACTTGTCGAAACAGTGACAGACAACAAGCAACGTACCGTCGCAGAAGTAAAACATGCATTTAGTAGTCGCGGTGGGTCGCTTGGTGGACCAGGGAGTGTTCAATGGCAGTTTGAGCGGTTGGGCGTTATTACAATGAGCAATGAGCAATTCACAAAAAACAATATTGATAGAGATGAATATGAGCTCGAACTTATTGAAGCGGGCGCTTCAGATATTATTCCGCATGACGAATATGTGGAGATTCGTTGTCCAATGGACAAGTTTCAAGCCGTACTCGAAGCCATCAAAAAAGCTGGTATTTCTGAACCAGAAGATGCCGGACTAAAATGGGTAGCAAAGGAAGAGGTTCCTACAGACGAAGATACAGCTCAGAAAATGCATACATTGTACGAGGCATTGGATGAACTTGATGATGTAAATGAGGTGTATACAAATGAAACATAGTGTTAATTAAGAAACAAGGATATAAGATACAAACAAATATCAAATGACAATGGACAAAAGAAGAATGATTGAGGTTTGAAAGTTGTTTGTATCTTGTTACTTGTGTCCTTTTATGGGTATTGAGAAGAGACAACGAATATTAGGTATAGACCCAGGCTATGGTCGCATCGGTTATGGCGTGATTGAAGGGTCACGTTCTTCTTGGGCACACGTAGCACATGGATGTATCGAAACCGATCAATCGGCGCTATTTCCAGAACGGTTAAAAGAACTAAAACATGATTTGCTCCAGCTTATTACGCAGTACAATCCTGATTATGCTGGTATAGAAGAACTTTTTTTTGCCAAAAATGTGACGACGGGCATGAAAGTAAGTGAGGCGCGAGGTGTGATTCAGCTTATTCTGCACGAAGCAGGAATTCCTCTCATCGACGTTACACCACTTCAAATGAAACAGGCAATCGTGGGCTATGGAAGAGCGGAAAAAGCACAGTTGCAAGAGATGATACGGATCCAGCTCTTGCTCACAAAAAAACCAACACCAGATGATGCCGCAGATGCGCTCGGTGTAGCGTTGACAGCAGGGTTTTTGTGTAGGGAACGTTATATTTAGCTGTACATAGCAATTTTTTGTATATACCCATTGACAGATCTATTGGCTTTTGGTATATTCCTCACATTGTTAATATATATTCTGACAACCTTGTCTGACTAGACCTTCTGAGGACATGCCCCGGAATGGCCTGGTAATATAAATGCATGTATGCTTACAAAGCGAAAAAAACAGAACGTCATTAAAAAGTTTCAGACGAGAGATGGAGACACTGGGTCAAGCCAGGTACAGATTGCCATCCTCACGACAGAGATCAATGAGCTTGTTGGTCACTTGAAGAAGCACCACAAGGATCATTCAAGTCGACGTGGGCTCCTCCGAAAAGTAGGAGAACGACGTCGATTGCTCCGTTATTTAAAAAAAGAAGATAATGCTGCCTACGAAGCGCTTGTTATCGGTTTGAAATTAAAGCAAGCAAAAAAATTTGTACAACCAACATCGCCTGTTGACGCACTAGATGATTTAGATGAAGACGAAACTCTCGCATAATAAAAATCCTTTGAAACACCCTGATCAACGTGTCGGGGTGTTTATCGATGTACAAAATATGTACTATTCCGCCAAAAATCTTTTTGGCAAGAAAGTTAATTTTGGTGCAATTGTAGAAGAGGCAGTTGCAGGAAGAAAACTCATTCGTTGTATCGCGTATGTGGTGAGGACAGATAGCCAAGAAGAACAGCCATTTTTCGAAGCATTGTACAATCTTGGCATTGAGACGCGTGAAAAAGATTTACAAATTTTTAGCTCGGGAAATAAAAAAGCTGACTGGGATGTTGGATTGACAGTGGATGCGATTCGTCTCGCGCCAAGTCTTGACGCTGTGGTGGTTGTTTCCGGAGACGGAGACTATGTGCCACTGGTGGAGTATTTACAAAAAAGCAGTGGCAAGCAAGTAGAGGTTGTTGCATTTGGTGAGACGACATCAAACTGGCTAAAGGAAACTGCTGATGATTTCGTTGATCTGTCACTCGAAAAAGAAAAATTTACCATATTGGATCGGAAAGCGGTAAAACGGAGATAGCATTTTCAAAGAAGGACTCAGAATATACATATTTCTACGTTCTTCGAAGAAATAATACGGAACCAATAATCAGTACTTCGGTGTGTTGATTGCCGGTTCCTCGTTATAGAGGAACGACATTAAATAATGGTTGACCTTGAAAAACCTAGGTTCCTGTAGGGATCTATCTTTTCCAGGTCAACACTAATACATTGTTGACTATGTCAAACATCAAACATTGGTCTACCCAATGGGGAGGCCGAGAACTCACTGTAGAAGTAGGAAGACTTGCACTCCAGGCGAACGCATCATGCACGGTTCGCTATGGCGACACGATGATCCTGGCAACAGCCGTCATGTCGAGCAGAAAAAGTGACATGGATTATTTTCCTTTGTCAGTAGAGTTTCAAGAGAAGCTGTCTGCTGCAGGAAAAATAAAAGGATCACGCTTTATGAAGCGTGAAGGACGACCAAGTGACTGGGTTGTGTTGACCGGTCGCATTATCGATCGATCCATTCGACCGCTTTTTGATGATCGTTTGCGAAACGATATCCAAGTCATTTTGACTCCACTGTCAGTCGACAATCTTGCAGAGACGCAGACGGTTGGGCTGATCGCGGCGTCAGTCGCGCTCTCCATATCGCAGATTCCCTGGAACGGTCCTATTGGTGGGGCAGTGATCGGACGAAAAGATGGACAGCTTGTTCTCAATCCCACAGACGAAGAACTCGAACTTGGTGATCTCGAAATGGTTGTTGCGGGGTCTCCGGAAAAACTGGTGATGGTAGAGGCAGGATCCAAGGAGATTGCAGACAGTGCATTTGTCGATGCTATGAAATGGGGTTGCAAGGAATTGCAGACAGTGATTGATTTAATAACAACCATTCAGTCAGAGATTGGACAAGAAAAATTGAATCCACTTGCCGATGGTGATGCATCAGAAACATCGGATGTCGCTGATGCAAAGAAGAAAGCAGAAGCATTCCTTGCGTCTGTGGCGGATACCATGATTTTCAACTCTGTCAAAGCAGGACGAAAAGAGCGGGTGGTTATGGTGAATGCAATAGAAGAAGCAGCAAAAGCACACCTGCTCGAACAAGGCATTGAGGAAGATATTGCAAAGCTGGCCCTCAAAAAAGTAAGTTATCTTGTAGGCGCGGAAATCACCAAACGTATTCTCGAAAAAGACCAACGTCTCGATGGACGAACGCTGACGCAGGTTCGTCCTTTGGAAGTGGAAGTTGATCTCATCCCGCGCGTGCATGGGTCTGCCATGTTTATGCGTGGCGATACTCAGGTACTCTCTACCGTTACGCTCGGAGCGCCCGGTGATGTCCAGACGCTCGACGACATGCTCGAAGACGGAACCAAGCGGTATATGCACCACTATTCAGACGCACCATTTACGTACGGTGAGACTGGCTGGATGCGCGGGCCGAGTCGTCGCGCGATCGGGCATGGTGCGCTCGCAGAGCGAGCAGTTGAACCCATGCTTCCAGAAGAGCTTGCCTTTCCATACGCCATGCGCGTTACGAGTGAAGTGCTGGGATCCAATGGATCAAGCTCCATGGCATCCACATGTGCATCAACCCTTTCACTCATGGCGGCAGGTGTTCCTATCAAAAAACCGGTGGCAGGTATTGCCATGGGTCTTGCATCTGAAGGATTGAGTCATTCGACTGACGCTCATGGCGCACCCACTTCGGAGGTGCGATGGAAAGTGTTGACCGATTTGCAGGATGTCGAAGATGGAGATGGTGGCATGGACTTTAAGATCGCGGGAAATGCCGATGGTATCACCGCCGTGCAGATGGATACCAAGACACAGGGACTTACCTGGGATATTATTGAGCAGACGTTTATTCAGTCAAAAGTGGCTCGTCTTGAAATTCTTGCAACAATGGCATCAATCATTGCCGAGCCTCGCGCTGAGCTTTCTCCGTACGCGCCACGCATTGTTACGATTCAGATCGATCCGGAAAAGATTGGCGACATTATCGGACCGGGGGGAAAGACAATCAAAAAATTGACTGCAGAGACTGGTGTAAATATTGATATCGAGCAAGATGGGCGAGTCATGCTGACCAGCAATGATGCAGAGGCAATGGCAGAGGCTGTACGACAGATTGAATTGATTACAAAAGAGATAGAAGCAGGAGAAGTCTATGACGGAGAGGTCGTGCGCCTCGAAGACTTTGGCGCATTTGTCAATCTGATTCCCGGCAAAGATGGATTGGTTCATGTGAGTGAAATTTCTTGGGAACGGACGAATAAACCAAGCGATGTCCTGAAACTCGGGCAGAGAGTAAAGGTGTTGGTGAAAGAAATTGATAATCTGGGACGCGTGAACCTGACCATGAAAGATCTCACAGACAAGCCGGACGGCTATGTTCCACCACCACCGAGAGCGCCGAGAACAGGGGGACCACAGAGGGGTGGTGGGTTTCGAGGGCCTCGAAGACCATAGTAGATATATCAAAGCAATCCCTTTGGGACAGACCCCTTTGGGATTGTTTTTTTTGCGCATTCATGATTTCATATATACATATCTATGTATACAGGCATCGTCACCCACAAATTACCAATTGCAGACATCGTTGAAAAACCAGGCTTGCGTCGCTTTGCATTTGTGTTTCCACCAGAATTGCTTGAAGGTTTGAAGCTTGGAGCAAGCGTGTCTATTTCTGGCGTGTGTCTTACTGTGAGTAGTATTGCGGAGGATGTCGTGATGTTTGATGCGATGCAAGAGACGCTTGAGAAGACAACACTCGGTTCATTGCGGAAAGGGGATGAAATAAATATTCTTCGTTCCGCAACGATAGGAGAAGAAAACGGTGGTCATGCTATGTATGGGCATGTTATCGGCACTGCTGACATTATGTTAATACAAAAACCGGATAATAACTGTGTTATGACATTTCATGTACCAACAGAATGGATGAAATATATTTTCCAAAAAGGATTTATCGGACTTGACGGATGTAGTCTTACAGTGACAGATCCGAATGCAAGCGCAGGAACATTCACTGTATGGTTTATTCCGGAGACACTCAATCGAACTACATTTGGTTTAAAAGAGGTAGGTGGTCAGGTGAATCTTGAACTGGATCAGCAAACGCAAACAATAGTCGAGACTGTGGAACGGGTGCTTGCCGAGAGAGACAAAAGAGATGTGTCTTGATTCTTCGTACAATTTATGGTTTACTATTTGCTATGCTGGAGTGGTGAAATGGTATACCTGCCTACCGGCAGGCAGGCACGCCTGCCTTAGGAGCAGGTGCCGAAAGGTGTGGAGGCTTGGTATTAGAGTTACAATGCTGGAGTGGTGAAATGGTATACACGCCTGCCTTAGGAGCAGGTGCCGAAAGGTGTGGAGGTTCGAGTCCTCTCTCCAGCACAACAGATACTTTGCACAAAAAAATAGCTCTCTGTGTACAGAGAGCTATTTTGTTTTCAACCAGATCACTTGTTGATGAGCAGATGCGCGCGAGTGAGTTTGCCATAGTATCCTGATGCCGGTGATATGCCGGCATGTTTTTGATATTCAGCAAGCGCGTTCACGGTGAGTGAACCATAGTATCCGGTCGCACCCACTTGAGCGAGTGCAGTCGTGGCAACCCCGATGTTTTTTTCAATAAGAAAATTCTGTAACCAGACAACATCACTCCCTCGTCTGCCATCTGTCATATCATGCTGCGGCATACCTGCAAGATTGATTGTTGGCTTGGAAACGGGAACGGGCGCTGTTTCCTTTGGCGTGTCTGTCTGAGATGGTACGGACAGAATACCGCCGGAGATATACTTGATATACGCACGTGTAAACTCATCGTATACACCACTCGTTTGACTGAGGTTGGCGTGTGCTTGGAATTCTGCCAGCGCTGCTGTCGTGAGCGACCCAAAGTACCCTGTTGCTCCGACATCAGCGAGTGCTCGGGCTGCAGAGCCGGCATTTGTTTGGATAAGAAATTGTTGTAGGATTGTTACCTCGTTTCCTTCTGTCCCAATGCTTGGATTGCTCGCTGAGCCGGTTGATTGTGCAGACTGAGCAAGATCCTCGACAGATACAGTGCCGAGTTTTGCTTCTACACTACTGGGAAGCAGGAGTCCCATTGCTTGCGCCTCTCGCAGTTCATCTTCGTAATGCAGTGCGACACGTGCAGCAAGCTCTTCTGCATACGACGCACTGAACGATGCGAGGATATGTTCAAGAAATTGCAATTTTTCTTGCAGAGAAAATGTATCGGTGACTCTCGTATGCGGGTCAAGCGCCACATCATCGCGGATTTCAAAATGCAGATGTGGCGCTCCGCCTGTGGCATTTCCTGTTGTTCCAACATAGCCTATCAAGTCTCCTGCTTTGAGCGTATCGCCACGCTCGAGCTCCGGAGCAATTTCATCGAGATGCAAATACGCAAAGACTTCTCCGCCTGGGTTATGTGTGTATACATAGAGACCTGCACTGTCTCCCACGCCTTTTGAGTGGACTACTGCGTCAGTAGGTGAAATAATAGGTGCTCGGAGTGGAGCGATAAAATCTATGCCTTCATGAGTACGTCCACCGGACCTGGGAACACCAAAGTCGTTTGGTACAGTGTCCACGTCGAACCCAAACAAAATAGGGATCGGAACGTGTTCAGTGCGCGTCGATGAGAGTGTTTGACTTGCGATTTGTTTTGCGTTACTGCTGTACTGCCACCATGGTGTATCGTTTGCATATACCGGAAATACCAAACATATACTTAGGAGGATCCCCAAGGCGAATGATCCGTGCGGACGTTGCATATATATCATAGAATGATACTATAGCGTATACATGTGTGGGTTGCAATTTTTTTATGAATGTTTTTTATGGATGAGATATCGTACATGGGCGCATTCCTGCGAGATGACCTCCCGATTGTTGATCTTCATGGCATTCGGTTGCTCAAAAGTGCGGAAGAGCTTCTTGAGAAAGAACTATTTTTGTTTTCTTCACGCGGTGAGGATGCGTGTCGGGTAATTCATGGGATCGGCACAGGGAGAATGAAGAACATGGTGCATGCGGTACTCAAGAAGAATCCGGTGGTGGAGGATTTTCGGATGTCAGAAGATGGGGGGAGTACAATTGCGTTGTTTTAGACTACGGACAACAGACGACAGACTACGGTCTACAGCGAGCCGCTTTTTCTAGCGATACTGTAGTCTGTTGTCTGTACGCTGTCGACTAATAATGATACTTACCCTTCCCAATCATCACACTGCGATATAGCTGTTCGAGCAGAATGGTACGTACCATCTGGTGAGGGAAGGTAAGCTGAGAAAGTGAAAGCTGTATATTCGCTTTTTCCAAAACAGACTCATGCAGACCAAGTGGTCCTCCTATAATGAATGTCAGCCGGTTTCCTTGCTGGCTTTTTTGTTCGAGAATCTTTGCGAGGTCTGTTGAGAGCATTTCTTTTCCTCTTTCATGTAATGCAATGATCACATCGTTTGCGCCCAACTGGTTGAGGATTTTTTCAGCTTCCTTTTTTTGAATTTCTTCGCGTTCTTCGACACTTCGAAATGCTTCTTCTTGTAATTCAGTTATGCCAATTTTTGCATACGGAGAAAGACGCTTCAGATATTCTGCTTCAGCTTGTTTCCAATACGTTTCTTTGAGTTTTCCTATGGCGATAATTTGTATGTTGAGCATAGTGCTATTGTCATTTCGAGGAGTGATAACGACGAGAAATCTTTCGAAGGAAATCATGTTGTTTTAGGAAGGATTTTGGTAAAGCGAAATAACTTCCTTCGAAACCTTCCTGTCGGCAGACAGGAATCCCTCACTTCCTTCGGGATGACACTGACGTGTCTATCCACCAGCGCATTTTATTGGGATGTCCGGGATTTGGGACAATATCTTCGAGTACACCACCATTTGCTTCAATAATTTTTCTTGATCCAATATTATCTTCGTCACATGTAATAAGTGCCTTTGTAATTCCTATTTTTTCGGCTTCAATAAGTGCAAGTCGTAGTATTTCTTTTCCATACCCCATGTTTCTTTTTGACGGACGAATGCCATAGCCTATATGACCACCATATTTTCGCAAGTGATCATTTAGTGAATGTCGCATAGACACTTCTCCAATAAACTCTTCATTATTGATAAGCCAAAAATGAGTTTGTGGGACAAATTCTGCAGGAAGCATTCTGCCATGTATCCGTTCTTGTTCACGGAATAAAAAAGCGTCAAAGTCTGTTCTTACTTCTTCGATTGTGTCGCCTTTTGAGGCAAATGTATACGACGTATTTGGGTCATCATTTAATTCTTTCCATGCTTCGAGAAAACTTTCTTTGTATTGTTGATTTGGCAATACCAATTTCATATTTTTTTACTTGGAAACTTGCGTACTAGTCTACGTGCCGATCTACTATATAGTTTCTCCACATTTCCGTCAATTCAGAATAAATATCCAAAACATCCACACGTTTTCCACATATCCCCATACACTACTTGACAATGATTTTAGCACCATGTAGAATGCGAAAGCACTGAAGAGGGTTGTACCCTCTTTCACCCCACGTCCACAGCTCCGCCACCGCTAAAAGCTAAGGCGCACAGACTGCTTGGACCTCTGGCTGGACAAACATTTCATACCATCATGATGTATTTATTTGTCACAACCACGAGGTAACCAAAGCAGTCAACAACTGAATACGTGTTGGCCGCTCAAAAGCGGCTTTTGTAATATAATCTACTCAATCATGTCCTGTTCATTGTACTAATGGACCGGACATGTAAGATCAGATTACGATTGCTCCTTACAATTCAAGTAAAGCATATTCCATAAAACAAAAAATTATATGTTTTTGTTTGTTCATTCGTGAACAACAAAAGCATGTGGGAAAAAAATTGCATCAAAACAATTGCGGTCATCCTACTAGGAACGGATGAACGCAAGTAGACAATCACTGATTATATCAGTGTATGGAAAATCACGTATATTGAACTTGTTAAACGTGACAAGCACGATTATGTGTTTTCTTAGTGCGCAATATAAGGGCGTACGGTGGATGCCTAGACACTATTCAACGATGAAGGACGTTGCAGGGTGCGATAAGCTTCGGTGAGGTCCCAAGCAACCTTTGACCCGGAGATTTCCGAATGGGGGAACCCAGCTACGGTAATACGTAGTTACTGTACAGTGAATACATAGCTGTATGGCGAAGACCTGGTGAAGTGAAACATCTCAGTAGCCAGAGGAATAAAAAGAAACAAAAGATCCAGATTTATCTGGATTTCGATTCCCTTAGTAGTGGCGAACGAACGGGGAACAGCCCAAACCAATACATTTTTGTACTATCTTAGTATGAATCTAACGATTCATGATGAGGATAGTACTCAGACGGGTACAGGCCTAATAATGTATCGGGGTAGTAGGATAAACCCTTATGACTTCCTGTAGAGGTCAGTATGAACGACGTCTTGCATAGCCGAAGACTCCTGGAACGGAGCACCATAGCGGGTGATAGTCCCGTAGGCGAAATGTGGCGTTAATTGTATCGGTTTATTCCTGAGTACGGCGGGACACGTGAAACCCCGTCGGAATCCGCCAGGACTATCTGGCAAGGCTAAATATGAATAGTGATCGATAGTGAACTAGTACCGTGAGGGAAAGGTGAAAAGCAGCCCGGAAAGGGCGATGAAATAGTCTCTGAAACCGTATGTCTACAAAGAGCTGAAGTCCTAACATCATTCCTTCGGGAATGGCGGGGACAACAGTGTTCCTATTGAAGAATGAGCCTGCGAGTGTGCTATATGTCGCAAGGTTAAGGGCCTTTGGTCCGAAGCCGTAGGGAAACCGAGTCTTAACCGGCGCTAAGTGGCATATACACAACCCGAAACCGGGTGAGCAATCCATGGCCAGGTTGAAGGGATGGTAAGACATCCTGGAGGACCGAACACACGCACCGTGCAACATGCGGTGATGAGCTGTGGATAGCGGAGAAATTCTAATCGAACTCGGTAATAGCTGGTTCTCCTCGAAATAGCTTTAGGGCTAGCTGTATGCGTTCCCCTCAGGGGTAGAGCACTGGATGCGGCTGGGGTCCCTCGGGATACCCACTGCAATCAAACTCCGAATACTGAGGATTAAAAGCATGCAAGTTAGGCTGCGGGGGCTAAGCTTCGTAGCCAAAAGGGAAACAGCCCAGATCGCCAGTTAAGGTCCCAAAATCAATACTAAGTGTAAAACGTGGTGAAGATTCTTATACAACCAGGAGGTTGGCTTAGAAGCAGCCATCCTTTAAAGATAGCGTAATAGCTCACTGGTCAAGAGTCCTTGCGCGGAAAATGTACCGGGGCTAAGTATTGTACCGAAACTGCGAATGTATATTCTCTCCGGAGAATATACGTGGTAGAGGAGCATTCCTATTGCGTTGAAGTCGGACTCGCGAGAGCCGGTGGAGCGATGGGAAGAGAGAATGCAGGCACAAGTAGCAAAAATGCGTGTGAAAGTCACGCACGCCGAAATCCCAAGGTTTCCAGGGCAACGTGAATCGTCCCTGGGTTAGTCGGGCCTAAGGCCAGGCCATCGCAAGGTGGCGTAACCGATGGACAGCAGGTTAATATTCCTGCACTTGGTATACTTTGTATATACATGCGGATCTCAAAGGCTTGGACGTTGTATGGCTACACGTTTCGCAAGATGAAGATTGCGGCTTCGGCCAATGTCAATCAAGTTGGAGAGGTTCCCAGAAAAGTGTATAGACGCTAGGGTATATCAATCCGTACCGCAAACCGACACAGGTGGGAAGGTCGAGTAGACCAAGGCGCACGAGAGAAACATGGTTCAGGAACTCGGCAAAACAGCGACCGTAACTTCGGGATAAGGTCTGCCACCTTCGTGGTGGCCGCAGCTAAAGATATCACGCGACTGTTTACCAAAAACACAGCTCTCTGCTAACACGAAAGTGGATGTATAGGGGGCGATGCCTGGCCAGTGTCAGAACGTTAAAGGGCGGGGTTATCCCGATTTATTCGGGAGAAGCTCTAAACTGAAGCGCTGATGAACGCCGGCGGTAACTATAACCGTCCTAAGGTAGCGAAATTCCTTGTCGGGTGAATATATTCCTTTGCGGGTCAAAGGAAACGCCCGAATAGTGCAGTGATGCACTATAAGCATACCGGCTCATAACGGTGAACCCCACATCTTCTATAGTATTGAAGACGGGGAATACCGTGGGAAGTCTCCGTCCAAGGCGGATGACCCCGTAACGACTGATCCAAAAGGAGAGACGTATGATATACTGTCATGCGTAACACGCCGGCTCTTGCTAACAAAGCAATTTATGGAGTTCAGTTCATA
>Ga0210019_1003964_pt1 | contig 13209 bp, 11 predicted proteins | sample CryGeyCG2114_020_2_FD_183969 | JGI IMG/M metagenome (GOLD analysis project Ga0210019, IMG submission 183969) | Groundwater microbial communities from aquifer - Crystal Geyser CG11_big_fil_rev_8/21/14_0.20 (SPAdes) (version 2) | ecosystem: Environmental > Aquatic > Deep subsurface > Groundwater ...
CCCTGTTTAGTGGACTGTTTGTAAAGATGTAAAGAACTGCCTTTCAAATTCAAAGGGGCTCATATAGCCCAACGACGAATGGGCCCTTTTTCTATTGTAATACGTTTCTGCGTATTCAAAGATCTCTCGCTTGACTTCTTCTCTTGTTTTAAACCTGTAGCGGTTAATCTTTTCAACTTTCACAATAAAATAGGGACAATAAAATAGGGACAGCGACCGTTTATTTTTTTATCCTTCTTGGCCTACCTATAGGCAAAGGCATTAATCTTCTTCCAAACCGTTTTTCTAAAATATCTATAAACTTATTAGCCCCTAATGGGCGCCCTGTCAAAGTATGCATCCTTATATTGTCTGTAACCAGCCTCTCTTCTTTTGAATCAATATAATCTTTCCATGTGTCATAAGACATGTCATCCATGATTTCAAAAATATTATTTAGTCTTATTTGTGATTGCTCTTTATTATCTATATGGGCCTTTGCGCTGGACCATTGGTATTGCCATGGCTTGATAACTAGTTTTGCTCTAACGGGATTCCTTTCAATATACTTGGCGGCAGACAAAAGATGAGGCTCGTCTAATACGCAGGAATAAAAACGGCCTTGCCATAGGTGGCCCGTGACTTTGAGTTTTCTGTTAAAATAATGAGAATATCGCATATGGGCCGCATTGAATGTCTTTGCCAAAGAATATTCTCTTTGCGGAACCACTATAAAATGCACATGATTTCGCATTAGGCAATACGCCAAGATAGAAAGCTTATACTGGATGCTATATTCTTGAATCCAAAAAAGATATTTGACTCTGTCATTATCATCAAGAAACACATCCTGCTTGTAGTTTCCTCTTTGAGTAATATGGTGAGGCAATCCTGTTGCTACTAATCTTGCTATTCGTGGCATAAATGAATATTACCATGAAAAAGTGTGTTTGTCAATAAATAATGGTCGCTGTCCCTATTTTAGCTTGTCAATAAATAATGGTCGCTGTCCCTATTTTAGCTAGGCCGCGATTGAGCTTTAATCTATTGTTCTACTGGTTCACTGCTGTCCAAATAACGCCATTGTTTCCTTTTCTTTCCCCTCTCCCCACGGGGGAGAGGGTAGGGTGAGGGGGGTGATGAAATCAAATCCCGAAATGGATTTTCCGTCGATAATACCATCATAACTTGGACATGAACGCTATTGGTTTATTGCTCAATCGCTTCGCGCGCTGTCATATTAAAAATTAATCTAACAACGCGCTACTGGCTATGTATAGGCTTTGATTGACACAATCTGGTGGGCATATTGTATCATATTTGACAGGGTTGTCAACAAAAATGACAAAAACTCACAGCTTTTCAACCGTATCGGCCTTTACCCAGCCGGATTTGCCGTCATTGCGCCTTATTAGCACCCAGCCACCCTCTTTTTTGATAATGACCGCGGCCTGGCCCTGATATACGCTAAAATGCGTGGTAGCGTTTTCAAAAGGCTCAAATTTGGCTTCTTCCTGCCCTGCCAGCACAATCGCGATAGCTTCATTTTCGTAATTTATTTTAATGATTAGGCTTGCGGCGCTTATTAAAAACAATGCGCCAAAAACAAATATCGCCCTCACAGCCGCCCTGCGAGCGCTTTTTAGCAAAACCGCCAAAACGCCGGTAGCAAAGAGGCACATGTACAAGGCTAAAACCCACCCGGTAAGGCCGTCAACGCTCCGGCCACGGCTTAACCTCGACAACAGGCCCGCGATCACCCCATTTTTTTCCTGCACAAAAGCGCTCTGGTGCATCACTGATCCGGCATATTTTAAGTTCGCCGCCAAATCGCTATCCCCGGGCATCAACCTTTCGGCCCTTTTGTAGTTTAGCACTGCCCTGCCTAAATCGCCCGATTTCATGTAGCTGTTGCCAATGTTGTAATATAAATTTCCACTTTCCTGCCCGGAATCAAGGATTTTCTTATACTCGGTAATGGCCTCTTCATATTTTTCCTGCTGGTAATAGGCATTTGCCTTCCGGAAAACCGCGCCCGCGTCTTCACGCGCTTGAGAAATAACCGGCAAAAACAACGTAAAAACGATTATGCTTAACGCGCTGACAAAATGTTTTTTTCTGTTATCGCGAGGAGCGCGGCGGCAAAGCAATCTCATCTTTGAACAGCCCCAATTTTTTGGGTGTCTCGTTGATGAGATTGCTTCGCCCCTTTGGGGCTCGCAATGACGATTTATCTTCATAGCTTTGCCCTCTCCAGGTAATCTATCGCTTTGCGCGCCAGCTTCAGCAATTTCTCCGCCTCATCTTTTGAAAAATCCCGCGCGCTGAATTTTGCCATGTCACAGGCGCTAAACACACGCGATATGTTTCTTAAAGTATCCTCATCAACACCTCTGGGCCGCAATTTCCTGTCCACGATATCGGCGGTGATGCCGCCGGCAGGTATATGCAACCTGTCGGCTATATATTCGGCAAGCGTCCTTGAAAGTGCGCCGAAAAATTCCGCGCGCTTGCCCGAGTTCAATAAAACAGACGCTTCCTTCAATCCTTTTTTCGCGGCCCCGGGAGCCCTGAGCGCCCTGGCATATCTTACATCGGTCCTTATGCGCTCCCTGCGCCTTGAAAAAAGCAATACCACAAAAAACAACGCCGGCGGCGCTGCAAGATATGCCGGAAAAGCGGCGTTTTTATAGGCCCTTTGGCCTGTTTTCCTCAAAGTGCCCATCCGGTCCTTGATGTAGATTATATCCTTACCCAGGACTTCGTCCTTTTCCTGGACTGGCAGGCCCGCGGAAGGCCCTTCTACGATATTTGGCCTTAACGGCCCCTGCGCCTTTTTTACGGTAATGGCTATGGGGCCCTTTTCTATGATGCGATATGATTTTGTCTCCGGATTAAAAAAACTAAAGGATATCACCGGCACCTGCGTCGTCTTTTCGCTCGATGGTATCACTGCCTGCTCAAAATCCTTTTCGCCCGGCTGGAGCTTTGACTGCGGGTCATATATCTTAAAATCTCCGGTCCTGGCTTTCAGCGAAGGCGCGTCAACCGTGGAGAAATTACCCTTTCCGTAGACCTTCATTTTCACGGTGATAGGGTCTCCCGCGTTTACCTCGCGGGGGCTGGCCTCCACCTCAAGCCCAAAATCACCAACGGCGCCCTTAAAATCCGGCGGCCTGTTTTCCGACGGATAAGGCCTTACGTTTATGTCCAGCTGCGTCGACTTCAATTCAAGCGGGTACGCCTCATACCCGCCGAAAAATCCGTTAAAAAAATCATCGCCGAAAAAATCGTCAAAAAACCCGCCCGGCCTGCTCTGCCTCGCCTGATTTCTGGTTATCATGTTACAGCGTATCTGCGCCGGCCCCAAAGTCAGTGTGCCTGTGGTCACGGGATAAATACTTGTCTTAAACTCTATGACCTCATATACCAGCCCCGCAAGAGTCCTCTGGTATTGCCTGGGTTTCTCGAAATCCTCTTTCATAAAACCTTCCGACGGTATAATGGGGAACTCGATGTCCTTGATGGCGAGCCTATTTACGTACAACCTCACCGTAAGCGGCATGGTCTCTTTAAGGAAGATATCGGTCTTGGGCACTTCTATTTCCACAAAGATCCTGTCTTTTAATTGCGCTTCCGCGGCCCCGGGCACGGGCAGCGTTTTCTGTCCGCCCTGTCCGCCTGCAAATGGCGCCCGGCTGCCCCATGAAGCTGAGCCAGAGTCAGACACTTCTATTTTTATCGGCCCCGCCTGATATGTCCTGCCTCTATAAAATACGTCAAAAGGCCCGATAGTAAATTTACCCTCTTTAAGCGGGACAAGGATATAATTGTGCGTTATTGAGCTTGAGACCTGGCCGTTTATTATGGACATCCTCGTAGAAGGCCCCAGGTACTGGGACGTAAACTCGTCTATCTCCGGCAACGCCGGGGCCTGGACGTTCTGCGCCCCGTTGAATGTCAGCGACAACTGCGTGCGCTCGCCCACCGAGATAACGTCCCTGTCAATCCTCGCCTCGAAGGTGATGTCTGCGGCAAAACATAAGGAAGAGCATAGTACAAAGCATACAGTGCAAAGCAGTAACCCAGCAACCATTGACTTGTGACTTGTGACTATTGACTTACGACTATCTTTCATTGCCATCCCTTTTAACGTTGTCATTCAGACTGTGCTACAACCCAGCTTGAATAACCGTTCTTTAATATAAAAATAGATGAATTCGGCAAAATTGCTTGTTTTTTGAAAAAGACGCAAGAGCCTATCGCTTCTAAAGCACATAAGAGCCCTTGTGACCTTCTGGACACCGAACATATTTATCATTCTGACCATGTTAAAACAGCTTGCCAGTAGCGATATTTCTGTTTTGGCACCGGCACAGCCTCGCAAGAGGAAGGCCATTACTCCCAGGTTACGCTTGATATGGCCGAAGGGCAGTTCAACCTTTTCTTTTCTGAGTTTGTAAATAGCCTGGGATTCGGGCTTAAGGTATTGGGCCTCAAGTCTTAGACGTATCTCTTCATCAATGAGCCTGCCTACCTGCCGGCCTTTTTGCGACTTGGTGCATTTACCAAAGTAGCAACATTGTTTGCAAATAGAGCTTTTTGAGATTTTGTATGTTTTGGATCTGTTGTCTTTATTTATACCTCTATAGGTTAGCTTATTACCTTCAGGGCATATATAGCAGTCATTTTCGGGGTCATACTCAAAACGTTCTTTGTCAAATTCCCCAGGTTCTCTGTTTGATGCCTGTCTTTGTGAGGGCACAATGACTTTAATATCTTCTTCGTCAATCTTTTTAAGCTCCTCTGTGGCAACATAGCCTGAGTCAGCGCAGGCAGTATCGGGTTTTTTGCCAAGGGTTTCTATGGACTGTTCAACTCGGTTTGCAAACTGATAGAGGTCGTTATTTTCGCTTACAACGTCAGTATTTACGATAAGGCCGTGTTTTTCATCAACGACAGACTGTGCATTATAGCCGGCGTGAGAGCCTTGTATACTGTTAATACGGGTACATTCAGGGTCTGTGGTATTGGTTGACTTCTTTTTATCTTCTTTGAGCTCTTTCATAATCTGGTTTATTTTAGACTTAAGGGCCTCTTTGTCTTTTAGTTCCATATTTAGCTTTACCAGAGACGGCTGGCCCTGTTCCTCTTTATCTATTGCCTCGCACTCAGCCAGGATTGCCTCAATGCGCTTATCTATATTTTTGAGGTGCTTTTGGCATTTTTCTTCGGTCCAGGTGTTCTTAATCGAGGCATTGGCCCTGATCTTGGTGCCGTCTATGAACAGGGTATTGCCTGTTATAAGGTCAAGCTTGATGCACAGCTGAGCGCACTGCTTAAGGACATTCTTAAGGCTCTCTTTGTTCCTTCGCCTGAACTCGGCTATTGTCTTATGGTCTGGTTTTAGGCCCTCAACAAGCCAGACGAAGGAAAAGTTATCATGAACCGCTCTTTCTAATTTTCTGGAGCTCCTGATGCCGTAGGAATAGCCGTACATAAGGAGCTTCAGCATTGCCTTGGGGTTGTACTGCGGGTTGCCTTCTTTATGTTCGTCTAAGGCAATCCCGAGTTTATCAAAATCAAGGGCCTCCACAAAGGCATCATAGGCCCTTACGGGGTTATCAGCTTCCACATAGTCTTCCATGCTGGGTGGAAATAGGTCCATTTGTTTACGGTTACCGTATCGATATGCCATAGTAATGTCTCCTTTCTATGTAGCTATAATACTATGGCGGTGTTAAAAAGTCAAGCATTTTCTCGACGGTGATTAAAGAATTTTCCGACGAGGAATTTGTGGATAAAAATAATTAGTTATGACACAGTCTGAATGACAGCGCGGTAGCTACCAGTCCTTCTCCACTCCCACATACCCTGCAGGGCGGCGCTGTTTATTTTCTTCCCTGTCCGACTGTTCCTGCCGCCTTATATCTTCAAGAAGCGCGTTCGCCTCTTCTTTGGTCATTTCACCGGCAGGCATCTGCTTTTGCAACCCGTCTCCGGCGGCCTGCGCCTTCTCCTGCTCAGCCTTCTCTTGCTCAGCCTTCTCTTGCTCAGCCTTCTCTTGCTCGGCTTTCTGCTGTTCTGCCTCGTTTTGCTTTGCATCCTGCTGTTGCTGGTCCTTCTGCTTCTGACCGGCCTTTTCTTTCTCCCCCTTATCTTCCCCTTCCTTACTCTTATCGCCCTCACTTTTCTTTTCCTGCTTATCCTGCTCCTCCTGCTTTTTCTTCTGCTCTTCCTGCTGTTTCTTCAGCTTATCAAGCAAATCTTTCAGCATCCGCTCTACAAATTCATGGTTGAGCTTCGCGTCCTTGTCTTCCGGGTCAAGCTCCATCGCCCTCTTATAATAGTCAAGCGCCGTCTTGTACTCGGCTATCGCTCCGGCAAGGTCCGCTGCCTGCTTTGTCTGGCCCTGCCTGAATTTGGCATTTGCTATATTATAGTTTGCCGACGCCTCAAGCTTCCTGTCTTCGCTTATCAGCGCCTTGCTGTACGCCTTTATCGCCTCGTCATATTGGCCCTTCTTATAGCGCGCGCTACCGATGTTGAAGTTTATAATAGCAGACTCCGGCTTATCGGTCAAGGCCTTGTTATACTCCACAAGCGCCTCGTCATACCCGCCCTTTTCATAAAGCCCGATACCCTGCTTATTCAGGCCCTTAAATCCGCCGGCATAAGCGTCTCCGCCCCACATCAAACATATCAGGATCAAGGGGACGCTCCACCCCATTCTAACTATTTTATTTACAATAAGTTGTGACATTTTAATTTATCTTTTTCTTTCCGAAATAAACGGCTCTAAAATAAGCAAAAGTAGCGCCAGCATCAGCGGAATCTGGAATCTTTCCTCAAATCTCTTCTTTGCCTTCGACTCTATTTGGCGTTCTTCCATCTTTGATATCCTTTTATCGTAAAGCTCATCAAGCCCGAAGCCCGAGGAGGCCGCGTGCACATAAGCCCCGCCTGTGGCAAGCGCTATTTTTTGGAGCAGGTTTTCATTGAGGCTTGATTTTACCATGTTGCCGCTCTTGTCTTTAAGAAATGACTTGTTTCCGGACTCATCGGTTATAGGTATCAGCTCACCCGCGGACGTGCCTATCCCAACGCAGAATATCTTGATGCCTTCCCTGGAAGCGTCTTCAGCCTGCTTTAAGGCGTCGCCTTCATGATCTTCCCCGTCGGTAATTATTACAAGCGCCCTGTACTTCTTACTGCCGGCCTCAAATCCGCCTATGGCCTCTTTTATCGCCTGCGAGATAGCCGTCCCGCCGCGCGGTATAGTAGACGTGTCTATGTCGTTCAGCGCCAGGACAAACCCGTTATAATCGCTCGTCAGGGGGCACTGTGTAAAAGCGGTCCCGGAAAACGCAACCAGCCCCACTCTATCGCCCTGAAGCTTTCTTAGCATGTCGATTATTGCAAGCTTACACCTCTCTAACCTGTTTGGCTTTACGTCTTCGGCAAGCATGCTCCTTGAGGTATCGATGGCTATGATTATGTCTATGCCGGTTCTTTTGACCTGCTGCCAGTGAAAACCCCATTGCGGCCTCATCAACGCGAACACAATAAGCGCGCTTACAACTACCAGCAGGACCGCCTTAAAGTATGCCCTTTTTATGCTGAAGTTTTCCGCTATCCTGGGCTGTAACTTTTTTTGGGCAAACGCCTCCGTAAGCTTCGCGCGCCTTTTAAACGCCCATATAAAAAACAACGCAAGCCCAACGACCGCCCAGAAAAATATAACAGAACCAACGCTCCCGAACCGCATATTGCCTGCCTCCACCGCCCCCTCACCCAAAATGCCTCAGTTTTCCCATGTCATTTTAGGGTGAGGGGGGTGGTCCCTCACGGTATGCTTCTTAACAACGTATTCGCTAAAATCATCTCGATCGCCAAAAACAGAAAACCCAGTAGCAAAAACCTGCCGAACAGCTCTTTATATTCCGTGTAACCCGTTTCCTCGATTTTTACTTTTTCCATCTTATCTATCTTCGCGTATATCTCCTGAAGCGTCTTCGTGTCTGTTGCCCTGAAATATTCACCGCCTGTTATATCCGCGACTTCCTTCAGGCCTTCATCATCTATGTCTATCCTTATCGGCTGGTAAACCTTATTGCCGAAAAAATCCTGCGTGGGATACGGCGCAAGGCCCTTTGTGCCCGCGCCGATAGTGTAGATCTTTATGCCCAGCGCCTTAGCGGCCTGGGCGGCTGTCTGCGGCGATATGTTGCCGGCATTATTCCTGCCGTCGGTAAGCAATATGAGTATTTTCGATTTGGCGCTTGAGCCTTTAAGCCTGTTAAGTGACGTGGCTATAGCGCTACCAATTGCCGTGCCATCCTCAAGCATTCCTATCTTTATCCTTTCCATATTTTTAGAGAGCCAGGAATAATCAAGCGTTAAAGGGCAGGCGGTGTAAGGCCGGCCGGCAAAAGCGATAATGCCTATCCTGTCATTCTGCCTGGCGTTTATGAAATCCTCCACTGTCTGCTTCACCACATAGAGACGGTTCTGCCTTTTACCCCCAAAGGTAAAATCCTCGGCGAGCATGCTCGTCGATGTGTCTACCGCCAGCATTATATCGATGCCTTCGCTGTAGACTTTCGTATGCTCGATAAAACTCTGCGGCCTTGCAAGCGCTATTATCGCAAATACAATCGCGAGCCCGCGCAAAAGCAACAAGGCCCGCGTATTCAAAACAGGTTTTTTTACCTTTATCTGTTTTATGTATTTAATACTCGAAAACCGCAAATACCCCCTGTTCTTGAACCTTGAAAAAAGGATCAAAAGCGGCGGCACAAACAATATTAAAAGCAGTGCGCCCAAATTTAAAAATCTCATCGTCCCTCGTCCTTCGTCCCTCGTCCTTCGTCTTTTGTCCTGTCCACCAGGTTCTTCGCCGCCTCAAACGCGGTGTCGATTTCCTTTTCACTCGGACCGTATTTGGCGAACTTTACCATGTCCGCCTCAAAAAGAAAATTCCTGAGCAAGACCTTAAGCCCTTCATCCAGCTTATCGGAGTCGCGCAATCCCCCCAGAAACTCTTCCGTCGTCATTTCAGGCGCGCGCAGATTAAACCTGCTTTCAAGATACTGCCTTACAATGGAAGAAAGCCTGAAATAATATTCCTTGACCTGTCCGGATTTCGCCAGGCCCTCATTCCTCAGCGCTTCAAGCGCCTCATAAGCGGCCTCATGCGCCGGCCTGGCCGGAAGTATCCTGAACACGCGGGACTTTTTTACCGAGTAAAATACAAAGGCCGCCGTTATCGCCACAGCAACAGCCAGCGCTGTTAAAATCCAAAACTTAAGGTTACCCGGAAATTCAAACGGTTTTTTGATATCCCTGATATCCTGCGGCATCTTGCCTTCGGCCTCCAGGATGCTTTTTATCATTACGGCCGCTTCTTTGACGGCAACGCGGCCTTCTTTCCCGTCCTTTGTCTTATATGCGATTTCAGTGCCGGGTATTTTATATTCACCCGTAACATAGGTGTCAAGCAAATACCACTGCCTGTAAACAACCACACCTTTAAACGGACGGGATTTCTTACTGCCTCCGAAATCCTTTATCGCGAATCCGCCAAGATTTTCCGCAAACTGCGGGAATGTTATCTCTGCATCTTTGGGCGCGGTGACCGTCACCTCATAAAGTATCTTATCGCCTATAAAGGCCTCTTTTTTATCAACCGAAGACTCGGCAGACACAAGGGCCTTCCCTTGTGGCTCAGCATGCGCAAAAATAACGCCGGCGCACAAAACAGCCGCTAAAAATATGGATACACCCGCAAAAAACGTAAACGCCGGCGCCAAGTTGTCATTGCGAGGAGCATTGCGCTCCCGCATATTGCGACGAAGCAATCTCATCTACGTGTCACCCCAAATTAATCCTTTTTTTCTCCCGCCGCATCTGCGTCTTTTTGCGTGGGTTTTTCATCTTTAGAAACCCTGCCCTCATATATGCGCACGCCCTCTTCCTGCATTACCTTATTAAGCAGGCTCTGCATCTCATCCTGCATCTTCTTGCTTTTGTAGTCGTATTCCACAAGCTCGCTTACTTCCTCAAAAGGTCTCTCTTCCTTAATAACACTGCCGTCGTCCTGCTTTTTTTCGATTTTGTATTTTTCTTTGTTCGCGTCATAATACAGCTTTACGTCCTGCAGGTTTACGGCGACCTTATCGGAAATCTGCTGCTGTATAAGTTTCTGTACAATCGCCTGTTTCCTGAACTGGTCAACGCCCTTGCGCACAGCCGCGTCATTTTCAAGGCCCAGCCTTTTTGCCCTCCGGTACAAGGCTTCATTGGCGGCATACTGCTTTATAAAATCAATCTTCCCTTCCGGCGAGGTAAAATTATCTCTCATCCATTCCGGCAGTTCGTTAAACGCCTCATCTATCTGCCCCTGCGTGATCTGCTCGCCGCCCACGCTTGCCACCGCGTCCGGCATGTCCTTTTTCCCGGCAGACGCAGCCGAAACAGAGGCCCTTTTCTCGGTCTCATAACGGGCCTGACTGCTCAAACCTATGTTCTCAAGGCACGAAACAAGCTTTTGGCTAAGCGCCGTATTAAAATCCGCCCCGGGGTCGGCGGCCTCCGCCTTGTAAAAATAGTACGCGGCCTTTTCATAGTCATACAGGTCCATGTATATGTTCCCCACGCGGTAAAAAATCTTAGCCGCCTGCCCGAGTTTCAGGCCGGCCTCGCCAAGGTATTCTTCAAAAGCCCTTACCGCTTCCTTATTAAGGCCTTTACCGGACAGTGTCTCGGCAAAATCAAGCTGTCTTGCCGGCGTCCACCCGGCCACGGCACCACCGCCCACCGGCGCGGAACACCGCAAATACCTGCACGCGAAAAACACCCCCGCCGCTACCAAGCAAACCGCCAATACCGCCAAAATCTTTTTCATATCTCCCCTCCCCCTCAAAGATGCAACATCCCAGGTCGCACCTGGGATGTTGCATCTTATATGCGCCGCTCACGCATCTTGAAAAACCTTATAAGCTCCCTGGAATACGGCCGTTCCGTATCCGCGTTAATAACGTCCACGTTTATCGAATTAAGCAGTTTCTTCAGGCCGGCCTGCCGCGCTTGTGCCTGCGCGGCGTATTCCCGCCTGAATTCTTTACTGCGCGTATCTACTTGCGTAAATGTTCCGGTCTCGGCGTCTTTCAACAGCACAATGCCGGCATTTAGCATATGCATTTCTCTGGGGTCTTTTATGTTGACGGCGATCAGGTCATGTTTCCTATTGGCAATGGAAAGCGGCTTCTTAAAATCCTCGGCCAAAAAGTCGGATATCAGGAATGTAACGCTCTTTCTTTTGGTAACCGCGTTAAGATATTCTATCGCGGCTGGAATATCCGTGCCTGTCGATTCCGGCTTGTGATATAACGCCTCCCTTATGACTCTCAATACATGCCGCGTACCTTTTTTCGGCGGTATAAACTTTTCGATTTTATCGCTGAATACGATAAGGCCGACTCTGTCATTGTTTTTTACGGCTGAAAAAGCCAGCACCGCGCATATCTCCGCGGCAAGTTCGCTTTTAAGCCTGTTGATTGTGCCGAAATTGCACGACATGGACGCGTCCAGCAGAAACATTATGGTGAGCTGGCGCTCTTCCGTGAATTTTTTTATGTGGGGCTGGCCCGTACGCGCGGTGACGTTCCAGTCTATGGAGCGCACATCATCCCCGGGGAAATACTCCCTGACCTCGTCAAACTCCATGCCCTTGCCTTTAAAGACGCTTTCATACTGCCCGGCAAAGACATCGTTGACCATATGCGTGGTCTTTATCTGTATGCGCCTTATCTGCTTAAGGACTTCCGATGGGATCATTTATAACGCGCCCCCTCACCCATATCGCATCGTTTGTGCCCCTCTCCCCTATGGGTAGAGGGAAGGGACGAAGGGTTTTAAGGGACCGGGATTTCGTCGAAAATTTTCTTTACTACCGCCTCCGAGGTCATGTCTTCGGCTTCCGCTTCATAAGTGATGATTACGCGGTGGCGCAGAACGTCCATGCCTATTGACTTTACATCCTGCGGCGTAACATAGCCCCTGCCCTGCACAAACGCGTACGCCTTGGCGGCTAAAGTCAGGTTAATGGTCGCCCTCGGCGAGGCGCCATACTGTATGAGGTTTTCTATGTCCAGCTTATATTCTTTGGGGTTTCTTGTGGCAAAGACTATGTCTATTATGTATTTTTCTATCTTCTCATCCATATACACTTCATCCACGACCTTGCGCGCGTTCATTATGTCCTGCGGTTTTACAACCGGCTGGACTTCTATCTTTTTATCCGTAACCGCCATGCGCCTTAGAATCTCGCGCTCTTCCTCTTTTGAAGGATATCCTATGCTAAGCTTCAGCATAAACCTGTCCGTCTGCGCTTCGGGCAAAGGATAGGTCCCTTCCTGCTCAATGGGATTTTGCGTGGCGAGCACCAGAAACGGCTCATCAAGCTTGTAGGTCTTATCCCCTATCGTGACCTGCCGCTCCTGCATCGCTTCAAGAAGCGCGCTCTGGACTTTTGCCGGCGCCCTGTTTATCTCATCCGCGAGTATTATGTTTGAGAATATGGGGCCTTTTTTCGTCGTGAAATTGCCGTCTTTGGGGTTATAGACAAGCGTGCCTATTAAATCCGCCGGCAACAAATCCGGCGTAAACTGCAGGCGCTGGAAACCCGTGGAAATAGCCTGCGACAACACCCGCACTGACATAGTCTTTGCGAGGCCGGGAACGCCCTCGATCAACACATGGCCGTTTGCCAATAGACCGACCAACAACCTCTCAATAAGGTACTTCTGGCCCACTATGACCTTGCCCATCTCCGCCTTCAAGGCCTCGACAAACGCGCTTTCTTTTTTTACCTTTTCATTGATAGCGGTAATGCCTGACATTTTAGCCCTCCTGTTTTCTTTCTGACTCTTTTCTCTCTGACTTTACAACTTTCTTATGTTTTTCCGCGGCACTAAAGAAAAAAGGACAAGCCTGAAAGCCCTGCAAAGCGACACTCTCTCATTCTTCTCCTAGTCTACCGCGCCATCTATGGTATTGTATTATACCAATTTCACAAAAAAAAATCAAGAAAAATTTGGTTCTAGTAGTGTCAAGATAATTGTACGCTTTTGTATTTAGGATCTCTGATTATTGCAACTATGTGTTTAGGCATAACATCTGGTTGTTGTTCTTGTTGTAATACGTTTATGATACCATAAACCCAAAGGT
>Ga0210019_1003967_pt1 | contig 13204 bp, 8 predicted proteins | sample CryGeyCG2114_020_2_FD_183969 | JGI IMG/M metagenome (GOLD analysis project Ga0210019, IMG submission 183969) | Groundwater microbial communities from aquifer - Crystal Geyser CG11_big_fil_rev_8/21/14_0.20 (SPAdes) (version 2) | ecosystem: Environmental > Aquatic > Deep subsurface > Groundwater ...
AACAATATTTCCGAGTTTTTTTCTATCTATCCGGCCGGAGCTCGTTAATATATCTTTTCCAAAATACTTTACTATTTTTTTATAACACCTTTTTTTTGGCCTGATAAGCGAATAATAAATCTTATCTGCATCTATCGCATAAGCGCCAAGCTTTGCAAACATTTTCGCAACAGTTGTCTTCCCGCTCCCAAAACTTCCAGTTATACCGATTATCATAGCTCTCTTTGTTTATCGCTGAACTACGCGATTATTAAGCCATCTCCAGCCAATTTTTGCCGTATTGCACGCTTACCTTTATGGGAACCAACAATTTTACAGCGCCTTCCATCTCTTCTTTTACCAGCTCTTTCATTTTATCCAGCTCATCCCTGGGAACCTCAAAAACAAGTTCATCATGCACTTGTAAAGTCATCAGTGATTTTAAATTCTCTTTCTTCATCACCCTATAAATATTTATCATTGCGATTTTTATCAGATCCGCTGCTGAGCCCTGCACAGGCGTATTTATGGCAATCCTTTCTGCCTGCTGCCGCTCTCTCATCCCGCCTGTTTTTATTTCAGGGATATATCTTCGCCTGTTAAAAAGGGTCGTAACGTATCCTGCGCTTCTGGCTTCTTCGATCTTGTCTTCCATATAAACCCTTACAGCCGGATATCTTTCGAAATATGAATCTATAAATTGCTGGGCGCTGCCAGGATCTATGCCAAGTGATTTACTTAATCCAAAGGCGCTAATGCCGTAAATAATCCCGAAATTAACTGTTTTGGCGTTTGACCTCATTTCAGGCGTTACTTCTTTTTCATCCACACCAAAAATAAGAGAGGCAGTATGGCTATGCACATCTCTATCTTTTTCAAAAGCAGCTATAAGCTCAGGGTCTTTTGAAAGGTGCGCCAGCATCCTAAGTTCTATCTGAGAATAATCAGCTGACATTATAAAATTGCCCTTCTCCCCTATAAACGCCTTTCTTATCTTTCTGCCTTCTTCTGTCTTTATAGGTATATTCTGGAGATTCGGATTAGAGGATGAAAGCCTTCCTGTAGCAGTGACTGCCTGATTAAAAGAAGTATGAAGCCTTCCTGTTTTTTTATTAATAAGCTCTGGCAGCGCATCCACATAAGTGGATTTCAACTTTGACAATTCCCTATATCTCAGGAGCTCTTTCGGCAATGAGTGCAAAGAAGAAAGTTTTTCAAGAACCTCCACATCTGTGGAAGCGCCTGTCTTTGTCTTTTTTACAATAGGCAGGCCTAATTTTTCAAATAAAATCCGGCTAAGCTGTTTTGGAGAATTTATATTAAACTCCTCGCCAGCTATTTGGTATATATCTTTAACAAGCCCTGATAGCTCGATCTCCATTTCAGAAGACGCCTCTTTTAAAAAATCAACATCTATCTTTATCCCGTTCTTTTCCATATCACTCAAAACATCTACAAGCGGCAGCTCTATATTATCAAAAAGCGTTTCCAGTTCTTTTTTAAAAATCTCTTTTTCAAATATATTCTTAAGCCTCATCGTAACATCGCTATCCTCGCATGAGTACATAGAAACCTTCTCTATATCCACCATATCCATTGTAACCCTTTTCTTGCCTGCGCCTAAAAGCTCGTCAATAGAAGTCATTTTATGGTCAAGATATTCAAATGCGATTGTATCCAGCCCATGGCTCATCCTGGAAGGATTTAATAAGTATGACGCTATCATTGTATCGTATGATATACCCTTAAGCTGTATCCCATAATTTAACAACACCAACTTGTCATATTTTATATTCTGCCCGATTTTTTTTATTTTTTCGTCCTCTAAAATCGGCTTTAATTCTTTAATAGCCATCTCCAGATCTACGCCTTCAGCCTTCAGTCCATGCCCCGTACCCGAGCGAAGCGAGTGGTTCGGGGTTGAGCCTAGAGCCACATAATACGCTTCTCCCTCTTTCCAGCAAAACGATATGCCCACAAGTTTTGCTTCCATAGGCTGTTCGCTTGTAGTTTCAGTGTCCAGGACAAACTCGGATTTTCCTTTCAGCTCACGGATAAAATTCTTAAAATCTATAAGACTAGTGATTGTCTTATAACGCGCTTCTTTATGAACATCTGAATCGCATGATGTAATATCTCTTGCAAAATTTTTAAATTCCAGTTCTTTAAAAATGACTAGCAGCTTTTCTGAATCAGGGCTTTTTACGGCCATGCCAGCAATGTCTATTTCTATAGGCACATTTAGATCTACCATCGCAAGCTCCTTGGATATTCTTGCGCTGTCTTCCTGCTCAGATAACATCTTCCTTCTCGGCTCGCTCCTTATCTTATCAAGATTCTTATAAATATTATCCATGCTCCCGAACTCTTTTATGAGCTCTATAGCTGTTTTTTCTCCTATACCTCGCACACCTGGGATATTGTCAGCTGCGTCTCCTGCAAGCGCAATAAAATCAGTTATATTTTCAGGCCCAAGCCCTGAGAACCTTTCCCTTACCATTTCGTTATCATAGATAAGGCCATCTTTATGAGCGCTGTAAACTTTTATATTCTTATCGACTATCTGAAGCATATCTTTATCGCCAGTTACTATATACACATCTATGCCCTGTTGAGATATCTTTTTAGCAATAGTTGCCAGGATATCATCTGCTTCAAAACCTTGCTTTTCAAAAATAGGTATGTTATACCCTGATATGGTTTCCTTTATCAAGCCTATCTGGCTCACAAGGTCGTCCGGCATAGGTTTTCTATGAGCCTTATAGTCCTCAAATTGTTTATGCCTGAACGTAGGGCCTTTCAGGTCAAACGCCACAGCAAGATAAGCTGGCTTTTCTTTTTCCATCAATTTCTTAAGCATTAGGATGAACCCATAGACAGCGTTGGTAGGCCTGCCTTTTGAATTGCTAAGCTCTTTTATGGCATAAAAAGCCCTGTAACAATAAGAATTTCCATCAATCAAAAAAAGTTTTTCTTTTTTCATTATTTACACGGGATTTCCTAAAATAGGAAGGGTTCTGCTTCGTTCTAGAATATAGTCGTAAGCTTGCTATGACGAACTTCGCAGAATAAATTCTGCGTAGCGCGTCCTAGAGAGTTAACTACTTTACTCTAGCGCGAAGCAGAATTATTCTGGTAAAATACTCAATATTGCTTCAAACTCTTTTCTGGCGCCTGCAAAATCTTTCTGGCGGTAATGTATCATGCCTTCTTTGTAATAATCCTCTATCCTTCCCTCCTTCATTTTAAACTTTATTTCTTCTTCCAGTCCCAAGAGCGTCTTATTGCCTTTGGAATTCTGCTTTGCAAGCCTTATCGTATCCAGCGCCTTTGTATACTCGCCTTTATTAAAATAATCTTTTGCTTTATTATAAGAGGTATTTGCATCTTTACTAAGCGCGGCCGCAGCTTTTACCTCATCCTGTCTCTTTGCAGTTGCGGCATTTTGTTTGCTGGCCTTTTCTGTCTTTAGCCTTTCTTCAGCCATCCTCAGCGATTCCTGAAGCTCTGCATTCAGGGCATTGTTTGATTTTGTAGGGGAGGGTTTCAAACCCTTTCTTACTTTTTTAGATCCTATTTTTGTCCAATCAGAATTTTTTTTTACCGCTGGTTCAGGCTTTTGTTTTTTCTCAAGAGGCTTCTGATTAGGGGCTTCCGGCGTTGTTTTCAGGCTGGCATTTTCTGTCTTATCAATAAGCCCAAGCTTTTCCAGCCTATCTTTCGCTTCCTGCGTCCATGGGTCATCAGGGCTGCCTAATTTATACCTTTTCATCCAGTTAAAAGCAGCTCTTTCCAGCTCACCTTTTCTTTCATAAAGAAGCGCCAGGTTTGTGTAGACTTCTTTATATTCCGGGTCTATAGCAAGGGCCTTGTTGTATTCTGCCTCTGCCCTGTCCAGCCATCCTTTTGTCTCAAACAAAATACCAAGATCATTGTGCGGAGAAGCGTAGCTAGGTTTGATACTGGCTGCCTTCTGATACCATTCAATAGCAGTGTCTATATCGCCGCGCTGCTGCGCTTCATACCCCTTTGCTCGATAATCTTCTGCGCTATCTTTTATGCCAAACGCTTTACCAGCATATATATAAGATATATTCAAAAATGGCAGGAAAAATAAAATTATAAAATAGATTAAACCAAGTTTTATCAATTTCTCCGGTCTAAAAGCCAAAGTTTGTTTGAAATTGATACTGAGCGGCCATTGTCTATCCGCGGCCTGAAGACCGCAGGTTTGTGGCCGCGAATGTATAAATCTTACGTGGCATGCTTTTCCCATTGTTCATAAGTTTATCATATGCCCCTTATTGCGTCAAGATAAAATTCATAAATCTGGCGGTTATTTTTCAAGACTCTTGGAGAAGTAGCCGCCTGTAAGGGCATCAATATCTGCGGTTAATTCCTGGAGCCGGAGTTCTTTTTCAAGGCTAAGTTTTAAATCCTGAGGAGGCGAGGCTAACATCTCTATCTGAAGCCGCCTTCTTTCAAAATATGTCCTAGTAATCTCATTCATTATATCGTCCCTCAATTCAACCATCAGCTTTGACCTTGTATCTATACTTGTCTGGTCATCGTTCCAGATGAGCTCTCCCATGTTCCAAGTCATGGTAATATCCCAAGACACAGCGTCCTTGCCTTTCTGAAAAGTATCTGGATTTGTGCCTGAGTCCCAATGAAGAAGATCAGTTACATATCTATCAAGGCCTATTGCCACATTTGGAAGAAGCGCTTTCTTCTTTGCAGATTCCCTCCATTCTTTGATCTTATCTGGATGGACTTCTGCGTATTTAATAGCCGCCTTTTGGACATCGCTGATACTGGGTTCGCCTTTGAATCCTTTTAAAATATCCTGCATCTCGTTTTCAAGGTTATTATTTGAAATATCATTGGCTGCTATATTTTGCTTGGCCCTATATAAACCTTTATTAGTAACAGCTAGTATATTCCCCTCTTTGTCAACAACCATATCTCTGGTTTCTTTTGTATTCATCCCTTTATACAAATTATGCCATAACTTATCCTTATCTGAAAAAATAAAAATACCTTTGTCTGTAACAGCGTATAAAGCCTTGTTAAACAAAAGCCTTTTTATACGCAGCGACAAAAGCCCTTCCTGATAAAATCTCGCCCACGTGTCTCCATTATCCTGGCTTGCGAATATCCCTGAATCAGTTGCTAATAGCATCGCATCATTATTAATAGTTATGCAATTCACTGGTTTTACCGCCTGAATCAACTCATCTGCGATATCTGGATCGTATTCATTATCATGGCTTAGTGTTACAAAAGTCCTTTTCCACTTAGAACCAGAACCTTTATATACGCCTTTTTCAGCTGCAATAAGAATCGATTCATGCATAAACTCAATCCATCTGATATCTAAGTTTCCAGCTTCGCCTAAATCCTTTTCCCATGTAAGGCAATTATCTCTACTAATAAAAAGGCCTCCTTTTGTTCCAAGAAAAATGCTTTTATCCTTTGAAAACGCTATATGTAAAATATTATTTTCTCTTTCCCCTACCCCTTTAAATACCCTTTTCCAATTTAAACCCGTATCGCTGCTTTTAAAAAGCCCGTTTTTCGCGCATATAAAAACACCCTGTTCAGCAATGCCTATAAAATTAATTTCATTATCTCCTTCCTGGACAGAGAATACCGCTATCCAGCTATTCCCGCCATCTTCGCTTCTATACAAGGTTTTCTCGCTTGAGACATAGATAATGTTATCAAAGGAACTTACGCTAATATGCCACATATCCGCTTCTTGAATCCCATTTACTTGTTCCCAGTCCTCATTAGTAAAACCAAACAAACAGAAACTAAATATGCACACTATCGCTAAAACATTAATACGTCTCACAAAATACCCCCCCTATCTTTTGAGTATGGGCAGGTTTAAAACCTGCCCATACTTGTCTATTCAGTATATATTGGGTTATTTTAAACAGGCAAGAATAAAGGGATCACAAAATAATGACTGTCAGTCATTATAAAAACAACAACTTTACAAACTAACATTGTCACTTTGTAAAGTTGTTTGAACATTCTATATTAGATAGCGCTTCTACTAATTGCGACTGAGGATAGCAAATTGCCAATAAAACCGGCAGAAAATTCAAATCTATTCCCAAATACATTTCTAAACGCTTCTTTTATTATTCGAGATAAATCAGGATCGTCTTTTCCTATCTCGTTAAGCTTTGGAATAATTATATTATTCACTAAATCTTCGTAAAATTTAGCGCTTTCAGGCATTTTAAGAGATTCGTTTATCTCGTTAAAATAACGTTCAAGTCGAACTTTTAACCAATCTTCACCTTTAGAAGTAACTACATAATTCCAGAAACCATGTACATCTTGAACATCAATCCCCTCTAACTGTATCATCAACCTAAATGCTGTGGTAACAAGAGATTCTCTTCCAGATTGTTCGATAATATCTATTACTTCTATGGCAAGTTTATTGTCTAACTTTATAATCTTTAATAACGCTGTCTGGTTTTCTGCTATTGTAAACTCTGCAGTTAACTCTTTATGCATTTTGAGTATCTCTATAGCCTCATCAGGATATAGCTCTATAAAAGCTGCTAGAGGACTCGACATTGACCAAGGATTTATTACTGAACCAGATTCTATAAGTTTTTTGTTTGCTTCATCCAAAAGATGCTTTATTTGTGCTGCTTTTTCTATATCCTCCAGCATAATATGAGCAAGCGCTATTCCTAAACCATCAGTAATTTTATTTCCATGCGTCGATTCTGGTAAATTTATTCCCGCACTGCTAGCATAAAAGTCTCTGGTATTTTCTTCATAAAAAGTACCTATGCCCATTTCCTGTATACCTTTTATGATTTGCTCAGCTGAAGCATTATATTTTACCCCAAAAACAGATAAAATCCTTTCAGCTGGAACTGCCTCTTCAATAAAGTCTTTCAAAGCAGGTGTTTTTATATTAAAATATTTTTTGATATCTTCATTGGTTATAGAATCGCTGGATATTCCGCTCATAAGTGTTTTTGTTATAGAAGCTTTTGGTGTTTTATCCATACTTATAAGTGTTAATGGGTTATCAACATCAATCCACATCAATTGAGCAAATAGATCCTCTAAATTTTCATTCAATATCAATGCCCCGTTTTCCTTATCTCCATATTGTTCCATAAGTAAGTTAATTGCATCTTCCAGTCTATTATTCTTTATCAGGCGGATAAGGTCAAATTCAAAGCCTTCGAATTCATAACTTGAAACCTTATCGTATAATATTTTAAAGCTATTTTCTGGATCATTTATGATTTCATCTTCACTTTTAAAAGGCAATTCAATTTCTGCTATATGATTTGCTTTAAATATATATAGATATGATTTGCCGTTTTCAAATCTTAAAAATGGCTCAGCATCTCTGGGAGATAAAACTAATTCTAATACTTTTTTCTGCAAGATCATATTTTTGTCTTGTAATACTTTATTAACTAAAAATTGGGTATCTGTTGTAAAATATTTATAGACCTCTGCATTATCTTCGATATCATTAGTTCCGGCATACTTAGTTATAAAATCTGTTTCTCCCGAACTTGCAGAATAAAGACTTAGCCATGATTCTTTTTCTAAATCAGTACGTAATGTTTGGGCATTGTGACCAACTTCATGATTTAAATTATCTCCATATATATATCCCTTATTCAAAAGATATCCAAATGGCACAAGAGCTATATACGATCCTAGGCTATAAAAGCCTCCCATTTTTGCTCCTTCTCCAAATTTAGAACTATCAATTGCAATGCGTGTTACAAAGAAACTACGAAGATTCTTTAAATGGCCTCTAGGAAGCGCTTTTAATAACCCAAAGATATAGGATATTTCTCTATATCTTGTCGCGCCTTCAATAATAAAACCTGTTTCTCTGAAGACTTTCTCTTCTGCATCTTTAAGAGAAAGCGCATCTACAAGCTGTTCATAAACTTCTGAGTCATCTACAGCAAGAAGCTCGTCAACCAATTGATTTCTCAAATTTATAGCGTTACCTATCTCTTGCGTGGAACCATAATGAACTATGTCAGTATCTTGTATAGTTTCGGTTAATTTTTTTATAACAACTAATTTTTCTTCTACGGTCTTAAATTGGGTTGTATTAGACTTATAAAAATTAGCTATCCATTCAATAACTCCAAACTTATCTGCAAGCAATAATGCCAACAGACCGGATGCCGCTAACTTTAAAAAATCTCTTCTAGAGAGCTGCTTTGTATAATCTCTCTGATAAATGCCTTGTTTTTCCAGTTCGGATAAATGCGTAAGAAGCAATGAATCTCTATTTCTAGCTTCTATGCCTTCCTGAAATTCTTTTTTCAGTTCTTCTGACATAGGATTCGCTTCATTCCGCCATTTAATAAATGCATCTTCAAGGGTAGCAGATTTTTCATGAGTTAGACCTACATACGCAGCTATGCCATGAATATAAGAACATGCCAGATCTGTATCCGGATAATTTACTATATGAATACCGCCTCTATCGCTTGCGTGTTCATCAGGAAGAGCTTGGTCTTTATTGGGAGTAACAAGCCACAATCCTCCCTTATCCCAGCCTTGGACTTCTATAATTGCTCTATCTTGTAAAGCTACAAACAAACCTATTTCATCTTCATTAAAACCATTGGCTTTTAAAAAATTATGCGCTTCTTCAATTTCTTTTAGATGCGATTTACTAAAGGCCTCTACTCTTTTATCTTTATGTGCAGCGTTAAGATTGGGATCTATAGCTTCTTCCTGCTCTTCATAAGTCTTTATATACTCAGTGATACGTTTATAAGTATCCTTAATTCCTACAGGAACTCTTAGAGAATCTTTAGAATCAGGATAAGAATATAGGCTGGTATTGCATAAGAATACCATGCTTATTATTACTGATATAATCTTCAAATTATAACCTTTTTTAAACTTTAGCATAATTCAGGCAAAAAAATGACCTTTCCATTAAGGCTTCTACGCCATAACAACATTTGTGCCCCCCTCTTTTACTTCACTGAGCTATATTCTTTCTATATACTATAATTGTAGCATAAAAATCGCCCTTGTCAAGATTTCACAATCCTTGGCGTGAATTTGAATTACAGGCTTAAATATGATATAGTTATAGTAGGGAGGATAGTGAGATGCTTAAGCTGACTATTATCCTAATAGCAGGTCTTATTATAACGCCTATATGCGCTTACGGAGGCGCAGACTCAGGCCTTGCAGCGAACACGGCATCCTGCTCCTTTTCTGAATGGGTCAACACACAGACTAGTAATAAACAAATTAATGAGAACATGGAAAAAATAATCTTAAGGGATCAATGGGAAAGAGCTCTTGGAATGGATATTTTCTATCCTTATTTTAAAGCAAAAGAACTAGAATCAAAGGTTAGGGAAAAAACAAGCGTAAGAATTTTTAAGGTAAGAGGCAAATCTGAATTTAAAACGAGCGAAGCAAAATATACATTTACTATAAAGTTCTAAACCTTCCTCTTCTCCAGCACCTCCGTCAATACATCTACAACCTTTGGATCAAATTGTCTGCCGCTATTATCTTTGATTATTTTGAGAGCCTCTTTTTTTGATAAGGCTTTTCTATAAGGCCTGTCTGATATCAGGGCTTCATAAACATCAGCTATAGCTATAATGCGCGCGCCTATTGGTATCTCATTTCCTTTTAATCCAAAGGGGTAACCTTTTCCGTCCCATCTTTCATGATGATAAAGAATCAAAGGCAACAGGCTATGGAAAAATTGTATAGGCCTTATTATATCTACCCCTATTTTAGGGTGCTCCCTGATCTTTGCAAATTCCCCCTTGGTGAGAGGGCTTTTTTTTAAAAGAATTTTTTCGCTTATGCCGATTTTGCCTAGATCATGCAGCATTGATGCCTCTTCTATAGACCTTATATCTTCCGCAGGCAATTTGAAGCTCTTAGCAATCTCATTTGCGTAATAAACAGTCCTTTCAACATGATGACCCGTATAATGATCCTTAAGCTCTATTGTTCTCGCAAATGCAAAGATTGACTCAACTGAGCTCTGGTTCGCCTTTTTTGTAAGTTTTATAAGCTTCTGTTTTAAATCCTCAATGTTTGCTATTTTAGGCGATAAGGCGTTATCATTCTGTAAATCTGAGACGGAGCATATCCTGTCTCCGCCATACTCCTTTGCCTTGCTTAAAATACTATCTGCGGTTTCAATAAATTCAGAACTTCTGGACAACCCGTCTTCCGGATAGGAAACAATAGCCATGCTCACCCGTAATTTAACCATATTCTTCCTGTCTCCAAAAGTAACCATCTTAATAGAATTAATAATTCTCTGGCCAAGCTCCAGCGCGCCCTTCTTATCATTGCCTGGCAATATAATCACAAATTCCTCATCCCCAAACCTTATCACATAATCATACTTCCTCACTAATTTTTTGAGCCTATGAGCAAACTGCTTAATGACAAGGTCCCCAAATTTATATCCATAAGCGTCATTCACAGACCTGAAATAATCTATGTCAATAGCTATCATCGAAAGCAGCTGATGGTATCTCTTGGCCTTGTAAAATTCCAACTCGATTATTTCCTTGAAATACTTATGATTATAAAGCCCTGTATGAGGATCTTTTATAACAAGGTTCTGCATTTTCTTATTTGATTTCAAAAGATCTTCATTTAACAGCTCCAGTTTTTTTTGGGATTTCTTATTTTCAGTTATATCTCTAGCCACTTCCAGAATCCCTTTAACATTATTCGCCTCATCTCTTACCGGAATGCTTCTAATAATCCATGCTCTGCCGTCAGGAGAAACCATTTCTTCTTCCTCTATATTTCCTGTTTTGTGGGACCTGACAACAGGGCAATTTTCGCACGGCTTGTCAGCATTATGGAAAGCCTTGTAACAGATTTTTCCTTCCAGAAGTTCAGGGGTTGTGTTGAAAGCTTCAGCAGTTGCTTTATTCGCCCATATTATTTTATTGGCTCCGTCCTGATGAACCACCAGCTCAAGCATATTATTAAGAATAATGCTCTTTTCCTGTCCTCCCTTTTTCAAAGCCTCTATTGCCCTATTGCTCTCTTCTTCAATGCCTATAGCAGAAGCAATAAGCTCCATTAAATTCTCTTCTTCAGAAGTCGGGACAAAATCCTTCTGGTAAACAACGCAAAGCGCCCCGATATATCTACCGTTGAATTTTACTGCTCGGCCTATATAGGTCTCAAAGCCATATTTTTTAACATTTGCATCTGAATTTACATATGGGGTATTTTGAAGGTGGCGTATAAAAACAATATTGTCTGACGCATACCTTATAACATCATAACAAATATGGCCCTTTGCTTTATCAGCCAAACTGCAGTCCGAAGGAGTATTCCATCTGCCTATGGAACAAAGCATATCGCCATCCAGGCGATTATAAAGAGCGCAGGTTGCGCCCATTAATTCCCCGCATAGCGCTACAAGACGATTTATATTTTCTATTGGATCAAAACCAAAGGAAAGGAAACACTTGTTTAACTTTATAAAATGATTTTCAATGATTTGATGTTCCATGTTACCCTTTGCTATATGAAAACTATTGGTATAACTGCAATTATAGATTAGTATTATTTACCAATGCTCAACTCTAAAAGCTTTGGGCATGTCTTAAAAAGACAGGAACTTTCTATGCAATATAATACCATAGAAAACGCTTATTTTCAAGGGTAAAGCAAGGAATTCTTTTAAAGTTATTATTTTTTATAAAGCCCTGTTAATTCAGCTTTGGCAAGTATATGCTCAGCCATGGCTTTTTCTAAATCAGCCTTGGTAAGCCCTTCTTCTAAATTGAGCTTTGTATCCAGCGCATATGCTTTAAATATATACCGGTGTGTCCCAAACGGAGGGCATGGCCCGCCATAACCAATTCTACCAAAATCATTTACGCCTTGTTTCCCTGGCGTTGAATTCTCTTCTATCTTTGAAACAACAGGCATATCAAATACTATCCAGTGAACCCAATCGCCGCTAGGCGCGTCAGGGTCATCAAATATCAGCGCAAGGCTTTTGGTATCTGTAGGGGCAGCTTCTATTATTAAAGCAGGATTTACGTTCTCTCCGCTACATGTAAATCTTTTAGGTATATACTCGTTATTTTTAAATTCTGGACTTTTTAATTTCATGACATCTCCTCCTTCAGCTGTTGCTACGTACCCTGTCGCAAGTATAATGCTCAGGAATATAATAATTCTTCTCATAATGATACTGCGATCTCCGCTATGCCTATATTGGGACTGTTGCGAAATAGGTTAAAACCGTCATACCCGTGAAAACGGGTATCTATAAGTCTATTGAAATTAAAACGTTCTGGATTCCCGCTTTCGCGGGAATGACAAAAAATAGTATTTCGCAACAGTCCCATATTCCTACCTGATGCTCTTGAAAAGTTTGTTCAAGAGCTCCTGGCCCTTTGATTCTATTAATTTCTGTAACGCGTGGTTAATATCCGGAATTACCGATATGTCAGGGACCTTACCTTTTATTTCCAGGGGTATTGTTATATTGCCTTTATCATCGATAAGATATTCGAGTTCCGGCACAGCATTGCTAAATACTCCGGAAAGGTCTTTCGGTATAAATAAATTCGAGCTAATCCCAAAGCTCTGATCTATCATGCCAACAGACCCTTTGTTTACAAGATAGAATGCATCTGATTCCACTAAAAGATTATCAAAATAAATCCTGCCACCCTTTATTTCAAAATCCGCTTTCATGGGTTTGAACGCAGTGTAATCCTGGTTTAAAAGCCCTTTATAGTTTTCAGGCAGGTTATCTTTTAATTTCTGGACAACATTTGGCAGCATACTCAGACTATCCAAAACAGTTTTTAAAACATTCACATTATCTAAAACCGCATTTGTCAATTTCACGTTTCCCTTAGCGTTTAATGTCTTTAACATATCATCCTGCTGCGGGCTGCAAGAAAATCGCTTTGTGATAACCTTTAAGCGATTTTCAGTGGTTGGAATTTCGGTTTTTTGAAATTCCATACCATTAATTAAAATACGCACACTCAAATCAAGGCCACATCTGAAGACAGGGCTGTTGGCGCCAGTTCCGGTATTTATCTCCAGCTCAGGCACAAATAACCTCTGGATTTGAATATCTTTTTTTAGAAGCGAAAGAATTTTTACGCTCGCATTCAGGTTTTTTGCCTTTAACAAAAAATTGTCCCATGTTTTATCCTTG
>Ga0210019_1003981_pt1 | contig 13167 bp, 8 predicted proteins | sample CryGeyCG2114_020_2_FD_183969 | JGI IMG/M metagenome (GOLD analysis project Ga0210019, IMG submission 183969) | Groundwater microbial communities from aquifer - Crystal Geyser CG11_big_fil_rev_8/21/14_0.20 (SPAdes) (version 2) | ecosystem: Environmental > Aquatic > Deep subsurface > Groundwater ...
TAAAACAGCGATACAAAAAATACCATTTAAAATCAGATAAGCAGAGTTCAATCGTGGCTTTCGGCTCTGACACGGCCAATGTTCATTTCTACGCCGAAGAGCCGCGGCGGCTTAAACAGGGTGATTTAATAATGATTGATATATGGGGAAAATTAGCGGAAATTGGCGCGCCGTTTGCGGATATCACCTGGATGATGTATTATGGCAGAAAGCTGCCAAAACAGCAGGCTGACGCCTTCAAAGTTGTGGCGATGGCCAGAGATAGGGCGGTTGAATATATTAAAAAAAATTTAAAGAACAATGTCGTGCCTGTCGGTAAAGAAATTGACGCCGTGGTTAGGAATTATTTGGCGCGGCGTGGCCATGGCGATAAATTTTTACACGGCACCGGGCATTCGCTGGGATTTATCAGTCCGCACGGAAATAGAACGAGAATTAGCCGAAAAGGCCGGCAGCCGCTGCCGCTTAATGTCGGCTATACCATTGAACCGGGAATTTATTTTAAAAATAAGTTTGGGATACGCAATGAAATCAATTTCTATATTAATGAAAAATATAAATTAATCATGACAACCATATGCCAAAAACAAATTATAAAGATTTGGAAAAAAAATTAACCATGCAAAAAAGAAATGCTTGGGAGATTTGGGATGAAAAAACTAAACAGTCAGCTTTTAAATTTTCCGAGGGCTACAAAAAGTTTTTGAATCAATCAAAGACCGAACGCGAAACCGTGGCCGCGAGCCTTGAATTGGCCAAACAGGCCGGATTTAAAGATATGGCCGGGGTAAAATCTCTTAAAGGCGGTGATAAAGTTTACGCGGTTAATCGCGGCAAGAGTTTATTTTTAGCCAAAGTTGGGGAAAAGCCGCTGGCTCAAGGCTTTAATATGCTTATGCCTCATATTGATTCGCCGCATCTGGATTTAAAAGTTATGCCTTTGTATGAAGATGAAAATTTGGCTTTTTTAAAAACTCATTATTATGGCGGCATTAAAAAGTACCAGTGGCCGACCATTGCTCTAGCAATCCACGGCCAGGTTTATTTGGAGAATGGTAAGAAAATAGAAATTAACATTGGCGAAAAAGATAGCGACCCGGTTTTCATGATTACCGATTTATTGCCCCACATAGATCGCCATGGCGCTCCAGGTTCAAAAGTTGAATCAAGAGAAGTTCAGGGTGAAGATTTAAATTTAATGGTCGGTTCAATCCCGGTTAAAGATGATAAGGTAAAAGAAAAAGTTAAATTGGCGATTTTAGAATATTTATGGAATGAATACGGCATAAAAGAAGTTGATTTAGTCAGCGCTGAACTTAGAGCCGTACCATGCGAAAAAGCTCGAGATTTAGGTTTTGATAGAAGTTTAATCGCGGCTTTTGCTCAAGATGATTTGGTTTGTGCCTATACATCTTTATTAGGTATTATGGAGTCAAAAATTAGCGAGAAAACACAGATTTTAGCCATGGTGGATCGAGAGGAAATCGGTTCAGCCGGCAATACCGCAGCTAATTCGTATTTTTTAGAGACTTTTGTTTCTGATTTATCGGAATTAGTTGACGGCGAAGATGATCTTAACCATGTTTATAAAATATTCGCTAAAAGCCAGGCAATCAGCGCGGATGTTACGGCCGGACTCGACCCTGATTATAAGGATGCTTTTGACACGCGCAATACGTGCCGTTTAGGCAATGGTTTGGCTATAGAAAAATATACCGGCCATGGCGGGAAGTTTTCGACCAGTGAAGCTTCTGGTAAATTTATGCAGGAATTAACGGCGTTATATAACAAGAATAAAAATATAGTTTATCAGTTAGCTGGAGGTATGGGTAAAATTGATAAAGGCGGCGGCGGCACGATCGCTAAATATTTAGCTAATCGTAATATGGAAGTAATTGACGCTGGTGTGCCTCTGTTTAATATGCATGCGCCATTGGAGATTTCTTCAAAAGCTGATGTTTATTGCGCTTATTTAGGTTATAAGGCGTTTTTGGAAAATTAGATTTTTTTATCACATAAACTATGCCCTCTCTCTGCCAAAACTTGATAAAAGAATATCAGACCATTAAAACCCTTAACCGGGAGTTTGATTTGGAGTATCAAAAAGCCGCGGCAACCGGAAATTGGGAAAAAGCCAAAGAGCTGAAAGCCGGGTTGGAGCAAAAAAGAGACGCCCTGCAAGAAAAATTATGGCCGTTTGAAGGCCTGCCCATAAAAGAAGCCAAAGGGCAATATGAAAAAGCCATCAGCGGCTATCGCGAATTCGGTTGGCTTAAAACTCTAACTTCGGGCCAAGAAGGCATTATTGGCGAAAATGGACAAGAATATCCGGTACCGTCATTTAGAGAAATACAAAAAGGACTGATCGCCAACAAAGAGTTTTTCGCGGAGAAGTTCGCCACCCTGGAAAATTCCAGAATTCACCTTACTCCTTTCGCTTTATCGCCGGCGGCCATGGCCGACGGCTACGGCCGGCTGATAGAAGACCATTTTACCGAGATAAGAGTTGAGGGAGACAGAAGAATTCCGGATAAGAATAAAACCAAGCTGTTCGGCGTAGACGGCGAACCCCTGGAATTAAGGGCGGATAAGCAGAATATTTACTTCAGCGGCTTGTTTAATAATTTAACCTATTTTCCCGAATGGCAAGAGAAAAAGGGATCAGTTGAAGCGGCTGGAGGCATGACCAAAGAAGAGGCCCTGGCCAAACTAGGCGGCTGGCAAATTATTATTATTGAAGATATTCCTTTAGCTCCGGAAAAAGGCCAAGGAAAAATCATAGAAAAAGAGATTAAAATCAAGGGAAAAATAAAAAAAGTAAAAAGGACGCAGGTTGTAGGAGGTCTGAACGCCGCCGAGCAATATAAACTCTTAAAACGGCAAAACGAAGTCGGATTCACCACTGAAGACTGGATCTCTTTCGCCGCGCTTCATTTAAAAGGAAAAAAAGTTGTTTTAGACGATGATAAAAGTACGATTTATTATTGCCGTTTGCTTGGGGCCTCGACCACTTACGGCTATGTGCCGTACGCCCACTGGAACCGCGGCAACCGCCAGGCTGGTTTGTACAGGTACAATCCGAGGAATCGCGACGGCTACTGGGGCGTGCGCGGCGCGGTGAGGGTGGAAATTTTGAAATTTAAGCCTTGATTTTCCTTTTTCTATTTTTCTTTTAACTTTTTTGAATTGCGAACGGGAAATTAACAACTGAAAATAGCCGCGGCGAACAGCCACCCGCCTAGGGCGGGCTGCCGCTGATTGTCCGCCAAAAATTCCGGCGAAAGCTTTGCTGAAAAAATTTTAGACAAAGCGCTGTTTGGCGGCAATCAAACACATAAACCCTCACGAGCGAGTAATGGTTATTCTGTCTTAACAGAATGGAAAAAGCAAACCAATGCTAAAATCGCGCCCGCGGGCGCGATGGAGAGAAGAAAATCATTATCATCAACCACTGACGGCAATGTGCCGTACGCCTACTGGAACCGCAACAACCGCCAGGCTAATTTGAACAGGAACAATCCGAGGAATCGCGACGACAACTATGGCGTGCGCGGCGCGGCGAGAGATTATGCGTTATTCAAAGATTTTATCCAGCCGCCGAGCATTCTGCCGATTTCGGCCAGTTTGCTCTGCGTCTGAAAAATCTTGGTTTCATTGGCTATTTTCAGCTCAAGAAAAAGGCGCAGTTTTAAAACAGAAATTTCCAAATGGCTTTGCGCCTTGATAAGATAGGAAGCTTTGATCGGTTTGGGCGCGTTTTTCGCCATAATCAATTCCTGGAGCAAGGATAAAACTGAATTCTCCAGGCTTATGCCGAGCGAATACCGCCATCTTTTTTCCAAGTGATTATTGATATCAGCGGTTGATTTATAAACTTCGTAAGCTCTGTTGATTATGGGCAATTCTTCCATAGATTTGAGTTTAGCCAATATTTGGCAAAGCTGGTTTAAATTTAAAAGGGGGAAGCAACGGACAGTAGAATTGGATTATTTTAGTTACTAGCTTGAACAGAATTTAGAAAATTTGCATTTTAATTTAAACTCCGGCCGATATAAGCACGGCGGGTATAAAAAATTTATCGTGACGGACAATAAACGCCGGCAAATCAGCGTGGCCAGCGTCAGGGATAGAGTCGTCCATCGCCTGCTTTACGAGTATCTTAATAAAATTTACGACAAAACTTTTATTTACGACGCCTGGTCATGCCGGAAAAATAAAGGTCTAATCGCCGCGATTGAACGGACGCAGAAATTTTTAAGAAAATACAAAAACAGTTTTATCTGGCGGGCGGACATCAGAAAATTTTTTGACAACGCGGATCATCAAATTTTGTTGAAAATTTTGTTTTTAAGAGTTAAGGATACTAAAGCGATGAATATTATAAGAGAAATTATCGTGAGTTATTCGGCGCCAATAAGAGAGAGAGAGAGAGAGAGAGAGAGTAAAAGCGCCGCGCCGTGGTATGCCAATCGGCAATTTAACCAGCCAAATTTTTGCCAACATATATCTTAACGAATTGGATCGCTTTGTAAAACATATCGTCAGACCGCAGGCCTATCTGCGCTACGGCGATGACTTTGTTATTATATCAGAGAAATTAGATTTGCCGAAACAAAACAAAAATAAAATAATTGAATTTATTAAAAGCGAACTGCGGCTGGAAATTAACGCCCAAAATGATATTATGGTAAAAGCGAAGCAAGGGCTGAAATTTTTGGGAGTATGGATATTCCCCAAAGGCAGAAAATTAAATAAGAGAAGCTGGAACAGAGCGCGAACCTTGCTGAATAACAAAAACATTTCCAGCTACAGCGGTCTGGTAAAACAACATTGCAAAGAAAAAATAATTAAAGAATTTAACTGGATTATTTTAGAAAAATTAAATAGTGAAATATAAGATGGAAAAATCGTTAGAACAATTTAATCAGCCGGGCATAGGCCAAAAAATTATGCCAGAACGACATTCTGGCGCATACGCGGTTGAGCGTCTGCGCGCGGACGCGCTTGAAGGCGAAAGCTATGAAGACGCTTCGGCTGCTCTTCTAAGCCTGGAAGCGCTGCAGGCTTTCCGCCAGAAAGTAAGCGAATTCCCTTTTGGCAGTTTTCAAGAGGTTGTGGAAGAAGCAACCAATCTTAATCGCCTATCCTTATCAGAAGAAGAGCGAAGCCGACAAACTGAAGCTTTAGCTGAAGCGTTAGAGCAGAAAGCTGCGCGATTTTCGCCGCGAGTGGCCGATTTATATTTGGCAATTTTGGCAGAAATTAAAAATGAGGCATATGGGCCGAAGTTTGACTTGACCAGTGATAAAATTGCTGAACTAAAACAAGAAGGCGATTTAGATATTTTGTTTTCCGGAAACATTTCTTGGGAAATGAAGCTGAATAGAATAGAAACTCGTCTGACTGATTATTTGTTGGGTGCGAGATCATTGGATAAGCGCGAAGGCAAAGAGATGGATGACGATGTCCGTCAATGGCGCGCAGAAGAATTGAAAAAAGCGCCAACACGGCCGCCGGAAAGAAGAAACGAATCAAAGCCCGGCGTGGATCCGATGGAGCGGCTTAAGGAAGGCGAGCGCGCGCCGGCGATTTGGAAAATTGAACCGGGATTTGACGGGCCTAAATATTTTAAAGAGCAATCGTTTTCGGAGTGGAACGGCAAAAGAAACGTTTGGGTTGAGAATGAATATCAATATAGCGACGTTGAATTATCTCCGCTTTTAGAAAAAGAGGATTTTAAAAAAGGGCTGGTGAACATCACGATGAATTCTCAAGTGAACGCCGGTGTATGGGTAAGCTGTCCCATTCCCTACACTCATAAATTACACGCCATTGAAGCTGGAGGCAGAAATTACCGCATGCAACAAGACCAAAACGGCGATATTGTTATTTTAATAGAAGGAAAAGATGAAGTTGTCGACGCACGAGTCGTTTTAGCGGCGATGTCGGATAAAAAATTAATTTCGGAAAAGCCAAAAACACCCACAATTCCGAAGATGCCGGCGGAATTCAGCGAAGAAACCAATGCTAAGCTTAAGCAAATAAAAAATAAGAGCCGTGGGAATATTTTAAAAGCTCGGGGACTCGCTTCTTATGTTAGAAGTCGTATCGCCTATCTCGCGCCTAAAGATCAGGCGGAAGCGGGAAAATATAATATAGCGTATAACACCCATTCTAAAGGATTTGCCGGAGCGGTTGATGAAATCAAAAAAGGAGATTGCGATGTGGTGAATACTTATTTTGCCGCTCTTTGCGCCAAACTAAATATTCCGGTCAGACATTGCGTCGGCCATAGCGTCAAAGGCAGGGACGAACGCGGATCGTCAAGCATAAATTCCGGCACCGGACATGGCTGGAGTGAAGTTTGGGATGAAATCAGAAAAGAATGGGCTTTGATTGACGCGACGCCGGCCGGCGACGCAAACTTAGAAGAAGAGCAGAAACAAGACAACAGTTCTTTTTTTAATCGTATCGCAGGAGATGATATTGAACAAGAAGCTATTCGCCCCAGCGATGAAAAATTAGAGGAATTGCGTAAAAAATTAGCCGAGCGCAAGGAAACACTAAGCTACACCAAGGAAGAGCGGCAGTTAGCCGAGGGCGCCGGAGTAGAGCTTAAAGAAGCGCGAAAGATTGTCAAAGAAATAAACGAAGCGGAACAAACCCGGTTGCCGAACGGCGAGCTCGTCGCGGATGCGCTGGCAAAACTTTTTAATGCCATTGTGGAATCGCGCAAGAGTGTGGCGTCGACCTATGACGGTCCAGTGCGGCGGCGCGAAGGCGGCGAACGGATTGAAAATATTGTGCGGCACAAAATCGGCATTATGGCCGGCGAGGCGGATCCTTTGTCGCGTGAAAAGCCGGCGGAAGAAATGAGAGAAGAAAAAATTATCGGCGGCTTTGATTTTTATATAATCGGCGACAAATCAGGTTCCATGCAATCCACCGCCGAAGAAAGCGAGCGGCTGTGGGAAATGCAGCGGCGAGCCATATATCTAATTCTTTCATCTCTGCATCGTTTTGAAAGAAATATGGAACGGGCGGGACTTAAAAAGGAAAACGCACTTTCAGCGCGAACCGAGAGCATCTCTTTCCGCGGAGACAGCCTAGAAGAGATAGATTTAGACAAACCGCTTACTTCCCAATTTTCGGCGCAGGACAAAGTGAAACTTTGGCATAGCCTAACCGAACAAGGCGTCGGCAACGGCGATGCGGCGGCGCTCTCATATATTTATGAGCAGATAAAAAAAGAGATTACGGAAACTGAAAAGCGCGGCGTTAAAGATAATCGCTTGCGGCTAGTCATCGCCTGCTCTGACGGCGGTTACATGGGAGCCGAAGGCCAGATGCGGGCGCTAGCGGAAGAGCTTCACAAACTCAATGCCGTGGTGGTTGGAGTAGGCTTAACCGAGACCGCCGCCAATGTTCCGGTGGTTATGCATAATCCGCCGGTGAGCCGCGGCGATATCGCCCGCGATATTAATGATTTGCCAGCGCTCGTGGCGAAGCATCTGGTACTGGAGGCGGTTAAGCTCTTTCCGGAAAAAGCGCGGGAAAGCGCCAAACAAATTATAGAGGCTTCAATTGCCAAATTTAAAAATTTTTAGTAAAATAACTGTATGCAAAACAGACCCGAACAATTTAACTTAGCGCCCAAAGAACCGGCCGTCCCAAAGGAAGAAGCCAAGCGGGAAAAACATGCCCGCTTTATTTTGCGTTATCTTGAAACTAAAATAATCGGCACTCATGGTTCTTTGGACGAAGGAGAGGAAAAAGAGGTTCTGGAATACTATAAAAAATTAAGCCCGCGTGAAAAAACCGATATTTTGTACGGCAAAGTAATGGCGTATTTAGCGGACCAACGGGCTGAAGCCGCGCGGAAAAAAGAAACGGAAAGCCAAGGAGAAAATTTCGTCCCGGAGGAGATTGATCCGTATCTGATCAGTGAAATAAAAGTTTTGTTAAGCGACCCTCAAGTAAAGGAGTTATTGCCATCAACTTACGGCGAGACGCGGCTGGACTCAAAAAAATTCCGTGCCTCCGAGCTGGGCAAGCTCTGGAATGATACCAGAGAAGAAATCGGGCAAAAAGAAGAGGCGTACAAGCGAATAGAACGAGATTTGCACTTGGATAAGATCAGCGGCCAGGGGAAAATTTCTTCCGCCCGATCGCGCATGGAGCGGCTGGCTGAAAATCTTGCCGCTTTGGAAAAACGCAAGCAAAAGCTGGAGACTTTGCAGGACCTGCCCCAGACGGCCGAGAATACGGACGCGGTCGCCAATTTTCAATATGAAAATTTAAAAGAATACAAAAAACAGCTGGATAAAGGTTTTGTCTGGCTTCCGTCCAGGAAAAAAATTCATCAGGAAACCGTCAGCGCCATTTTAAACCACCGCTGGCCGTCAGAAATAGGCGAAGCTGGAAGCGGAAAGTCGGATCAGGCGAATGCGGCGGCCATAGAATTAACCGGATACCCTCCCACGGAAATTGAATGCGAATCCACAACCGGTGAAACGCAACTTATAAAAGATAAAGTAATTTCTTCTCAAGCCGAGGGCGGAGAAAGTTATGATGAATATGGTCCGCTAATGCGCGCTTTTACCGGCTATGATGATTCGCGGCAAGATAAGCCGACTGTCGCGACCGGTCGAATCGCCAGATTTGACGAATCGGGGCGACTGGGGCGGAAAGCCTACTCCATTATTAAAAAAGCGCGTCAGAAAAAAATTGGAGACGACTTTTACGGCCGGCCGATGCTTCCAGGCGCCGGGGCTATTTGGACATCTAACCCGGTCGGGCCCCGCTATCCGGATCGGCACGCGCCTGATCCGGCAATGAGGCGGGAACTGGCCGAGATTCATGTTGATTATCCGGAAATGTCAGCCGAAAATCCAGAGACGTATGAATTCGCGCTTACCGCGCTGATGGATGAAAATGATCATATTGCCGTCGCTAAAGAAGAATTGGCGCCGGCTTACGAAAAAAAAGAAATCCCGGAAAATAAACGGGAAATTTTAGAAGACGGCGGCATCGTCATCGCCAAAGATGAAATTATTAAAAACCTGGCTGACGCTCGGCACGGCGCTTTGTGGCGATTTAGCGCCGCGGTTAAGGCCTTGCAAGACAGTTTTGTCTATGGCAACGCCGAAACGGAGAAATATCCGGAAACGCTTTTACGTTTTAAAGAAGACGCGGACGGCAATATTGAAGTAACAACCGGCGGCGGCGAGCCGCTCACGCTTTCTACGTCTACCGTAACTCTTGGTGAATTAGCCAGCTGGATGACCGGTTTTAACGAACGCCGGCAAAAACAGGACGCGGAATTTCGCGTGGATATACTCACCGAATGGCTGAATTTTAAGATAAATACTTATTTAAAACAGGCAGACAAAGCCGATAAAGCAAAAATCAGGGCAATTTTTGAATACTTCGGTTTTCTGAATAAAACGGTTATACCCGATTTGACCGCCGCCAAACCGCTTACTCCGAAAGAAATCGGCTACTTGTCTCCGCGCGCGCCGCGGCCGGTATATGTGGAAAGTCCGCCATCCGGAGAGCCGCCGCCAAACGAAGGAGCTGGAGAAAAACCAGAAACTCCGCCAAAAGCGCATGAAACTCGGCAGGTGCTGTTAGAAGACAACTCAAGAATTTTAATGAAAGTCCGCGAATTTACGCTTCCAAACGGAGCTTTTGATTTGAGCGCGAAAAAGCTCGTTCCGCTTGAGGTTGCCGTGAACAGAAAGTTTAAAATTCAAGGCGAAACTTTTACCTTTGCCGGAATAGTTGAAGACGCGGCCAGTCCGTATAATGGACAGCCGATCGGGCAACTGGCGAGCGGGGAAGGACTATATAAAATATTCAGCCAGGAACAGTTGGATATGGCAATTACGCAAGAGTTTAAAAATTTAGCCGGAGAAACTGGCCTGGATGATTTTAAAGAAAACCTGCTTGATTATTGGCAAACGGAAGGGTGCGAAGAAAAACACGGAGAATTTGAATTTTAAAACTATGCCCTCTCTCTGCCAAAACTTGATAAAAGAATATCAGACCATTAAAACCCTTAACCGGGAGTTTGATTTGGAGTATCAAAAAGCCGCGGCAACCGGAAATTGGGAAAAAGCCAAAGAGCTGAAAGCCGGGTTGGAGCAAAAAAGAGACGCCCTGCAAGAAAAATTATGGCCGTTTGAAGGCCTGCCCATAAAAGAAGCCAAAGGGCAATATGAAAAAGCCATCAGCGGCTATCGCGAATTCGGTTGGCTTAAAACTCTAACTTCGGGCCAAGAAGGCATTATTGGCGAAAATGGACAAGAATATCCGGTACCGTCATTTAGAGAAATACAAAAAGGACTGATCGCCAACAAAGAGTTTTTCGCGGAGAAGTTCGCCACCCTGGAAAATTCCAGAATTCACCTTACTCCTTTCGCTTTATCGCCGGCGGCCATGGCCGACGGCTACGGCCGGCTGATAGAAGACCATTTTACCGAGATAAGAGTTGAGGGAGACAGAAGAATTCCGGATAAGAATAAAACCAAGCTGTTCGGCGTAGACGGCGAACCCCTGGAATTAAGGGCGGATAAGCAGAATATTTACTTCAGCGGCTTGTTTAATAATTTAACCTATTTTCCCGAATGGCAAGAGAAAAAGGGATCAGTTGAAGCGGCTGGAGGCATGACCAAAGAAGAGGCCCTGGCCAAACTAGGCGGCTGGCAAATTATTATTATTGAAGATATTCCTTTAGCTCCGGAAAAAGGCCAAGGAAAAATCATAGAAAAAGAGATTAAAATCAAGGGAAAAATAAAAAAAGTAAAAAGGACGCAGGTTGTAGGAGGTCTGAACGCCGCCGAGCAATATAAACTCTTAAAACGGCAAAACGAAGTCGGATTCACCACTGAAGACTGGATCTCTTTCGCCGCGCTTCATTTAAAAGGAAAAAAAGTTGTTTTAGACGATGATAAAAGTACGATTTATTATTGCCGTTTGCTTGGGGCCTCGACCACTAACGGCTATGTGCCGTACGCCTACTGGGACCGCGGCGACCGCCGGGCTAATTTGGGCAGGGGCATTCCGGGGCCTCGCGACTACAACTATGGCGTGCGCGGCGCGGTGAGGGTTGTATAATTTTAGAATTTGGATTTTGATTTTTTCTTTATTTTTGATTTTGAAATTTGAAAATTTTTTTAATATGCCAAATCAACAATCAATTAAAGATTTAATGGGCGATTCGGCCGGGCAAGCCGGAAACGACGAAAGCGCGGCGGCTAAATTCAACGTTAAAGAAAAAAAAATAAAAATTAAAGAATTGGAGCGGCTGACCAAGCAGGCGGCCGAGGCCGGTAATTTACCCTATATTAATCTGGCCGGTTTTCCCATCAGCCCGGAAGCCCTGATTTTAGTATCCGAGGAGCGGGCCAAGGAACTTAGCGTTTTATGCTTTTTCTATGACGGCAAGAATATCCGCCTGGGCAGTCTAACGCCCGATGACGAAGCGGTAAAGGAGCTGGCTAAGAGCCTCAAGGAAAAATATTTTGCTGAAATAAAAATTTATTTAATCACGGCCAATAGCTTTAAGTACGGCTTGGAAATGTATAAAACCATACCAAAAGTCAGGGAAGTAATCAGGGGAGTTAAAATTACTGAAGAGGAGTTAAATAAATACGGGGGAAAATTGTCCAGCTTCAAAGATTTGCAGGGAGAAATTAATCAGGCGCAGGTCACGGAAATAGTTACTATGATTATGGCCGCGGCCGTTAAATCGGATTCTTCCGATGTCCATATAGAAGCGGAAGAAAAGGACATAAAAGTAAGGTTCCGGGTGGACGGGGTTTTGCATGACGTCGCCAGCGTGGATAAGTCCTTATGGGAAAAAATAATTTCGCGCATGAAGCTGTTGGCCGAAGTGAAAATTAACGTTACCGACAAGCCGCAGGACGGCCGGCTGTCAATTTTTTTGCGCGATGACCGACTTGATATTCGCGCTTCGTTTTTGCCCACTAATTTCGGCGAAAGCGTGGTCATGCGCCTACTGCGCTCCAGCGCCGTGGGCTTGGAATTTAATGATTTAGGCATTCGCGGCCGCGCCTTTGAGCAATTAAAAAGAGAAGTGGAGCGGCCCAACGGCATGATTATTACCACCGGCCCGACCGGTTCAGGCAAGACCACCACGCTTTATGCTATTTTAAAAAAATTAAATAATCCGGAAACAAAAATTATTACCATTGAAGACCCGATTGAATACCAGTTGGACGGCGTTAACCAGTCTCAAATCGGAAAAAATTATACTTTCGCCCAAGGCCTGCGTTCAATTGTGCGTCAGGATCCGGACATAATTATGGTGGGAGAAATCCGCGATTTGGACACGGCCGAGATTGCCATTCAGGCGGCCTTAACCGGGCATTTAGTGCTGTCAACCATTCATACCAACGACGCGGCCGGCACCGTGCCCAGATTCCTGTCCATGGGCACCAAGCCGTATTTATTGGCGCCGGCGCTAAACGCCATGGTCGGGCAAAGGCTGGTCAGAAAAATTTGCGAAAAATGCAAACAAGAAGCTAAAATTGACGGCGAAACTTTAACAAGAGCCAAAGATTTATTAAATGAGCTTAATGATGAAGACAAGAAAAAAATTAATTTTGAAAAATTAACATTTTTTGAGGGCCAAGGTTGCGACGCCTGCCAGGGCATCGGCTACAAAGGCCGGATTGGCATTTATGAAGTTATGGCCATGAATCCGGAAATAGAAAAATTAATTTTAGGCGGTCAGGCAAGCGAATACGACATGCGCGATAATGCCAAAAAGCACGGCATGATTACCATGGTAGAGGACGGGCTATTAAAAGCGCTTGACGGCATCACCAGCGTGGAAGAAGTCCTTAGAGTGTCAGAATAATTAATTAAAATAACCCCTTTAACAAAGGGGTTGCCCGCAAGGGCGGGGGATTTTTAAGGTGGAATATGTAAATCCCCCTAACCCCCTTTATTAAAGGGGGCAATAATTTATGATTAACAAAAAATTTATTCAAAAATTAAAGCAGGAATATGATGCGCATGAAAGCGAGCGGCGCCAGATTATCAGCTTGTCTAACGTGGTGTTATATGATTCCAAAAGAGTAATTTTTTCCCTGCACCGCGGGGATGATAAAAAAGCCGGTCAGTCTTTGGCCGAGATAG
>Ga0210019_1003982_pt1 | contig 13166 bp, 9 predicted proteins | sample CryGeyCG2114_020_2_FD_183969 | JGI IMG/M metagenome (GOLD analysis project Ga0210019, IMG submission 183969) | Groundwater microbial communities from aquifer - Crystal Geyser CG11_big_fil_rev_8/21/14_0.20 (SPAdes) (version 2) | ecosystem: Environmental > Aquatic > Deep subsurface > Groundwater ...
GCTACAAACAACATTAGCGAGAGGGAATTAAGGGCATTGGTTATTATAAGGAAGATAAGTAATTGTTCTAGAAGCATAATGGGAGCAAATGCAACAGCAATGTTATTGTCTGTAATTCAAACATTGAGGTTTAACAAGCAGAATGTGCTTAAGGGATTGCAGGATATCCTGAATAATCCTTCAGAATACTAAGTAATTACAAATTTTCGATAGTTTTAAATAGTAATCTTCTGAATATTAACATTTGAATGGTTGAAATAAAAAAAAATTTTATTGATAGTTTTAATCTTTTATTGCATAACAAAAAGATAATAATTCCTATTCTCCTTTCAATTATTTTAAGCATGATGTTTAGCTCGTTGTTTCTAAACCTTTCTGGTTTAAATCCTTTACTGAAAGAAATTATTTCTTCTAGTTCTGAATTTGATAACCAAAAAACAGACTACCTGATGAATACGACTAATATTGGAGAAGAGAACTATTCTTCAGAACTAATAACATACTTAAGCAAGGGTTCAAGCAATTCACCCTACAATAAGGAATTTTCAGGATATCTCGAAGAAAAAGGATTTGAATGGAGCAAATATAAAGAGCTTTTAAATTCCAGAAATATTGCATTACTGGCAATTTTTATTATAATCAATGCAATAGTATTAATTTATTTCTCTTGTATGACTTACGCTATGATTGCTTTAGCAATTCATGAAAAAGATATTGGATTTCAAAACGTAATAAAAGTAACAAACAACTTTCTCTTCCAGTTTATTTGGTTAGGAATATTATTAACGCTTATTGTTATTATACCAATTGCAATGGTTATTGGAATTACTGTATCTCTTTATTCACTTAGCAAAATCCTAAGTGTACTTTCTGGTTTAATATTTTTTATTTTAGTTATGGTTTATATAATCTTTATTTCATTAAGGATTTTCTTTGTAATTCCTATAATGTATGTTGACCAGAAAAATGCAATAGACTCAATAAAATATAGTTTTCAAATAACAAAAGGGCGTATAGGGCAGGTCATTATAATTTTCTTTATAATTGCGGGGATTACAATCTTTTCAAATAATTTTATTAATCAGCCATTATCAAGCATTTATTCAAATGTTATGTTTGGCTCTAACTGGATAAAAATTTCCATAAGCTTAATATTTGTATTATTTTTTATAATATTAAAATCATTCGCATCTGTCTTCGAATATGCATTTTTATTTTATTCATATATTGATTTTAAAGGAATAAATGGAGGAAATAAAATGGTAAATAACTATCTTGTAAATTATATAAAAGAACAATTAAAAAATGGATATGAGATTAATTCGATTAGAGAAGCAATAGTTCAGCAGGGGTATGAAAGAGGAGAAATAGAGGATAGCATTAATTATGCATATGGTAATTCTAAAAATATAACTGAAAAAGAAAGCAATAAAACAGTTGGAATTAATATAACAAATCCTAACTATAGGGGTTTTTGGATAAGATTTTTGGCATGTATGATAGATGGCATTATAATTGGAATTCCTGTCTGGATATTACAAATGGGGTTAGTATATGCTACAGGAATGCAATCAATGATGTATTTAGTATCTTTTGTTGGGATTATATTGATTATATACATGGATGGCATTAAAGGAGGAACTCCGGGAAAGCTAATTCTTGGAATGAGAATTGTTAATGAAAAAGGAGAATATATTGGGATTCCAATGGCTATATTAAGGTATATTGGAAAGGTTCTGTCAGGAATGATATTAGGTATTGGATATTTCATGATAGGATGGGATAAGAAAAAGCAGGGATTGCATGACAAGATTGCCCAAACCTATGTTGTTAAAGTTTAATTTTTAAATATATCCCAAACCTTTTTTTCTTATATTTAAATTTATTCTGAATGATTTAGCGAAAGACTTAAAAAACATAGTATATTACAGGCTTTTGGGAAGACTAGGCCGGGGGGTTAGCCCTCTCCTGTTACCACCAACGGGCTTTATGATGGGGCTGAAGCCTGGGAAGAGGTATTGGCCTTAATTATTGGTCTTGGTTCGGACGTTGAGGGCCTGTCCTGCAGGATTGGTTTTTTAGGGAAACATGTCAGATCAGGAATGAAGCAGCATTAACCTTTAAGACTGGTGCTTGCGGGGTCGCGGGTCTGAGGAAGAGTCAAGGTAGCCAATAGTTATGGCCTTTATCCATTTTCAGGCATGTCTTCCCACTTATTTAAATCTGACAACATTTAATGGATTTTGAGAAATTGAGATTTCTATAACAGAGCCTTTCTTAAATTTATATTCTTTGTTGGAATCAACAGCAGCAATGCCATTGTCCATTTCTGATTTAATTTTAAGAACCTTATTATTGCCAATAAATCCTTTTGTAAGCAAGGGCTTTGTTAGTTTTCCAGTGTATGGCTCTCTTACAATAAAATAAAATTTTTTAGATGAAGAAAAAGGCTTGATGCCGGCGGACTTTAGCCATGCATTTGAACCTGAGGAAGTTCCAACAAGAACACCGCTGCTTTTCTGCTCTTCAGTTTTATTAGCTAAAAAAATTTTATAATGAGATGTTTTGTATGGAATTTTATTTCCAATAAAGACCTCATTTAAAGCAAGGCATGCTTCATTTTTATTAATTCTGCTCTTAAGCCTTGCAAGTTTTTCAATATAAAATTTGTTTTTAAGGAACAACTCAAACTTTTTATCAAAATCATTTTTACAAGAGCTCATAAAAAAGCCCTCTTTTCTGTCAGGATTGGAATTAACACCAAATAAAAGCTCATCTTTAATAAAATGCGATGTTCTGAGAAATGTTCCATCACCGCCAACAGCTATTATAAGATTCTTATTCTTAAAAACAGTTTTTTTAAGCCCAGACCTTTCTATGCATTTAAAGTTTATATTTCTTTTTCTCAAAGAACTCTTAATTAATTCAATTGATTTATCATTTTTATTATAAACAACTAGCACATTAAGCATAATATCACATCTTTTTTATGTTATAAAGTATTTACTCAACAACTATTGCTGGCTTGCCAGGCATTGCATTTCTTGCCTTGGCTTCTTTTGAGTCTTCTGCTTTAACTATGACCATATCACATTTAAGTTCTTTTGTAAATGTTTTCTTTAATTTTTCTAATACTTTAAATTCTGTATCTTGATTAAGGATCACTCGCGGTATTTTGTTTGGAGTCTTTACTATAGAAAGGACTAATTTTGAAACTAATTTCCCATTTTCTTTGAATTTTGGATTTATTGATTTTATTATAACATTAATATCCCTTGTTTGTTCAATCTCTTTCTTAAGCTCCTTGAAAAACTTGTATTTCCATTTTTCTGAAACAAAAAAAGTCAGTTTTTTCGGCTTTTCTATTTTAATCAAATTAAGCAGGTAGGCAATGTCTTTCCTAACATTATCAAGCATTTCCTCAGAGCCTTCTGCTTTTTCATCAATCATAGTTTTGTCATATTTTGGCCACTCAGCCAATGAAACAAATCCTTTGCATTTAATCATCTCCCAAAGCTCTTCGCATATGAATGGAATGAAAGGGCTCATAACAAGAATTGATGTTTTTATAAGTTCGCCAAATACTTCTTTGTTTATGTTTTCATTAGAATACTTTCCAACCTGGCTTACGAACTGCATTACATCACTTATTGCAAGGCTGAACTTAAAGCTTTCAATGTTTTCAGTCACGTCTTTAATCAGATGATTCATAATACTTAACATATACTTATCCTTGCTGTTAAGCTGCTTAAAATCAATCTTATTCAAAGATATTTTTTCCTTATTATCTTCAACCAATGAATAAAACCTGTTGAGGAACTTGAAAGCCCCATTAACACCCTGGTCATTCCAGTCAAGCTCCTTTTCTGGAAGTGCTGCAAACAAAATAAACAAGCGTGCAGTATCTGGGCCATAATCTTTTATAATATCTGCAGGATCAACAACATTTCCAAGGCTCTTTGACATTTTAGCCCCATCTTTTATTACCATTCCCTGGGTCATCAATCTTTTGAATGGCTCATCAATTTTGCACAATCCTAAATCTCTTAATGCTTTTGTAAAAAATCTTGCATAAAGCAAATGAAGTATTGCATGCTCTATCCCTCCAATATACTGGTCAACATTCATCCAGTATTCAACAGCTTTTTTGTCAAATGGCGCTTTATCAAATTTTGGGCTGCAGTATCTTAGGAAATACCATGAGGAATCAACAAAAGTATCCATTGTGTCTGTCTCCCTTCTTGCCTTTCCTTTGCATTTTGGGCATTTGCATTTAACAAAGCTTTCTGAAGTTTCAAGCGGGTTTCCGCTTCCTGAAAACTTAACATCCTTTGGAAGAAGTACAGGCAGCTCTTTTTCAGGAATAGGAACTATTCCGCACTTTTCACAATAAACTATTGGTATAGGCGTTCCCCAATATCTCTGCCTTGAAATGAGCCAGTCACGGATTTTATAATTGACTGCTCTTTTTCCAAAGCCTTTTTTTTCAATGAAATTTGAAATCTTTTCTATTGCCTTAATGTTATTAAGCCCATTAAATTCTCCTGAATTAACAAGTATTCCTTCATCAATATAAGCCTCTGTCATTTCACTTTCTTTTAATTTTCTGTCTTTTGGTGTTATAACAACTTTTAATGGGAGATTGTATTTTTTTGCAAACTCAAAATCTCTTTGGTCGTGGGTAGGAACAGCCATAACAGCCCCTGTTCCATAATCCATAACAGCATAGTCTGCTATGTATATAGGGCATTCCTCTTTATTGAAAGGGTTTATGAAATATTTTCCAATAAACATTCCCTTCTTATCCTTTGTTTTATCAATTCTTTCAGTGATTTCCTCTTTTTTTACTTCTTCAATGAATTTTTTCACATCATTTTCATACTTAGTCCCTTTTGTAAGTTTTTTTACAAGAGGATGCTCAGGGGCAATAACCATGTAAGTTATGCCATAAACAGTATCAGCCCTTGATGTGAAAGTGCTTATTTTTTCATCAGAATTTTTTATTTTAAAATTAATTTCAACACCCTCGCTTCTGCCAATCCAGTTGCGCTGCATTGTTTTTACACGCTCAGGCCAGTTTTCCAGCTTATCAATATCTTTTAGAAGCTCATCAGCATATTTTGTTATCTTAAAATACCACTGCTCTAAATCCTTTTGCTCAACAAGTGACTTGCAACGCCAGCATTTTCCCTGCTCAACCTGCTCATTTGCCAAGACAGTTTTGCAGCTTGAGCACCAGTTTACAGATGATTTTTTTCTGTATGCAAGGCCTTTCTCAAGAAATTTAAGGAATATCCACTGGTTCCATTTGTAATAATCAGGGTCACAGCTTTGTATTTTTCTATCCCAATCATAACTCATTCCCATTGCTTTTTGCTGCTCACTTATTGCCTTTATATTGTCTAAAGTCCATTTCTCAGGGTCAACCTTATTTTTTATTGCAGCATTTTCAGCAGGAAGCCCGAATGCATCATAGCCCATTGGGTAAAGCACATTAAATCCATTCATCCTCTTAAATCTTGCAAGGGCATCACCAATGGAATAGTTTCTTAGGTGGCCTACATGCAGCTTTTCAGAGGGATAAGGATACATTTCAAGGCAGTAGAACTTTTTCTTTTTTGAATCCTCAATTACTTTAAATATTCCTTTCTCTTCCCAAGCCTTTCTCCATTTCTTTGAAATCCTGTTAAAATCTGCCATTTATCTAAAAAAATAAGGATTATATTTAAATCTTTATATTCAGAAAGGAATGAAACAATTTATCCTTTAAAAAATCATTCCAATAAATAATTAATCAAATCCGAAAATTCTTTGGAAAAATTTCATAAAGGTTTATAAACAGCAATTATAAAATAAGTAAAGAATAGAAATTTTTAAATAGTTTATTATATTATTAAGTTAAAATGGATATAGAAAAAATATTATTTTGGGTTGTTGGGAGTATTTTAATTTTAATAATTATATATTTAATAGTTTCAGGAAAGGGATTTGCATGAAAGCAAATAACATTACTAATATTATTGCATGGGCATTAATAATCTTAGGAATTATTTTCATATTTTGGAAACTTTTTGGAGGCAGTCCAACAGAATTTAGTATTTTAATCACCCTTATTTCAGGCATTTTGTTTAAGATTATGGCTCTTGGCAATGATTTATCAGCTTTAAAAGAGAAAGTTAAGAATATAGATAACAAATTTAATGCATTAGCCTCTGATTTCAAGACACATATTAAACAATAAATGGTTTCTTTCAAATGGCTTTGTTTATTGATGCTCAAAATCTATGGAAGACCTAAAAATTAAGGATTATTTAGTTTAAGTGCTCTTTTTTATTTTCTTTTGATAGAATAAAGCAAAAATTATAATGAAGATAATTAATAATAGGACATAGATGTACTTAGTATTAAAAGCAGGTTTAATTTCTACTTTATTTTCAGACACCAAAACATCAAATGATTTCTCAAATATTTTATTTTTATAATGAACAATCAATTGCGCATCATATGTCCCTTTATTAAGATTTTTTGTATCCCAATAGGCAGGAATTACTTTTGTTTCTTCTGGTTTAATATCAACTGACTCTGTTCTTATAGTATTCTTGTTTATAACAACATCAGCATAAACATCTTTAATTATCTTATTCCAGTTGCTCACAAGATAAATATCAAGTTTTGCTATTTCACCAAGCTTAAAATCATTGATTATTATTTTATTTATTTTTATGTTTATTTCTCCAATATTAAAGTCTCTTTCTATTTTTGTTTTTAGTTCATCATAGTTTATTGTAACAACTGCTTGATATTCTCCAATTTTTTGTGCATTCCATGTTGTTTTTAACTCTTTTTTTTCTTCTGGCTCAAGAGCAATGGATTTGGTAGTTATATTGAAGATTTTTTCTTCATTTTCATATATTATGATTTCTGCGTCTGCATTAGAGATGTTTTTTTCACCGATATTTTTTAGAGAAATCATAAAATTAGTATTGTTTATGTCAAGTGATATATCTATATATTTTCCATGCGGTGGAACATTAAGTGTCAGCTTATGTGTTAATGACAATGAGCTTGTTATTGTCCCGCTACTATTTGATTTTTTTGGAGCTTCTGTTGCCTTTATAATTTCTTCATATGTTCCTGGCTTTAGCGTTTTTGGAAGATTAATTTCATAGTAAACGGTTTTAAAAGAATCATTTTTAATTAGGGTGATGGATTGGTTTTTTATCTTAATATAGTCAGTTAAATCTCCACTAGAGCTTATTATTAATGTTGACTCTTGATTACCTGTATTGTATAAATGCAGGGCTATTGTCTGGTTAAGTTCTGGTCTAAAGTCAAGGGTTTTGTAAGCCGGACCAATGCCTAATGCTGCTACATTTTTTACTAGCATGAGGATTAATATGATTAAAAGGATTTTTTTCATGTTTTTTATCTTTTTCATTTTAATATTTAAATTCCTTTCTTTATTCTGTCTCAACAATAATTGTTGATGTTTTTGATTCAGGAGATTCGTCTAATGGTACTTCTACTCTTAGTTCTATCTCTGCCTCATCTATTGAATCGTCATAGTTCAGTTCTTTTATAATTGATGTCTGGCTTGAGAGCATGTTTGCCCAGCTTGTTGTTGAGCTAGACCAGCTGAATGCCCCTATTTCAGATGTAACATTATCTGCCCTAAACTGATAGTAGCTTGTTCCGAGAGGTGCTGAAGTGCTTGACCATAATGAAGTTGCATTTAATGTTAAATTAACAAATACATTTCCATCGTTCCTTACTCTTAATGGTGCAGGATTATTATTTGTTGTGTCATTTATATCTCCCAGGCTCATTGTTCCAAAGCTTGAGGTGTTATCAACCAAGGTTATTGCCTTGTATGATTCTATTGTAAAGTTCCAGACACTGCTGTTAACATATCCTGTTTGGTCATAAACCATAACCTTCCAGTAATATGGAATATCTAATTCTAATTCTATTATTGGTGTGTAATTTATTATAGTTGTGTTAGCTGACATGGTGAGATATGAAAGGTCAGAGCTATTATAAACGTAGATAGTATAATTCAGTATATCATTGTCTGAATCAATTGCATTCCACTCAAATGTTGGAGTCTTGTCATGGACTGTTGTGTTATCATTTTCTGGTTTTGTAAGGTTTATTTCTGGAGCTGTATTTCCAAGATTTACGCTTGTGCTGTTTTTCCAGCCGCTCCATACTTTGTCATCATAAACATTTACAGAGCATATCCAATTATCTTCCTTTGATGTATCAGAACTTTCTATATCTCCTGTTGCAGTTGTGTTAGTCCAGCTGTTTAGTGTTACTGCTATATTATTTTCATTATCGCTGCTCCATAACGTGTTATTCCTGTACCATGTTACATTAGCTACAACATCATCATTATTCGCATCTGTAACATTAAATCCGCAGTCAAGAATGTCGTTAGTTGATGGGCTTGTAGGTGTTATCTTAACTTCTTTTATTACTGGAGCATTGTTTCCAGAAGCATAGAAGAATCCTAAATAAGATTTATAGTTAGATGAGTTTATGTTTCCGATTACTACTTGTGCAATTGCTGCTGTTGTCCTGTAGTTTGCTGATGATATGTTTGTTCCTCCGCTTGAGATGATTGTCTGGTTTGAGCTGTATGTTGTTCCGCTGGTTATAAATGAGCTTATCAATGGAGCAGTTAGTGATAGAAGCATGAAAAAGAGTATAGCATAAGCTGCATTTTTGAATAGAGTTTTGTTTATCTTAACTTGTTTCTCTATTTGTTTTTTATTTATTTTATGCATTTTTCTTTTTTGCTCTGTTATAAACTGTCCAGATAGTTTTGTCGCTCCTGTTTAGCAGCAGGGCTATCTGATGATTTGTGAAAAGTGTATTTTGTTTCAAGTAAGATACAAGAACCTCGAGGATGGAGAGTGATCTGTCTTTAACAACAGATAATGGTATGAAGAAATTTGGTCTTTTTTCAGCTGTAAATTGTGTTTCTAACCTTTTTATGCCAGCTCTGTGATATATTGTCCAGATGTTCCTCTCATCCCTGTTAGTTAAAACAGATATCTTATGATAAGAAAACCTGTAAGTCTGTTTTAAATATTCAACAAGTGCCTCTAAAACACTCACGCTCCTGTCGTAGAAAATAGTGCTGGGTATGAGGATTTCAAACTTACCAGTATTTTTATCTAGTTCTGAAAGCTTTTTTTTCAGTTTTTTATTAGGCATGATTCTTTTTAATAAGCATATTTCCTACAATGTATGTATTAGTATATAAATACTTTTTTATTCTATTGTATTTATTCCTACAATGTATGTATTAATATATAAATATTACTAAACTACAAAAAAGATTGTTTTGTTGATTATCAACAAATAAGGATTAATAGAGAATTTATAAAATCTTAATTCAAAAGATTTATATATAAGTATTATTACTTATATAATTAATTAAGGTTATATTAAACTTTTACAGAACAGAAAGATTTAAATATAAGTAATATAACTTATAATTATTATATTATCCGAATATAATGTTAACAGGAAAGGAGATAGAAGTTCTCAAACTAAAGAAAAAGAAATTGACGCAGGTAGAGATAGCTCGTGTTCTAAAGATTAGCCAGCCAGCTGTTTCCGGGTTCTATAACAACGCTTTAAGCAAAATAAGGGACTCAAAAAAGATTTCTGAGATAGCTAAAAAACTAGAGATTAAGTTAGAGGATGAAGAAGTTTAAAAGATGAGCTTTAAAACAAAGAGTAGGAAAGGGAAAACAGCCAAGCTAAATAAAAAGGCTAAAAGAAAATCTAAAGATAATTTTCATTCCTTATTGGAGAGCAGGCTTATTGTACCAGTGCTTTTATTGATTATTATTACAGCTATGTTTATTTTGTTAAAACCTTCATTTATTGGCTATTTTGCATTTGGGAATGCCAGTTCTTACACGCAGGATATTGATGCTATGTTTGTTGAGGATAGTGTTTATTTGCTTTATTTGGAACATGAGGGTGAGTTAAGGTCATTAAAGCTGAATGGTGAAATCATAGGAGAAGGTACTGCAAAGGTTTACCTTGAAACAGATAATGAAACTTATCTTGTTTTTGATTCAACTGCTCTTGAAGAGTATGGTATTACAGCTATAACCGGTCTTGCTGTTGGTGAATTAGGTGAAACTGATGATTTAAATGAAACAGTATCTGAAAATGAGAGCATAAAATTAAATGAAACAATTCAGATTAATGAAACAATTGGTTTGAATGAAACAATTCTAACTAATGAATCCAAAGATTCTAATGAAACTGTTGAAAACCTTACAAACCCTCCAGAAGATGCAGAGATTCTGATTGAGCTTGAGTATAATGATAAAACAGAGTTTGATGCTGATAATAATGGGGTTGAGGCAAGAGATGGAATAGTTGACTTTAAGGTTAATGCAGAATTTAACTGGGCTGTTGATGAAGCTAATTTATGCACAAAATGGGAAACTAAATCCCTAGATAATGAAACCAGTGTAACAGTCTGTTATGGAAATGAAAGATGCTGCAACTTTATTGGGCTTGAGCCATTAACATCTAACTGGGATGAAATATTTTATTCTTACTATTCAAGATATGGAGCAACTGCAAAAAATAAAATAAGCGCACAGGTTGTTTATGTTGACTACAGCATTAGTGAGGAGAATCCATATTCTTATATTTATTATTCTGACTGGGCAAGCTTGAATGCAGTCTTTTTAGAGGAAGAAGAAAAGATAACTTACTTTAATGACATCTGTATAGAAACATGTTTGCTAAGCCTTAATGAAACATCTTACAGGTTAAGAATTGAATTAGAAAATGCAACTTTAAGGCTTGACAACATAAGCTACACAATGATTCCAGAAGAAGTTGAAAAAGCTGATAATGCTCCTGTGTTGTTAACTAATATTTCTGATATTTTGGTTGGTAAGGGAAGCAGCATTTCAATTGACTTAAATGAGTATTTCTATGATCAGGATAATGATTTATTGCAATATGTAATTTATGAAATGGAGAATATATCTGTTCTTATTAACGGAAGTATTGTTACATTAACACCTAATGTGGGGTTTACAGGTGTTAGGAATTCATTCTTTATAGCAAATGACTCAAAACAGATAGCAGTCTCAAATGTGTTTAAGATTAGCGTTGTTGAAACAGAAGAACTTTTAGAAGTAAAAACTATTGTTATTAAAAATATTACTGAAACACCAACTCAGTTAGCTGCAGAAATCAATAAGCCTGTTAAATGGATTAAGACAGTAAAGGCAGAAAACAATGAAACTATTGCTAAATCTGTTAATGTACCTTTCAATATTCCGGAAGATGCATTTAATCTTGCTGTTAAGGATGCTAAACTGGATAAGATAATTGATAAAAATAAGATAGTTGTAAAACCAAATAAAGAAATGGGTGTGCTTAAGGAACTTAAAGAAGATAAAACAAAAGAAAAAGAGTTTGAATTTGAAGATAGCTTTGAAATAAATGAAACAAAAGAATATATTGTTGAGTATGAGACAGAAGCTCCTGTTTCTGTTGAAAAGAAGATTAATAATTATAAAAAGCAGATTATTGTTAGCTCTGATGTGCATTACACAAATGTTCTTGCCTATACTGATCTTCCTGCTGAAGCGAAAGCAGAAAACATTATGCTTTACTGGGTAAGAAATAACACAAAAGAATTGTTTAGGGATGTCAATTATTATGATTCAAATAATAATTCCTTGGTTGATAAAATAGAATGGATAATTCCTGGTTTGTCTAACCAGACTTTTGAAGTTGAGATAACAGTATTGAATGTGCAGAGTTATCCGACTGTTGGAGGTGAGTGGATTGTTCAGTTTACAACAACTGGTTTGAATAACTTAACAATAACAGCTGTTAATGGAACAACTTATGGAGATTCTGCTCCAGATGATTTGGATTTTATTGAGCTGAAATGCGGGCAGGATATTGTTAATGCTTCTTTTGATGGCTCTTCTGTGTTTGTTGAGGATTATGAATGCAATGAAACTGCATATCATACTGTAAGAGTTTTAACAGAAGGAGTTCATACTCAAAAGTTTAAATTTGGAAGTGCTTATGCTTATGCAAATAACCTTGCAGGGCAGATTCCAAAAACACTTAATATACAGGGTAAGTTGACAGATTCATCTGGCACTGCGTTAACTGGAAATTATAACTTCAGCTTTAAGATTTATAATGTAAGCAGTGAAGGAACTGCACTTTGGGAGGAAAACCAGACACTTGCTGTTCAGGACGGAATTTATGATGCTGTTCTTGGCTCTTCAATTGCATTGACTCTTGATTTTGACAGGCAGTATTATCTTGGAGTGCAGATTGGAACTGATGACGAAATGGCTCCAAGATTAAATCTTACAAGCAGTCCATATTCTTACAGGGCAAGCTATGCTGAAAACATAAGTTTGTATGCAACAGGCGGTTTAATTATGGACTCAAACGGCTTAAGCCTGAACAGAAGTTGTGACAGCAATCAAATTTTGAAGTGGGACGGTTCAGCCTGGGTTTGCGCAGAAGATTCCGGAGTAGGAAGCGAATCAGACACTTTAGCAACAGTAACAGGGCGCGGAAACACAACAACACAAAACATAACCCTGGGTGATAAACTTACCTTTTCTTTTGGTGAATTTATTGATAATTTGGTTGATGGTTGGCTTAGGGTTACTGGTAACTTAAATATTACCGGAGACCTTAAAGTTATTGGCAACATCACGGGCGGCTCACCAGTTAAAATTAAAGGAGGTTTAAGAGTTTTGAATGACTCGGGAACAACACAACTTTATGTTAATGAAACTACTGGTTATGTTGATGTTGGGACAGATTCACCAACACAAAGATTGCATGTAGTCGGCTCAATAAATACAACTGGCAACATCACCGGCAGTGGAGTTTATTACCCAAATGGCTCAACTATGCTAACATCCGCAGGAGAGGCTAATACCGCTTCTAATATTGGTTCGTATGTTGAAATATTTAAACAAAAAACTGGAGTAGATTTAGAGTTTAGGACTGCTATGTGTAAAAACTAATTCTTCTTTTGCTTGAGAACTTCATCAGCAATTTTAAGCTTTTTAATCAATGTTTTGATAGTTCCAATATAATAAAGAACCTTCTGATGTACCTTACTTCCTTCTCTT
>Ga0210019_1003984_pt1 | contig 13163 bp, 12 predicted proteins | sample CryGeyCG2114_020_2_FD_183969 | JGI IMG/M metagenome (GOLD analysis project Ga0210019, IMG submission 183969) | Groundwater microbial communities from aquifer - Crystal Geyser CG11_big_fil_rev_8/21/14_0.20 (SPAdes) (version 2) | ecosystem: Environmental > Aquatic > Deep subsurface > Groundwater ...
AAAGTACAACAGGAGATACTTTTTTAGAAGGGTGGGTAGAGTCAACTAATGCTACAGAAAATGAAAAACAATCAAGATTAAAATTATACACACAGTTAGAGTGGTGGACAAAAACAGAAAACATTAAACCATACCGAGACTTAGCCTGGAAACCAATTATGGAAAGTGCCATAGAATCAGCCTATTTTACTGCAGAGAGGCAACGTAACGAAGGAATAATTACACAAACAGAGTTTGATCATTTTAAGTCAGAATTTGACAGAGTAGTGAACAAAGATCTTGATACAAGTATTAGATCAGTTGCAGGAGAAACTACTTCTTTTAAAAATACCTCTGCCAGCGGAAAAAATATAAAGGAGATGCTGACAAATGAACATGGCACTAGAGACAATTATTATGCTTCTATTCAAGCTGATCAAGATTATAATGTAGAGCTACACCAACTATTTAGCAAGATAGTTGCACATGATCATGGGCATAGATTAATTAATTTAGAACGCGATACCGATGGAAAACGCCTTATAGAAAACCTTGAGATGCTTGACCATGGTGAAAGCCATTTTGCATGGAAAGATTTTTTACAAAAATTTGATAAAGGTGGCACACTGAGAGATTACATGTGGGACTCGGTTTCAAGCGTAGACCTAATTCGAATTGCAGAACCTATCTATGCTGTTATAACCCGTGGTGGCACAATGTCGCCAAAAGTATATAAAACACTAGGTAGATTAACCCAAATTGGAGCCAAAACATTTCCATTTAACATAGGGTCACTTATTGCAAGTGGATTAAGCAAATCAGGTTACTTTGGCCTTTCTAAAGGGATGGAAAATAACTTTATAAAATTTAACAACTTTGCGTATTTAGAGTTTAAAGAAGGTAGGTTTGGTTGGTCAGGATTTGGAGCTAAATTTAAGGCTAGCCAGCTTGAAGGTGTATTATGGAATCTAGGTGCAGGAAAAAAAGACAAGGAATCTTTATATAGCCTAATTAATGAACCTTACTTTGAAATTAATAAGGTTAAATATAGCAAATATGCTTCTAAAGCAACGTATTTTAAAGGGTTAAACGAAACACAAGTTGCAGAAATTGGCAGATTATTGTTAACACCCGACCAGCTTGTAGCAGAAATTACAAAATGGCTTGATCCGACACTTAGTGCAAAAGGAAAAGCAGAGTTTTTAGCAAAGTTAACAGAAAGCATTAACAAATACAAAGGTTCTGAAGGATTCTTAACTCTACAAAACCTAGTAAATCAAGGTAAATTAAAAGATTTTGAGTTATTTCATTTTTTGGGACTTGCAGATACCAAGGGTTTAAATGCACAATACCAGGGGTTTGTAGGGTTTGCATCAAAACTGCCTGACCAATTGCATAATCTTCTTCAAACTATAAGTGGAGAAATGTGGAAACTACCTGGCTTAAAACACTTATTTCCATTATGGTCCAAATATAAATTAAGCAACCTTTTTTTCAACAACCCGTTTGCAATGAAATTAGGAAATTGGTTAGGCAAGTTATTAGGTGGGGCTGTTGCCGGCCCCCTTGGTGCAATAATCGGATATGTAATAGAGGATTTTCTCCATAAATTTATAAGTAACATATGGGCAGGACTAACAGGAGGTCACCCACATGCATATGTTGGAGATAACACCAAAAAAATGTTTATTATTGGTTGTGGAGCAGTACTTGCAATTATTGCATTGCCAATATTTATTATCATTATTATATTAGGAGGAGCTTTTGCCTGGCTTGGGGGCGGAAATAACGAATCAGGAGAGATAATTGTAAATCAAGATGTTATGGTTAATGTTAGAAATCTAGACACTCCAATTACTACTATTGCAAACAACCTTGCAACCTCACAAGATACAAAATTTGATATAACCATTAAAAATAATCTAGATAAAGAAATTAATGTTTGGGGTGTAACCATTTCAGAATATACTGAGGATAATTATTGGAAAGATATAAAAACAATGGTTTATCCAAAAACAATTTTTGATACATTTGATGATAAAGACAATTTTACAATTAGTGCAAATGGTGAGTATTCTACTCAAATTACATTACCATTTTATAATGCTGTTAGAAATAATGAAGATGGTAGAGTAATAAATTTACATATTAATGTCTCGTATACCCAAGCTGATGGAGGTGCAGGAAATACCTCTGGTAGGGGAACTTTAGCACTGGGTAAGATTGACCAACCAATAGGAACGCCAGTTAATATAACATCTATTGATGGTTCTGGATTTCCAATTACTCAGTGTTTTGGACATATACAATCAAATGGGAAACCTCACGCAGGTTTGGATATTGGTACACCAGAAAATCAACCCCTAAGGGCAACTTTATCTGGTGAAGTTAGAGTATGTAACTTTATTAGCAACCCAACAGACAGAACAAAGGATATATGTAATAGATTTCACATTAAATATGGTAATGATTCTTCTGCTTATGGAAACATGATATTGGTTACAAACGGAACTTACACAACACTTTTCGGTCATCTTAAATTAGTACCTAATACCCCTGCTGGAATTACAGATGGTGTTATAGTTAATGTAGGAGATGTAATTGCATATTCTGGAGATACAGGTAATTCCTCTGGGCCACATGTACACTACGAAGTAAGACTAGGTAACTTTGCAGGTTCTGTAATGGATCCATTACAATTTGCATCGTCTAATCCTTGTAAATAATATGAAACCAAAAACATTTTTTATCATAATAATAATTTTTGCTCTAGCTTACTTAATTTATTGGTTTGTAACCAGACCTGAAAAAAAGTTTGGTGAGATTACTGTTGAAAACAGCAAATATTCAACCGAGATTAAAAAAACTCCTAAGTTAGTTTTTCAGACCAACACCAACGTATTTAGTAAAAATTTACCTGTTTATAAAATTGAGAGAAAGCTACAAGGCAAACTTTCTTTTGACCAAGCTAAAGATATTGCAAATATTGTTAACGTAAAAAATACTCCAGCAACTGTAGATTTAGGCAATGCAAAAATTTTCACATTTAAAGGGAAAAATACTAGTTTAGGAGTTTCTGATTATGGATTTGTTCAGTATTATTTAACTGAAAATATTGCAAATAAATCATACGATAAAAAAGCCATTGTTGAGGTAATTACTAACTCTAATTTAAATAAGGTTGTTCCACTACCAAATAATTACGTAATAAATTTTGATAGTGTTGAAGCAGATGGTGCGACATCAGATTTAGCGCAAAATCTAACAGTTTTTTCAATTACACCAATAATAGGTAAAACTTTTAGCTACAGGGATAACCTTGCTCAAAGCTTATACTACGGAAGTATAAAGCCAATAGTAGTTGATGATGCTATTACAGGTTATACAGTCGAGATTAATACCTGGTACAGCTTAGTTTTTGATATTTTGGAAAGCTCTACCTATAACACCATATCGCTTGATGAAACTTTAAAACTATTACAAGAAAAGCCAGATAAAATATTTGTTGAGATAGACTCTAAAGAGGTTTATAACCCAGTAATTGATACTAACAGCTTAAATATCTCAAAGGTTGAGATTATATATTTTGTGCAGGATAAACTATTAATTCCTTATTTTCACTTTGAGGGGCAAAACGAGTTTAACCAAAACGATAGCGGTGTAGTTAATATTTATGTTCCTGCTATTTAGATTTATTGTTCGAGCTTAGTCGAGAACTCCTTCTCCACAGAGTCGAAGAATATTATAAACGTCATTCCCAGCTACGCCTGGGAATATAGAGTCTGTTAATACTGGATCCCCCCTTTCGCGAGGATGACGGGCAGATAGAATGACGAAAATAATGATTACCTAGCTAACGAGTTTACAAACTCTGTACCAATTGTTTTTATCTCTGCAATTTGAGTATCGTTTAATGTATCTGTTTTATCTTTCTTAACTATATATATTGTATTTAGTATCTGATTGTTATTGCTTGTTTCCTCGCTTTGTAACCCTACTAAAAACGCCTCGGTTGGATAAGTATTAACATCATCTACGGTTTCAACCACCCTGTTTACCTCAACACTACTGCCTATTACAGTATTAATATAACTTGCATAACTGTTAAATTCTGGATCCTGCACAATTTTAGAGCCATAACCACCAGTAACTGCAAAAACATTATATCCACTTGGCTCGATTAATAAGATTTTTGGTGTGGTTAAACCAAAGCTGTTTATAGTATCCCCAGACCAATCAGTTACAGTATTACTTAATGGATTATTTACCCCCTCTTTTTTCCCAAAAAAGCTTATCTGTTTTGCTTGATCAAGTGCTATAACCTGACCTGTTTTATTAACCTGGGTGTCTTGTAACTGCAATGTGTTTGACCATATCTTTCCAACTGGGCTAATAATTGAGGCAGTTAAGTTTTTATTACTAAATCCATTTTCAGAAAATGAATCTATAATTTTTGCCTGCCTAAACACAACCCCGCTTGGATAAATATAGTAATACTCTACAACTTTATATTGTCTGTTTGTGCCTGCATTAGTACTGTCAGTTACATAGTAAATCCACTCAATTACTACCTCATCTGACTTGTTTTTTAAGATATTTACAATAGAGTTGTCTCCAAGCCTTCCATACTGGTTAACTAAATTAATATGTGGTAAATTTCCATCTAAATACCCAAAGCTAACCCCCATTGTTGTAAATTTGTTATTATTTGTATTTAAATATGGTAACTGAAAAAATGGTACGTTTGCCCTTTCTTTCCAAAATATTAACTCTTGATCTTGTACCTTACTTTTAGTTGTACTACTTCGCCAGATCACCTTTACAGCCGTGTTTGAATTACCCTGCGCATGAGGAGGAGCTGGACTAAACTTTCCTAAATAATCACCAAAATTATAATCAAAAACTGTTGTTGCATAAACCTCTACCCCACTATTTGTTGTTATACTTGTTGGGATTTTTGGTTTTTCAATTATTGTGTCTAACTCACAATTTCCATTTGTATACCCACCTGTAAATGTTGCCTCTGCTTTATTAGTGTAATATCCAACTCTACCACTTGCAAACTGACTATCTAATAAATCAGCCTGAACAGATACCCCTGCACCTGTAACTTGTACACTATGTTTTCCTTTTTCAATACTTGTATTAATAACAACCCTATAACTTGTATCATACTTAAGATCTGCAGAAACAAATCCTGCAATTTTCATACTGGCTAAGTTATATTCGTTTGCCCCATCATTTATGTACAAATAAAGCCCTTTTGGCTCAGTAAATTTTAACACTGCTAAATACCCTTTAGGGTTAGCTACGTCATCAAGAGCTCCATTAAAAAACACCCCTGCATACTCTCCACTTTGCGCGGTAATATTTACCTGTATCTTTCCGCTTTCTAAAGAACATAAATCACTAGGAAAATATGTAGAATTTTGAGCATTATTATTAATCTGTGCTACTCCATTACCTCCAAATACCCAGTCTTTTTCATCTCCAACTACTACCCCTGGTCGGTTAGGTGGAACAGATATGTTTGGATTAACTGGGTCAGTATTTGGGGCTTGATTACCTTTTTTATTAATATTTAGTAGTTCATTTTGTACCCAGTCAGCTAATGCAATTACATGTCCTATCTGCTTTGGAAATACCCTTATACCATTTCTAACCTGATCAAAACAACCGTCATTCTCATAATCAACCGAGTCGACTAACTTTCCACCTGGTGTGCCTGTTGTAGAGTCACAGTACCTTACTGCAGTACTTGTTACTCCTGCTAAAATTGGATTTTCGGTTTTATTAAATTCTGGCTCTATACCTTCGATTGCAAATATATTATTCATTACTCCACCTTTTCCGTCTTTTGTAGTAAGTGAGCTAAATATTTTATCGTGTTCTGCAAATTTAAGCTCTAACCACATCTTGTATGTTAAAGATTCTGATGGTTTACAAGTTGCTTTACCATCACCACCTATCTCAACCGTACAGCTATAATCTCTGTTTCCAAATGCACCCATCTGATTATTTTCAATATCAATTGAGTCACTATTTTCTGTTTTATAATTTTCAGGAATTTGTGGAGGTGTACATGCAGGAGCACCACCTACAACACTTGATAAACAGGTACTTGTTCCATCTTTATTTATAGTACAAGATGCTCCAGAAGATTGCCCATCTGAAGCATGGCACTCGTCAATTCTGGCTGTTGCAAACAGATCAGTAGGTAAACTACCCGCATTTACTGGCCCATATCCATTGTTACTGGTTGCACAACCCTGAAAACCACTAGAACAGTAGGTTGCAGGCCCCGAACCTGTTGGTCCCCATTTTGAAACCCCTGTATCTTGTCCGTTTGGTAATTTAACCTGTATATCTGAAAACCCTGTGTTAACTGCTTGATTACCTTGTAACATCCACTCTATCCTATACCCTCCACCCTCAGGATAAATTTGCACCTGCATGTTTAAATTAAGTTGACCACATACATTTGGGTTCCAGTTATCATCAAACTGCAAAGTTCGAACTGGATAGGTTTGAGCAACTATCTTTGTTGTGTCTTCGTCTTTTAACCCAATTAAATTTTTTAACTTTGGAATAATATTTAAAGATTCTATAGGTTTTGAGGTAGAGCTTTCGCTATACGAATACTGCGTTCCTTCAACTGGTCCTGAAATATTAGCACCAGTTGGTGGAACACTTACAATTATAACCCCATCGATAGGTCCTTGTGGAACTTTGCCTGGGTATTTTTGTTGCCAAGCTTGCCATACACTGTACCCAACATCAACTGCCCAACCTTTTGCAAATAAATCACCTACATCTTTTCTTGCTGCAGTATCAATTACCTGATATGGTCCTTCGTAATCAGCACCAAATGGGAGTTTAATATATACCCTTCGATTTAAATCTCCCTCACGTAAAAGTGCAACCTGACCTATGCATTCATTACAGATATCGATATCCCCCCAGTTAATCCTGTTCTGGTATACCTGCTCCATTACTCCTAATCCATAATACATAGCTTTACCCTTAGCAGGTAATGGGCTAGAACTATCAAAAGGGGGTGTTAACCTTTCATACGCAGTTTTATCTCCTTTGTATTTAGAAGGGCTATCCCCCTCAATAAAATCTGAAAACCCAAAATACGAATCTAAAGACTTAATATCGCCAATTGTAAAAGCATCTGGGCCTGTGTATCCGATAATTGGTGATGTTTCATTACCAACCGCACCACTAGAGCTAAATCCTTGCCCTTTATCAGAAAAATTATTTAACATTAGGTTAAGTGCACTTGTAACGTTATTCATTCCTCTTACTTGATGTGCAACTGTTGTAACTAACGTTCCACCTGCTAAACTATGCCCTGTTTCTATATTACACCCCTTAATATATGCTGCCTGTTTTACAAGTACATCAGGATTATCAAACATTGGTATTAGTTCCCAATCCTGTTTACAGTTTGTTTTCCACTTTTCTAACGTATCACATTTATTTTTACAAAGTGTTGTTCTTGCTGGTGTAAACGGTGTTGGATCTTGCTGAGAGTAGTCTAATAACTCTGGTGGAGGACAAAAATCAGTATATCTTTGCATCGAACTTGTTATACACTCTCCTAACAAATATGTTCCTAAGGCACATTTTATCTGATAATCAAATCTTAAATAGTTTGCCCAAGGTTCGGGAAATAAGATTGAAGGTCTAGCACCCTGACTAAAATCATCAAGAAGTCCTGTAGGAAATACCCCACGTAAACCTTTGCTAACAACACCACCACCAAATCTAACAACCTGATCACGATCAGCTGGGTCAGTTAAACTTGAGATTCTAAAGTGCCCCCCAGCAAAAAGATTTGCATTTTTTTGATTTCCTTCTTCTTCAAGTGCAAATTCTCCACCAATCGTAAATTTCTCAACCAGATCAAATGTTTCAGAGTACCCCACTAAACCAGAGGTTGCTAGCACCCTTCTTTTTAACAACCTGTTATTTATACTACTTCCTTTACACAAATCATTTCTACCTTTTACGACTGTACCACAACTGTCTCCACAGCTTTCAAGCTGTCCACTTTTTATTAAACTCTCAATATTTGAAGATAATTTTGACTGATCAACTGATGACATTTCTGGTGAACCCGAGCTTCTAACACCAGCATAGGCGGCTCTTGTTTCAGTAGAAGTCGAGCCTGTTGTTAAATCCCACTCCCTAGCATAGTGTGGATCATAAGCAAATATTCCAAACATCTTAAAGTTACTGTCTGCATTAAAAATCGGACCTGCCCTCCTAACAAATTCTGCAGTCTCTTTATCTACATACTGCACCCTACCATCTACTATTGCTCCACTTTCAACCGCATAAATTGGTTTTGTGTATCCCTTTGATTTTGCAAATTCTTTATATCTACCAGCATTACGACTTATCGCATCCCCACCATCATAAGAAAGGGCACCCCCAGCGGCACGTAAATCGTATAGGTTCATGCTAATTCCATCAAAATTATTAAAATATGCGGCTCCACCTAAAGCGCTATACCAACTATCATAACTTGCGTTATGTTGATCTAATAATGGTGATAAAACTACAACTTTTGATCCTCTAACTCCATATTTATCCAGTTCGGCAAGCAATGTATCTGTATATGACTTAACTACATCAGGGGTATGGTTTTGTCCATTACCATCTACCTCTTGAGCATTATTTGGTTCATTAACCGGCATAAAAAAAACTTTATGCCCATTTGTGTTCATGTTTGCAAGTGTTGCTGCCCAGCTTTTTGCTAAATCTAGTTCTAGTGTTGTATTTGGATAATGCCCTCTAATTATAATATTTACACTACCCGCCTGACTAAAAAGTTCTTCGTAGCTACCACAATCCCCAATTTGCCCCAAAACATATACCCAACCACCTGGACCAACTAAACTTGCAGCACCTGCAAACATATCATAATTTGGACCAATATTAACTCCTGCTACATTACCAGCAGCACAGGTTTGAGATTGTTTAGGAAATACAAACAAAAAAGAGTACAAAAGGTATAAAAATAAAAATGATTTTGCTATTTTTTTCACTAGTTTACAGTTGATCCAGTAAAACACGGGTTACTTGCCGAGTTATCTCCGCTTAATGTTGTTATGATTTCGTCAAGCTGAAAATTAAATATATTAAATCCATCATTTCCACCACCAAGCAATATACTGTTACCAACTAAATTTAAAATTAACCATGCTGAAACTAAAAACCCAACACCTATAAAAGCAAAGGTCATTGTGCCTTTTGCAGAGTCTAGTGTTTTCATATCTCCACCACTTGTAATGTATTTAAATCCACCAACTAATAACATTACAAAGAATACCAAGATACCTGCAGGAAGTAATATCTTTGCCCCATCTGCAATAAGGGTAGCCATTCGGTTTAATGGAACATAGTCTGCATCAGCGCAACCTAAATCACTACCGTCTGCATTTTTACCTGTTTGAGCATATACTGTTGAAATAATAATATTCATATGGATATTATATATCCTTTACGGGATAAAAAAAAGGGCGGGTAAAGTAACCATTCATGAGTTAGCAAAGAATTTTGTAATACCCGCATCACAGTCATTGCCACATTGAGCTAAGCTCGATGTGACAATCTAGATTACTTCATCCGCCAGCTGGCGGACTCGTAATGACGGGGAGAAAACATTTCTAGACACAATTGACTTTTATTGTTTTGGGAACTCCTGAACAGTTACCAGATATACCCCGCCCTTAAATATTAACTAACCTACTACTAACTATTCATTAAGGTGTAACAACTTTTGATGCACTAGGCAACTTAAAGTTAATAATATTAATACCAAAAAAAGCCTCTATTAATTTTGTAATTGCAAATGATCCAACTACTATTACAAGTCCAATTAATGCATATGTTATTCTGTTTCTTGCAGCCTCAGCTTGTGCTTTATCTCCTCCACTTGATATATACTGTATTCCTCCCATTATCAAATAGAAAAATACCATTAACCCTGCTATTACCATTGCCGCTATTATTATGTTTCCGAGTAATACTCCTATATTTTCAAAAGATACCCGCCCTTCTAACCCTGTTCTTACTGTTGCGTCACCTACCGTACTACTTGGAATAGATGCGTTTTGAGCTAACAATACTTGATTCATAATAAAAAATTAAGTTACTACGGGGTCGGAAACCTTGATTGTAATATATTTAATCCAAAAAAGGCCTCTATTAATTTTATTATACCATAACTTCCTATCACAATTACAAGTCCTATTAATGCATATGTTATCTTATTTCTTGCAGACTCTGTTTGTGCTTTATCTCCGCCACTAGTAATATATTGCACCCCACCATAAACTAACATTAAAAATGTACTAAGCCCAGCTAAAACCATACCTGCAATAACAATATTTCCTACAAAAGGACCTACGTTTTTAAATGGCCAATCAGCAACCGCAGCTTGTGCTGTAATATCTACTGGAATTTTTTGACTTACAGACTGAGCTATTAACATATTTTAATTAATATTAGTACGCAAAGGCAAATTAACTGTATAAACTCCAAAATAAGACCCAACCAATCTAATGCCCATAAAAAGCAAAACAATTATTACTAAAGAAATAAACGACCACATTAATTTTCTCTTAAAAGATACAAACTTAACTTTATCACTCCTGTTAAATAATAGCTGAAATGAACTTACTATAAAAGTTAAAAAAACTCCTATAAAAGAAATTACTAGAAAAGCTATAAAAATATTTGAAATAATCCTAGTTAATTCAAAATAATCCATTAAGATATACCCGGGAAAACCGGAGATAAAATACTAATTCCAAATATTGCACTTAGTAATACCATTATTCCGTACGAAACTGAAAAAATCGCAAGCCCTATAATTGCATTTGTAATTATTCCCCGTGCCCTTTCACTGTTTTTTGGATCCCCCATCGAGGTTATATAAACAAACCCCCCATAAAGCAGATAAAATAAAACAAATATCCCTGCAATTAAAAACATAGATGTCCAGATTACTGCAATATATGCAGCAAGCCCTGTGCTTGGAGAGTTGTTTACAGAGTCTTTTAATGCTGGATTATAAATTGCATCAAGTGCAGATAGTTTCATATTTTTTTTATTTAGCTGGACTTAATACTCCTCCTGTTCCTACTGCATACCAGATTGGATTAACTATATCAATACCCATAATTTGTCCTATTAACCTTACAAAAAACCACCCTATTACTACAAGTACAAACCCTATAAGTGCGTTTAAAATCTGTCCTCTTGCAGATTCTAAAAGTTTAGCATCACCTCCTGCAGTTACCCATCTAAATGCTCCCATTATAAAATACATTAATAATGATAAGCCTGCAATTACAGTTAATGAACCAACAATGGCTGAGATATATACATTTAATGTGTTTGCAGAGCCAATTAAACTTGGATCAGGATCAAATACGTAATTGGGAGGGGTCACAGTACCAACATTATATCCAGAAGCACCATTACCAAAAGACGCTCCAGGCAAACCTGGTTGAAGACCCTTTGTAGGATCTATTACAGGAGGCTGGTTTGGTGGTTGATTAATAGCTAAAATTAATTTACTTAACATAATTATTTAGGAAACGGAAATATTGGGGATAATATATTATCAATCCCTAATATTCCCCCAACTAACCCTACTATAAAATAACTTAAAACTACTAATATTATCCCTGTAATTGAGTTGTTAATTATCTTTTTCGCCTCGTCTAATTTTTTCTGATCACCTGCTGCTGTAGTCCAGACTATTGCACCATATAAAAAATAAGCCAAAAGTAAAATACCAGAAACTGTAATAATAACCGAGATTAAATTTGTCAAGAATGAATTAAACCCAACCTCGTTACTACCTGTAGCATTGAAATATTTAGACCAGATTGATGGATTTAGTTCTGTTGTAAGTTCTGCTGCAAGTTTCATATTTGTTTAAGGCAATAAAGTTGGTATTGATATATTGAAAGGAGAGGCAATACCTAAAACACCTGTTCCAATTTCTACTATAAAAACCGATGCCACAAGTAAAATTATACCAACAATAGCATTTTGTATAGAATCTTTTGCAGTCTGTACACTTTTAGCATCTCCAGATGCCATTAACCATTTAATCGAACCCATTAACAGATAAACTAAAAGTAATATCCCTGCGACAGCATAAACAGTGGTTATTGCATTTTGTGTTAGTGTACCAATTCCAAATATACTTGTAGCGTTAGTTGTTTCCCAAAAAGAACCAGCTGGAGGCTCAACATTACCTACATTTAAAGCTAATAGGTTATTCATAAACTTATGGTTTTCCAAATATAAGATTTCCTAATATATTTTCACTTATCCCTAAAAACTGACCAATAATAACTGTTAATGACCAAGCTACTACAATAATTACTATACCAATTATAGCATTAATAATAGTACTTTGTGCAGATGCTTTTGCTTTTATATCATCACCCGACCCCATCCATTTAAATGATGCTGTAATTAACATTATAAACAAAACTATACCTGCAATTGTTAGTGCTGCCGCATAAACATTACTAATAAAACTACCTAATGTGTTTGAACCTATAAAATCAGGTGATTTTATCTTTCCTATAGCCTCTTCGGTTGAGTTTGTAGATGGTATTGATGTGTTTTGAGCTAATAACATATTATGGTGCTAAAATCTGAGCTTCTACTCCAAATACTGCTGCTACAATTTGTACTATCCAGTATGATGCAAATATTATTGTAAACCCTATAACTGCACTTGTTAGTTGTCCTTTTGCACTATCTTTTGCCTTTGGATCATCGCCTGAGGTCATATACTTAAACCCAGCAATAACCATAAACAAAAAAAGAGCAATCCCTGCTAAAGTTAGTATTGGTGTTACAAAGGCATTAACTATATCTGCAATACTATCAAACTGACCCTTTGTAGGATTAACTAACTCTGCTGCTTCTACTGTAAAATTTATCATAATAACATTATAACCTAACTACTTTGAATCAGGTATGTTGGGGGTCTCAATATTTAAATTATCCCCACTCAAATCAATACCAGGAATTTGTAGTATCCCAGACATTATACCAAAAATACTAACGGCAAGTATAATAAGTACTAAACCTGCTATTGCTGATGAAATTGTTTCTTGTGCAGATTGTAATGCTTTAGG
>Ga0210019_1003986_pt1 | contig 13155 bp, 14 predicted proteins | sample CryGeyCG2114_020_2_FD_183969 | JGI IMG/M metagenome (GOLD analysis project Ga0210019, IMG submission 183969) | Groundwater microbial communities from aquifer - Crystal Geyser CG11_big_fil_rev_8/21/14_0.20 (SPAdes) (version 2) | ecosystem: Environmental > Aquatic > Deep subsurface > Groundwater ...
CGAGTTGATCATCAGCCGTCCCTTGTACTCCATCTGCAATTTGTAGAGAGTTTGCAAGGCTTCTTCGTAGGCCGCGTTGGAAATGTCGGTGTTGCCCTGTCCCCGCCCCGTACACACCAGGAAATACAGGTTGAACGCCACCGCCCCCACCTTTTCGGCGAAGGCCACCACATCGGGGATTTCCTTGTAGTTCATATCCGACACCGACATCTGGACCAGGAAATCGACTCCCACTTCGTTGAGGACGTTGAAAGCGTTCATCGAGTTTTCCCAAGCCTGGTGCACCCCGCGGAACGTGTTGTGCTTTCCCGGCTCCATGGAGTCGATGCTGATGCCCACCCCGTGCGCCCCCGCCGCCTTGATCTTTTCCGCGTTGGTGCGGTTGATGAGGGTTCCGTTCGTGCCCAGCACCACCATGAATTTCTTGTCCGCGGCGTAGCGGATGATCTGATAGATGTCGGGCCGCAGAAGCGGTTCGCCTCCGGTGAGGATGAGGAACGCGCTGGGGTTGACCTCCGCGATCTGGTCGATCACCTGGAAACATTGTTCCGTGTTCAATTCGTCGGTGCGAAACCCGCCCCGGAAGTCTGCGTCCAGGTAGCAATGCGCGCAATTGAGGTTGCACCTTTTGGTGAGGTTCCAGGAGATGGAATAGGTCCGAAAATCCATCTTGCCCGGTTGCAGTTCCAGTCCGGCTGTGGGTATTTCCATGATAGGTTCCGATGCCCGCGAATAAAGCCCCTCGGCCCGGCCTGCGGGCGAAGGGGAGGGTTTTAAATATGGGGACCGGGTCCACGGACCCGGTAGCAATCAATATTCCATCATAAAACGATTCGCCGGCGGAAACAAACGGATTGCGCCGGTTCTTCCCCCCACAAGGAAATATCAATTTGTCCGAAGCGTGGCAAGACCTTCAAGCCGGTCCCCGGATCCGGGGAATCGGGGTGCAATCGCAACCGTTTAGCCCATCAATTTTTCTAGCGTTCCAGAGCGGACCGGATTTTATCCGACAATTCGTTCAACTCGATAGGTTTCAAAATATAATCCAACGCTCCCATTTCAAGGCACTCCCGGGCTGTTTCCAGATTCCCGGAGGCGGTAATGACCAGAGTCTTGACGCTTGAGTGATAAGTTTGCAGGAATTTCAAAACTTCTTTTCCATTTAATTCCGGCATGCGGAGGTCGAGCAGAAGGCAATCCGGCTTGAATTCCTGGATTTGGCGCAAGGCTTCCTTGCCGTTATAGGCGACTTTAACAGTGTACTGGTCCCGTAAAAATTCTTCGGTCAGGGAGCAAAATTCAACTTCGTCATCCATGATCGGGATTTTTGCGGGAGTGTCAGGTCCGGTCCTTTTTTTCGCTTTGCATTATGGGCAGGTCGATAATAAAGGTGGTTCCCGCGCCTTCCCGGCTCTCCACCGCGACCGATCCCCCATGCTTTTCAATAATGGAATGAGCGACTGAAAGCCCCATCCCCGTTCCCTCTCCCTGGGGTTTGGTCGTAAAAAAGGGATCGAAAATTTTATCGAGATGCTCCTTCTTGATTCCCGGCCCGGTGTCTTTGAACTTCAGTTGTACAACCGGGATATTTTTACGGGTCTCCAGTTTGGCGGAAAGGGTTAAAACCCCTCCGTTATTCATGGCGTATTTGGCATTGTTGATAATGTTGAGGATCACTTGCCGCAATTCATCGGCGTCGGCCCATAAATACGGCAACCCGGAATCGATGTCCTTCACCAATATTATGTTGTCCGTCTTGAATTCATTTTCGATCATGGATATGACAGAGTCCAGTTCCGTGCCGATTTGGATCTTTTTTAACTCGAAATCATCTTTTCGGGCAAACCTCATGAGGTTTCTGACGATTTTATCGATGCGATGCACCTCTGCGCGCATTTTTTCGAGGACGGCAACATATTCAGAGTCCTGCGCTTTTTTCTTCAACTGCATCTGAATATGAAGGGAAAGAATATTGAGGGGGTTCAATATTTCGTGACAGACGCCTGCGGACAATTGCCCGATCCCAGCCAGTTTTTCCGATATGATGAGTTGGGATTGTGCCTCCCGGAGTTTTTCCTCTGCCTGCTTCCGCTCAAGAATCTCCTCGTGCAACAGCGTGGTCTGTTCGATAACCGTTTTTTCCTGAACTTCCAATAACCGGTTTAAAGCATCGATCTTGAACTGGAGGCACCTCAACTCATCGTTTGGGTTTTGATTGCCATGGCGTGGGGAATTTTTGTCCATGGCTAGTATGAGAACACTTTTCTTTCGAAAGGCAGGGTTGCAACTTCAATGTTCAGAGCCAATGTTTTAAATAAATTTGCCGTTTTATCCGCAATGGAAACTTTTGAAAACAGGACCACCGCGAACATGTCCCCATCGGGAAACAATCCTCCGAAACCGATCACCGATTTTATCTTGTGGGGTTGGACAAAGGTTTCCTGCGCGGGAATTATGGGATTCCCCAAAGCCTCGGAAACGTGAAACACCCCATAATCGGTATCCCTCCTGTCCAGGATCAGGCCCGTATCGGGTTCGATGATTTTCCTGATGTCAATGCCCAGTTGTTTGACGAGACTGGAAATCATCGGAAATTCCTCCACCACTTTTTCGCTGGGCAACGGAATCGCTTTATGTCCGAGTGAATTTCTTCGTGAATTCCATTCCGGTTTTTCCCCTGCTGTGGCCAGGAGAACCAGGCATTTCATTTTGGACGGATCCATGTCCACGGTCAGAAATTGCCGGGCGAAATTTTTAAGATCCTCGTCCAGGTCCCGGTAATCGTGGGTTATGAAAAATCGGGCCAGCGCACAGGCGCGTTCGCCCGTTTCCCCGTCCTGCAGGGATTCAAACAGGTACTGAATGACAGATTGGGCGGCTTCTTCCAGGCATTCGGCATGATCCGCTATTCGGCGCAAATCGCCCGAGCACCGGGTCATGGCCACCATGTCGAATTTGTTCAAATCGTATTTCGGGCCCATTTCCCCTGTAGAGGTAAAGTTTGTTTCGAAGCATACGGGAAATCGACAAGCCTTAAAGTACTAATATAAGTCCCTATCTTCGATTCGTCCAACACGGAATAGGAAATCGTTGAATTAATACCCGACATTGGGCGGGGTCTCCCCCCCCCTTTGAGGGTGAGAGCTTTGCATAAGTCGGAGAAAGGCGCCGAAAGTGTCGTACTGAGCCCGTCGAAGCACAACCGGAGATCGCCCTTCGACAAGCTCAGGGCGACATATTTGAGTTACGCAAAGCTCCCCTTGGGTGGGAATCATCTTGAAAATCCCCTCCGGAGAGGAAGACAGGCGGGGAAAATTTGAGCTTTGGGCCGATGTGGAAGGGGAAGGGGCCGGTGGTATTTGGGGTGCCCTTCCAGTTACCCGGGGGCTCCCCTGGGGGAAGGGCGCTCAAACGATGAAGAAGCGTCGAATCTATCTGGAGTGCATTTTTAGAAAGTCCGAGACCAGCTTTATGTAATCTTACGAGCCGGGTTTTCTGTGCAGGCTGTCGTCCGTGGTCCCGATGAGTTCAACGCGGAAATTTTCTTTGCCAAATCCCAGAATGATGGAAGGAGCCTTTTTCCTTAAAACAGGTTGCATGTTTTTCCCTTTCAGGATGGTCGGAAGGGAACGTTCCGTTTTCAGGTTTATGGATTTCAAATCCATATCGATATCCCCAAATACGATATTGGCCACTTCGCTGATCAGGTCTCCGATCTCATCGCTCTGCGAATCCATTTCCACGCCGACGAATTTGGTTGAGATCTTTCTGACCTGCGAATCGGTGAGCATGATGAGAAGGATGAAGCTTACGTCGCCTATGAAGGAAACGATCCCCACGAGGTCGTTTTCAAAATCCTTGCAGACCCGCTCAAATTTGATCTCTTCCTGGCAAATGCTGGAAAGTTTCCTGGATACGGAAATTTTTATTTGCTCGATGATCCTGGTTAACGTTTGTGCATCAATTTTCATAAAATATCGGGTCTTGAGGTTGACGATAGTTTCGGGCAGGACTTGGAGGCCCCGGTTGAAAAATTCACCCTTGTTTGTGAAGAATATACCCGAAAAATTCATGGAATTTGTGAAAAAAATAAAAAAATGCTCTGACGGGATTTATCCTGAAAAAGGTAAGACCCGGGTCCATTCGGCGCGAGGGAGCGAAGCAATCCAGTGCTTGCAGAACGGGCGCAAGGCCAAACTCCCGATGCTGTCGTTACCCATCCATGGCCATCGCCCGTTTCGGCCCAGCGCCCCCCCACGGCGAGTGGTGCTTGCAGAACGGGCGCAAGGCCAAACTCCCGGGGCTATCGTTACCCATCCATGGCCATCGCCCGTTTCGGCCCAGCGCCCCCCACGGCGAGTGGTGCTAGCAGAACGGGCGCAAGGCCAAACTCCCGAGGCTGTCGTTACCCATCCATGGCCATCGCCCGTTTCGGCCCAGCGCCCCCCACGGCGAGTGGTGCTAGCAGAACGGGCTTAAGGCCAAACTCCCGGGGCTATCGTTCGTCATGTGGAGTTTGTCTTTCCACGGTCATCCTGTTTCCCCTCGATTCGGAACCGTTTTATGGCTTGAGTTTATTCATTGGTGGCCGCAAAATCCCGAGAGGTTGGTTGTCTCCTGTACTGTAAGCTTTCAATTCACCTTTCTTATTGCAGTTTTCTAACTTGGGGTGGGCCATGAATTGGATTCGAGATTTGGCGGTGGGGGGGCTGTTGTTTTTTGCTGTAATCGGGTTTAAGCCGTGGGCGGAAGCCGGGGAGGAAAAGGTCATCTCGATCGAGGCGGTCCGGGAGTTGCCCTCCCAGCCGGTGACCAGCGCCTATTTCGACCGGGCCATGGATTACTCGAAATCCCGCTTCCGGGCGGTTTCTTTGGCGGAACTTCTCGACCGGTTTGACCTGGACCGGACCGCCGACGCGGCGCTCCTGGAGTGTTTCGACGACTACCAGGGCATCGTCGCGGTGGATGACATCCGCCGATTCAATCTCCTGCTGGCGACCGAGATCGAAATCGCGCCCGGATTCAAACGGCCCGGCTGGCTGAATCCCCTCCTCATTCTTGTGCCCGATGGTAGCGACGCGCCGTTTCAGGAGCGGTTCATGACGGCCAATATCCGCCAACTGCGGCTGGTGCGGCTGGATGACTATTATGCGCCTCTCGCCCGGGCCGCGGGAGGTTCCTCAGCGGGTCGGGAGGGGCTGGTGTTGTTCAAGGACAATTGCCTGTTCTGCCATTCGCTGGAGGGCATCGGTGGAAACAAGGGGGGGCCGCTTTTGCAGTTCTATGATTTTGGACGCAAGAAGGAGCGGGAGCGGTTCCACGATAACTTCCGCAATACGCATGGGGCGGACAACCCGGACAAGCAGAATCTGAGCCAGTTTATAACGGATCAGGGGCTTCGGGCATTGACGGAATTTCTGCGTGGATTCGCCGCATCGCCGGGGAAGTGAGCAGGGGGACGATCCCGGGGGATCGGCGGGGATTTTGATTGACAGGGTCTGGGGGCATGGTATCTTGAAAATTCGTTCACCGCTCATCGAAATTTTCCAACCTGACGCGATTCGGATTGGAATCGGCTTGAAAGGTTTTCTTTTCATGTCTCTGCCAGTTACCGCCGCCTTTGCTCTGGGAACCGCCGTCGAGTTGTATCTTCTGGTTCTCCTGTCGAATTATTTCGATACCGTAACGCTTCTCAACGAGATCATGTTCACGTTTTTGTGGGGGATCGTTCTGGGGCGGAGCTACGGCAAGGAATATTTCGAGAAGTTGCAATGGCATCTCAAGTCCCGCACGCTTCCCCCGGATGAAGCGGTAAACGGGGCGGTCCTCGCGGTGGCGAGCATGTTGCTGATCACTCCCGGCGTCGTCACCGATCTGATCGGGTTCCTGATGACCCTTCCCGCGAGCCGCGGCCTGTTCAAGGAAATAATCCTGGAACTGGTGCGGAAAAGGAACCGGAGCGGCGAAGGCTATTTTTTCTTCCGGGATTGATTTTCCCACTCCGCCCCGGTCCCGGGGTTCTCGGCGCAAGCAGGAGATCTGCCGCCATGAAGCTTCCTTCCATCGTTCCTCCCCGCAACCTGCGTGAAGAACTTCTCGATATCGACCAGGCTCCGTTCGAAGAGGTCAAGGAAAGCCTGCGGGACGTGCGCCGGGTGAACCGTTACCTGGGGGGATACCGGGTTTTGCTTCACCACACGGCGCGGTTTTTACGCGATCATGAGGAGCCTCGTCCGTTTCGCATCCTGGACCTGGCCACGGGCTCGGCCGACCAGCCGGTCGCCATCGCGCGTATGGCCCGGGGGATGCGGATCCCCGTGCGGATCACGGCGGTGGACGTCAATATCAAGATGCTGAGGTATGCGGCGGAGGAGACCCGGTTCTACCCGGAGATCGAACTGGCGAAATGCGATATTTTATCCCTTCCTTTCCGGGAGGGAGCTTTCGATCTGGTGGTGAACTCCCTGTCCCTCCATCACTTCAGCCGGGAAAACGCGGTGGTCATCCTGCGCGCGGCTTTCCGGGCCTGCCGCCGCGGATTCATCATCAACGATCTGCACCGGAGTTACGTGGCGCATGCCTCCATCGTTCTTCTCACCCGCCTGTTTACGCAAAACCGGCTGACCCGATATGACGCCCCCGTTTCGGTCATGAATGCGTTCACCCCCGCGGAAATGATCGGCTTGGCCGATGAGGCGGGGATCGCGCGCTACGAGATTCACCGTCATTTCCCTTACCGGATCGCGCTGGTGGGATTCAAATAATCTCCCGGCCACATGGAACAAGCCGCTTGAACTGGATCGTTTACATTCTGCAATGCGCCGATGGGAGTTTGTATACGGGTATCACGACGGACCTGAAACGCCGTATCGCCGCGCATGAAGCCGGGCGGGGCGCAAAATACACCAAGGGGCGGGGCCCCTTCAAGCTGATGTACCGGGAAACCTGCGTGGACAGGGCGCACGCTTCCAAACGGGAAATGGAGATAAAATCGCTCGACCGGGCGCAAAAACTCGACATGGTGGCCTCAGGATCCGGAGGCTGATTTCCAGGGGAATACGGTGATGACCATTTATGACGCGATTGTGATCGGCGGCGGGCCTGCGGGCGCGGCCTCGGCCCTGTTTTTGGCGGAGCGGGGCCACCGGGTGGCGTTGCTGGACCAGGCGCGCTTTCCCCGCGACAAGGTCTGCGGGGAATTCATCAGCCCGGCCGCCGATCCCATTCTCCAGCGGCTCGGCATCCTCGCCCAAATTGAATCGGCGTCTCCCGTTCGTCTGCGCGGGGTGGCGGTGTCCTCCTATGAGACGGTGGGGATTGCGGTGGATTATCCGGATCATCCCGGCCTGGCTTCGCCCGTAACGAGTCTTTCCTTTCCGCGCCGGGGGTTCGATCATCTTCTCATCCAGAGAGCCCGGGAACGGGGCATCGAGGTGATGGAAGGGTTCAAGGTGACCGATTTTATATTTGATAATAATTTGATCGCCGGGGTTCGCGGACGCGACGAGGCAAATGCTTCATTTGATTTCAGGTCCCGCATGGTGATCGACGCCGGAGGCCGAAATGCCATCGCGGTAAGGCGGCTCGGACTCAAACGGCCCGCCGCCGGGGGGATGAAGGTGGCCTTCGCCGCGCATTGGGAAGGGGCGGCGTTCGCCGAGCCTTACTGTTATATGCACATCAGCCCGCCGGGATATACCGGGACGGCCCTTGTGGCTCGGGGGCTGGCCAACGTGGTGCTGGTGGTGGATCGCCCCCCCGCCGCCTCGGGAAATGGAATGGACGAATTTTACCGGTGCGCGGTTCTCGGCAACCGGCTGAGACGGGAAATGCTTGACGGCGCCCAGCCGGCGGAACGGGTACGCACCGTCGAATCTCTGGCCTTTACGGTGGATCCCCCCGCGGTCGGCGGACTGGTCCTGGTGGGGGACGCGACGGGATTCATCGATCCCTTTACGGGCGAAGGCATCTACCTGTCGCTCCGGAGCGCGGAACTCGCCGCCGGGGTCATCGACGAGGCCCTGCGGAGCGGAGACGTCTCTCGATCCGCTCTTGCGCGGTATGACCGTTTGCGGCGGAGCGAGTTTCGGCACAAATTTATATTGAGCAAAATTCTGCAGAAACTGATCTACACCCCTTCCCTGAGTAACCGGGTCATCGGGGTATTGTCGCGCCACCCGCGGCTGGCGGAACTTCTCGTGGGGGTCATTGGAGACTATGTCCCGGCCGACCGGGTGGTTTGTTGGGGGTTTCTGGGAAAGCTCCTGGCGGTCGCCCTATCCGGGCGGAGGAACGAATCCCACTCTCCGGTGATGCGGGAAGGAATCCGGTTTCTTGCCCGGAATGGGTGACTCGGACGAAGAGCGAAGGGGCAATTCCGATTTTCCCGGAGGTTCCCTGGAAGGGGTCTGCGTAAAAAGAGGACGGGAATTTAAAGGGGAGAAAAAACTACGAGTTCTCCCATTCAGCCGAAGGGGGAAACCTTCGGCTTGATGTGGTAGAGATGATCGGAAAGGATCAGTGCAGGGTGGCCTGGTATTGACTCAGGATCTGCTCCAACCGGTCTTTGGTTTTGAGTTTTTCTTTTTGATAGTTCTTCTTTTCCAGTTCCTGTTCGCTCGTCAGATATTTGAGCCGGTTCAACTCTTCCACCTTGTTTTTCAGTGTGATGTGCTCTTCAAAAAGCCGCTTGAATTCGGTATTCTCGCCTTTGAGTTTCTCCAGGACCTGAGGGTCAATTTCCATTTTCGGCCTCCTTTTCAATCAGAGTGTTGCTGAACGACTGACTTGTTGATTTTGAATTCCGCCTCCGGTTTCCTGGCGTAATGGATGACCAGGGAATTGAGGTCGCAGGATTTGCGTGACTCGAACTCCGCATCGGCCAGCAAAGCCGCGGCCGCGGCGACGGAGATGGGTTTCAGATGCGTGGCGCGTTGAAATCGGGAGCCCAGATGGCGCGATAACCATTCGCCATAGGTGTCCAGCCCCTGGCCCACAAACAGCATGGGTTCCTGGATCGTTTCAACCAGATCTTCCGGAAACAAGGCCGCGTCTTCCGTCCGCCTCCGGATGCGGTCGCCGTCGTAACCAAATTGGGCCGCGTAAACCTGTTTTTTCCGGGCATCCAGAAGACTGCAAATGGGTTGCCCGCAGGGGGCCACGGTAAACGCCTGGGCTTCCAGGGTATCCACCGGAACAAAGGGTTTCCCGGCCGCAAGGACCATTCCCTTGACCAGACTTACCCCCACCCTCAAGCCGGTAAACGATCCCGGCCCGACCGTCAGGCAAAATCCATCCACCTTCTCAATCGTCAAGTCCGATTCTGTCAGAACCTGATCGATCAGAGCGAGGATGGACCTCGATCCGCCTGATGAAGGCGATTGACTTCGTTCGGATATGATTTGATTGTGTTCCAGGAGAGCAACACTTCCCAGCGGGGTCGAAGAATCGATGCCCAAGAGTCTCATTTCATCCGAAAAGACCGGTTCGGGGGAGGAAATCCGGCGAGTTTGATCCCACTCACCTTATAAAGCCAACATAAGTTATCACCCACCGAAAGTCAAATAATTCCCTTGAATTTTCCCGTGTAACCGGAGCGGATAAAAATTCCAACCGTTTGAAACTCAAGGAATGAATGAAAGTAACAAGGGTTGGATCGGGGCATCGGGTTCAGAAGCCGGGTGAGGTTTTTTTCAAGGAAAATCTTTTGGTTAAGGTGTTACCTATTGAATTTATTGAACTAATTTCCTTGACAAAATTTCCCGATGGAATTATTTTGGTGATCTGTTTTTATAACCTGTTGTTTTTATTTTACTTAATTGAAAGGGGTTGACTTTGAAGAGAATTTAATCTGAAACGAAGGAGGGCGCTATGTTTTTTGAGGTGAAGGTTTATGATGCAAATGGCGATTTGAAGAAGGTTATTTCTCCTAAGAAACTGAGCAACCGATTTTGGAAAGAAGATGGTAAATTACCGATGCTCGATGGGATGGTGGTGGAGGAAGAGAACCGGGGCTGGTCGCGGCGGGAAGTACAAAAATTGAATGTCCATACGGAAGAATCCGGTTAATTTAATTGCGGCCTTGTGCCACAATGAGCCATCCTGAAACACAAATGAGGAGGCAGGCGGTCCTTCTTCCCGGATCGGGATCGCGTTTGAAGTTTGTCATTAATTGAATGGGAGGATGATTACAGGCCGGTACTGCCCGTGGTGATTGAAACTGGCAGGCCCCTTTTCCCCTTCTCAGGAAAGATCGAGATGGATATGTATATCGACACCGAGGAAGCACTATCCGTCCTCTGTGAAAAGATAAAAGGCTATGACATGCTGGCCCTGGATACGGAATTTGTCCGGGAGAAGACGTATTATCATCGTTTGGGTTTGATCCAGGTGGCCACCGATGGCATCTGTGCCGCCATCGACCCCATTGCCGTTCCCCGCCTTCAGCCCTTCCTCGACGTCATAAAAGATCCAAACGTTATCAAGGTATTCCACGCCTCCAAACAGGATCTGGAAATTTTAAATCGCCTGTGCGGGGAGACCCTGAGGCCGATTTTTGATACGCAGATCGCCGCTTCCCTGGTGGGGTGGGGGTCCCAGATCTCCTTCGCCAAGATTGTGCAGAAGGTATCGCGAAAGCGGATCTGCAAGAGCGAGCGGTATACCGACTGGTGCCATCGGCCCCTCAGCAAGGGGCAGATCGAATATGCCATGGACGATGTTCGCTACCTGGTCCCGGTTTACGAGAAACTGAACCAACTGATTCGCAAGCTGGATCGGGAAGAGTGGCTCAAAGGGGAATTTCATGTGCTGGAGGATCCCGAGACCTACAAACTGCCCGAACCCAAAGAGCAGTACTTAAAGCTGAAAAATATCCGCAATTTGCAGACGCGGCATCTGGCGGTGCTGATCCATTTGACCGCATGGAGGGAGAGGGAGGCGCAACAACGGGATGTGCTTCCCAAATCCATTATCAGAGATGAAACCCTGACCGAGGTGGCCCGCCTGGTTCCTCAGGACCTGGGTGCCTTGGGAGCCGTACGCGGATTTTTCAAAAAGGAATTGTCGCGGAGCGGAAAAGAAATCCTTTCGGTGATTCGGGCGGGATTGGAAGTTCCCGAGCATGAGGTTCCCGATCTCCCGGAAGCGGACGGGTACGCGACCCGCCGGGGCGTGGAAGAGCTTCTTTCCGCTTGTGTCAAGATTCGTGCCGAGGAGTTGAAGGTCGAGGCCAACATTCTGGCCGACCGGCGGCAGATTCACGATTTTGTCCGATGCTACGAAGAAACCGGTAACGTGGAACACCATTTCCTGTTTCAAAGCTGGAGGAAAGATTGCATCGGCACCATGTTGTATTCCATCATGGATGGGAAAATGGCCCTGGCCATCGGAAAAGACGAACGGGTCACCCTCATTCCCCTGCATCAGCTTCGCTGAAGCCTCATCCTCCCTCCCTCCCCGCCATTGATTTAAACCCTTCCGCTTGGCGCAGGTTTTCCAGATCCGGATCGGTCTCCACCGAATTGCGGTCGGGAAAACCCAACTCCAGCGCTTTGGCAAGTGATTCAAGCCCCGGTTCCACCTTTCCGGTCAGGGAATAATAACAGGCCAGGTTGTAGTGGAGATAAGGGTTTTTCGGATTGATTTTTTCCAGACCGCTCAGCGTGGTCAGGGCGTCATCATACCGCCGGGCGTGCAGGTAAGCGGTGCTCAGGTTCACCTGAGTTTCCTGAAATTCGGGATTGTGGTGCAGGGCCATTTTGTAATTGCGGATGGCCTCCTCGATATCGCCCTGTTTCAGGAATTTATTGCCCTCGTTGTAATGAAAGATCCCCATTCGTTTCTGGTTTTCCGGACTGGAATGATCCATCGGGCGATCCTCCTCCGTGGTTTCGTCATGGAGGTGCCGTTCGCCGGGGGCGGTTTTTTCTTCATTCTTGAGTCCGGCGAATGGTGAGGATGCAGGATCGGTTCTGACTTCCGATGTGGAAGAAAAAAGGGATTTCAGGGATTCGATCACCGCCGGATCGCTCGCGATGAGGATCAGGGCGGAAGCCATCAGGATCGGCAGGCCGTATTTTTTGAGTAATTGAGGGTAATTCATGATGCAGTCAATTCATTAATCTGACCAGTTCTCCAATGGAACCCAGGGTGGAAACGTGATCGATCCGGGCGCCCTGTGAAGCCACGTTGTAAATCCGGACATCCGGATGTTCCCGGGCGATTTCCTCGATGCCTCTCAAGTAGCCATACATGACCTGGCTGGTCGGCACGTCTCCCCCGTCGGTCCGTTGCACGGTCAACTGTTTGCCGCGGCGGCGGTCCAGCAGGTGAGAGGCGTCGAGAGTTTGGACGCGGTCGATCTGGTCGATGTGCCCGAGGCAGGTCCGGGCCCAGCGGGAGTATGTGCGACCCCCCGTAAAGGCGCAATCCTGCCCCGTCAGGAGGATGGGGTTGCAACCCATCTGGATCAAAACGTCCAATCCCATGCAGGCGACCGACCCGCCTGCCGGAGTGGTGCCTTTTTCGTTCAGCAGATCGATTTTTTCCCTGAACAGCCGGTGTCCCTCCTTGAACACCACGAATTTATCATGGGGAAACCCGTGCGCGATCTGGGCGCAGACCGTCGGGGTGAAGATGAGCCGGGTTTTGGGGGCCACCGGGACCCGGAAATGATGGATACTGATGTCCTGCGGATCGAGGGAAAACACGTAGTCGGGGACGATGCCTTCCCGGCTCAGGATGGAAAGGGCTGTGTCCACGCAGGCGATCACCGCGCCGTTTCCAAGGGACCGGAGGTAGGGAAGGGCGTTGTCGAGGGATGGACCCGCGCTCGCCAGCACCGCGATTCTGCCTTGGTGGGTCCCTTTGAGCCGGTTGATTCCCGGTGTGATTCGGGTCAGGTTCTGATTGTAGAGGTAGTTGATTTCTTCCTTGTCGCCCAGCACCGTGGGGAATCGCCGCTCCATCAGCAACATTTCCAGCGCGGTGGCGATTCGCGGAAATTCCGGGGGAAGACATTGGAACGAAGGGTTGTGGAACAGAACCTGAAACGGGGTTGAGGGATCGCCGAAGGGCTTCAACGAAGCCTGGATTCTTGCCGCCACTTCTTCTTCATTATTTCCAAAGACCAGGTGAAGGCGGGGATCCGCGAGG
>Ga0210019_1003990_pt1 | contig 13151 bp, 6 predicted proteins | sample CryGeyCG2114_020_2_FD_183969 | JGI IMG/M metagenome (GOLD analysis project Ga0210019, IMG submission 183969) | Groundwater microbial communities from aquifer - Crystal Geyser CG11_big_fil_rev_8/21/14_0.20 (SPAdes) (version 2) | ecosystem: Environmental > Aquatic > Deep subsurface > Groundwater ...
ACGTTGACCTAGATGTCAGCGCACTAAAAGAATTGGTCAAAAGATTTAAGGCTGTGATTAAAGAGAGAAAGGGGATTAATTTCCCGGAAGATCCCTGGCAACAGCTTTGGGGAGCAACAGAAGCGGTTTTTGGTTCCTGGATGGGTGACCGGGCTATTAAATACCGCCAAATTAACAAGATCCCTCACGATTGGGGGACTGCAGTTAATGTCCAAGCAATGGTCTACGGCAATATGGGGGATGACTCCGGCACAGGGGTGGCTTTTACCCGCAACCCTGCCACTGGCGAGCGAAAGTTCTACGGCGAGTACCTGATCAATGCCCAGGGCGAAGACGTGGTCGCCGGCACCAGGACCCCCCAGCCTATCAACACCTCTACCAAATCAGACAAGAGCCAGAAAACCCTGGAAGAAGTTATGCCCCAGCCATACGCAACCCTTGAGGCTATCTACAAAAAGCTGGAAAAACACTACAAAGAGATGCAGGACATTGAGTTCACCATCCAAAAAGGGAAACTCTGGATGCTGCAAACCCGCACCGGCAAAAGGACTGCAGCTGCAGCCCTCAAAATCGCCTGCGATATGGTCGACGAAAAACTGATCACCCCAAACACCGCAGTCTTAAGGATTGGACCAGAGCAGCTTGACCAGCTCCTCCACCCCATGTTTGATCCTAAAGCCAAAAAAGAGGTAATTGCCAAAGGACTCCCGGCTTCTCCAGGCGCGGCCACCGGCCAGGCAGTTTTCCACGCTGACGAAGCTGAAGCTCAAGCCAAAGATGGCAAGAAAGTTATCCTGGTCAGGATTGAAACCTCACCAGAAGATATCGGCGGGATGGACGCGGCCCAGGGTATTTTAACTGCCCGCGGCGGGATGACCTCCCACGCAGCCGTTGTGGCTCGAGGGATGGGAAAATGCTGCGTAGCTGGCTGCGGCGACATCAATATCAGCTACAAAGAAAAACAGTTTAGCGTCGGTAGCGCCGTGATCAAAGAAGGGGATTGGATCTCCCTTGACGGCAGCTCTGGCCAAGTAATGAAGGGCCAGGTCCCAACCATCAAGCCAGCAGTCTCCGGTGATTTTGGCCGGATCATGAAATGGGCTGATAAAATTAGAAAGTTGGGAGTGCGCACTAATGCCGACACACCAAAAGACGCCCAGATTGCCCGCGACTTTGGCGCCGAGGGAATCGGCCTTTGCCGAACCGAGCATATGTTTTTTGAAGGCGACAGAATTAAGGCTGTCAGAGAGATGATCTTATCCGACGACCTGGCTGGCCGGGAAAAAGCCTTGGCCAAACTTTTGCCGATGCAAAAAGGAGACTTTCTCGGCATTTTCGAAGCCATGAAAGGTTTGCCAGTCACCATCCGCTTGCTTGACCCGCCGCTCCATGAATTTGTCCCCCACGAAGAACCCCAGCAAAAAGAGATGGCAGCGGATATGGGAGTAAGCCTTGAGAAGATCAAACAAAAGATCGACTCCCTGCACGAATTTAATCCAATGCTTGGCCACCGCGGCTGCCGCCTTGGAATTATCTATCCAGAGATCACCAAGATGCAGGCCAGGGCAATTATGGAAGCAGCTTGTGAGCTCAAGAAAAAAGGGGTAGACGTCCAGCCAGAGATCATGGTCCCGCTGATCGGCGAAGCCCTTGAGTTTAAGAACCAAGAGGCCATTATCAGGCAAGTTGCTGAAGAAACCATCAAACAATACGGCGTTAAGGTCAAATACATGGTCGGCACCATGATTGAGATCCCACGCGCCGCGCTCACCGCTGACAAAGTGGCCGAGTCTGCGGAGTTTTTCTCCTTTGGCACCAACGACCTAACCCAGATGACCATGGGCCTTTCCCGCGATGACGCCGGCAAGTTCTTGCCAGCTTACGTGGAAATGGGAATACTCAAAGCTGATCCTTTCCAGGTTCTTGACCAGACCGGCGTTGGCCAATTGGTTGAGATGGCTGTATCGAGAGGACGCAAGACCAATCCAAAACTTAAGTGCGGGATTTGCGGTGAACATGGCGGCGAGCCATCATCAGTAGAATTCTGTCACCAAGTCGGCTTAAACTATGTCAGCTGTTCCCCATACCGTGTGCCAATCGCCCGTTTGGCCGCAGCACAAGCTGTTTTAAAGGGCAAAAAATAATAAGGTTGGGTGAGTTAATCTGACCGTAAGATCTGAAATTGAGGAGAGAGAGGCAAAAACCCTCTCTCCTCAGGCCTCTTTATCCAGCAAAACCCGAGGTCGTGTGCATCCTGAAAAAGAGTGTGATTTGCGCACTGCTTTCCAGCGCGATCGGGACAAAATTTTGCATTGCCAATCTTTCCGCCGGCTAAAGCACAAGACCCAGGTCTTTATTTCTCCTGTTGAAGATCATTATCGCACTCGCTTAACCCATACGATTGAAGTTTCGCAAATTGCCAGGACCATTGCCCGGGCTCTTCAGCTCAACGAAGATTTAACCGAAGCAATTGCCCTGGGCCATGACCTGGGCCATACCCCTTTTGGCCATGCCGGTGAGTTTGTACTGGATGATATCTTAAAAGAGAGCTACGGCCGCAGGTTTTTCCACAACGAACAGAGTGTCCGCATTGTTGAGGTCTTGGAAAGAGATGGCAAAGGGCTCAACTTGACACACGAAGTAATTGACGGGATCCGCAACCATACCCCCGACGATCCGTGGCCAGAGACACTTGAGGGGTGCATTGTTAGGCATGCCGATAGGATCGCTTTTTTACGCCATGATATTGAGGATGCGATTAGCGCCAAGGTTTTTACGGCGAGAAACCTGCCCAGGAAACACATGTCAGTCTTGGGACCAAATATTTTGGACACCATAGTACCGGATATGGTTAAACAATCAAAAAATAAAAACCAAATAAAACTAAGCCAGGAAGTCCAAGAAGCAGTCGACGGCCTGTACGACTTTATGTATAAAAATGTCTACACTAACCCGGTAGCGAAAAGAGAAGAGACAAAAGTTCCAATTCTGATCAAACAATTATTCAGGCATTTCCACTATAACGAGGAGTTCCAACACGGCTTTAAAACAGAAGACGAACAAATAAAGCACACCATTGATTTTATCTCCAGCATGACCGACCGCTTTGCCATCTCCAAGTTTGGGCAGCTCTTTGTCCCGGATGAGTGGCGCACCAATACATGATTGCCAAAGAAAAAATCGAAGAAATCAGGGATAAGAGCGATATAGTCTCGGTTATTTCCGAATATGTCCCGTTAAAAAAACGCGGCCGCAACTTTCTTGGCCCCTGCCCTTTCCATTCAGAGAAAGACCCGTCATTTACCGTCTCGCCGGAAAAACAGATCTTCCACTGCTTTGGCTGCAATGAAGGTGGGAATGTTTTTTCTTTTTTAATGAAAATTGAAAACATCAATTTTATCCAGGCGGCAATCGAACTTGGCGCGAAATTTGGCGTTGACCTGCCGGAGATAAAATCAACCGGCCCCTCCAAAGACGAAACAGACAAGCTCTACCAGGTCATGAGCCTGGCTGCGCAATTTTATCGGGAAAACTTATCGCAACCTGCTCGAGAATACTTGAATAAGCGGGGGATTACCGACGAAACAATCAAAACCTTTAGCTTAGGCTTTGCCCCAGCCGGCTGGGACAATTTATTTAAATACCTGGTCAGCCGCGGAGTCTCGCCGTCAGTAGCGGCAAAATCAGGGCTGGTTCTGCCGCGCGACCAGCAGGAGGGCTACTACGACCGCTTTCGGGAGCGGATCATTATCCCGATCCTTGACCAACGCGGCAGGACGATTGCTTTTGGCGGCCGGGGGATGGGAAGTGAAGAGCCAAAATACCTTAACTCACCGGATACCCCAATTTACAGCAAGGGAAAAAACCTCTTTGGCTTAAGTCTTTCAAAGGCCAGCCTTAAAGAAAAAGGGAATGCCCTCTTAGTTGAAGGCTACTTTGACCTAATTACCCCTTATCAAGCCGGGATAACCAATATTGTGGCCTCTCTTGGAACAGCTCTAACCCCAGAGCAATGCAAGCTGCTCGTTAGGCACTGCAGCAGCGTTACCCTAGCCTTTGACACAGACACGGCCGGCGGCATTGCCACCGAGCGATCAATTAAATTGTTGCGCGACAACCATTTAACAGTTAAGGTCATAACTTTTGACAAAGTTAAGGACCCTGATGAGGCGATTAGAAAACAAGGGGTCGCTGCTTTTGCCAGCCCCGTCTCTTATCTTGAGTTTCGACTCAAAAGAGTCCTTGCCAAACATGACCTAAGTGATATAGAATCTAAGGCTGCGGCAATTAAAGGGGTCACAGAGATCTTAGCCACGGAGAAAGACAAGTATATCCGCAAGGAATACGCCAAATTGGCGGCCAGCTTACTAAAGGTTGATATCAACGAGTTGCTGCAGGGCCAGTTTTACGCCAGGCAGGGCTTTAGCAGGGAGTCCAGGCAGGTCAGAAAACCAGCAGCCAAGATTGTTGAGGCGGAAAAAAACCTGCTCCTCCTCTCTTTGCAAAACAAAGAACTTTTGGCCGAGGTAAAAAGCGTTTTGTCGGCCGCTGATTTTACCCAAAGCGAGACCAGCGCTTTGGCTAAGATTGTTTTTGAAAATGACAGCGAGCAGCCGGCCCATTATTTACTGGAAAATTTAACTGATGAAAAACTTAAAGGTTTTGTCAGCCAGCTCTTAATGAACGAGCCGGAAGCACTGGTCGGCCGCAAAAACGAAATATTACAAGATTGTGTCGCCACCGTCAAGGGGCACCAGTCCAGCGGAAAAATAGCCCAGTTAAAGCAAAAAATAGCCGAGGCCGAAAAGCAAGAGGATTTTGGCCAAGTAACAGAACTTTTAAATCAATTAAAAAGTGAAATTTCCTAGAGATCGTGTCGAGATATTTCAAGAGGCCTAAGAGCCTCACGGAGGAATAAATGGCAGGTAAAAAAGATATCGAATTTTTAAGGGCAACGGCATCTCGCAAGGGTTTTTTAACCCCCGAGGAGATCCTTTCTATTTATCCGGAACCGGAAAAGAAACTGGATGAAATAGAATCTTTGCTGGGCCTGGGGATTGAAGTCTCTGAAATAAAGGAACCCAAGACAGAAGCGCTGGATCCGTTGCAGAAAGAGCTGGCCAGCATTAAAGGGATCGGGGTTGACGACACGGTACGCATGTACTTGCGCGAGATCGGCAAGTTCCCGCTCTTAACCTCGCTGGAAGAGGTTGTCCTGGCCAAGCGGATTGTAGCAGGGGACATGAGGGCGAAACATAAATTAGTTAACTCCAACCTGCGGCTGGTTGTTTCCATTGCTAAAAAATATACCGGACGCGGCATGCTTTTTCTTGATCTGGTTCAGGAAGGAAATTTAGGATTAATCCGGGCTGTGGAAAAATTTGACCACCGCAAAGGTTATAAATTTTCAACTTACGCTACCTGGTGGATCAGGCAGGCGATCACTCGCGCGATTGCTGACCAAGCCAGGACTATCCGGATTCCGGTCCATATGGTAGAGACCATCAATCGTTTGCGCAAGACCTCGCGCCAGCTTTTGCAAAAACTGGGGCGGAAACCAACTGATAAAGAAATCGCCAAAAGGTCCCGCATCTCGGTAGAGAAAGTGCGTGAGATTATTAAAGTCTCCCAAGTCCCCTTGTCGCTGGAGATGCCGATTGGCGATGAAGACAGCTCGCGCCTGGGTGATTTTGTTGAAGACGCCTCTGTCCAGGCTCCTGACGAGATCGTGATGCAAGGGCTGCTCCACGAAGACCTGGAAAACGTAATGAACACTTTGACTGAACGGGAAAAAACCGTGCTAAAGCTACGTTTTGGTATTGAAGACGGGCACAATCGGACACTTGAAGAAGTTGGTAAAGTTTTTAATGTGACCCGCGAGCGCATTCGTCAAATTGAAGCAAAGGCTTTGCGAAAATTAAAACATCCTACTAGAGCTAAGAAGCTCCGAGAGTACTTAAAATAACCTCTTTGAGGCTTTTGTAATCTTTTGGCTGAATAATCTTTTTAAACCCCAGCTTATTGGCTTCCCTTACCCGTTGCTCAACCTGCGACACGGTGCGGATTTCGCCAGCAAGTCCAATCTCACCAAAAGCCACTGTTTTGGAATCAATTGGTTTATTTTTAAAACAAGAAGCAATGGCTAAAGCTATTGGCAGGTCCATAGCCGGCTCAAAAACTTTAACTCCACCGGCAGCATTAACATAAATATCAGCATTCGAAAGCGATAAGCCGCACTGGCGCTCAAGAACCGCGATAATCATGACGGTGCGATTGTAATCTACCCCGGAGGTTTTGCGCATTGGGTATGGCATTTTAGTTGGGACAACTAAAGATTGGATTTCAACTAATAAAGGACGTGTTCCCTCCATCGCCGCCGCGGCAATTGACCCTGGGGCATCAATTGGCCGCTCCTCCAAAAAGACTGCAGAAGGGTTGGAAACCTCAATTAAGCCTTTGTCTTTCATTTCAAAAATCCCAATCTCATCAGTTGAGCCAAAACGGTTCTTGTTGGCTCGCAATATCCTGTACTGCCGATGCCGCTCCCCTTCAAAATAGAGGACTGTGTCAACCATATGCTCAAGAATTCTCGGACCGGCAATATTCCCTTCTTTAGTGACATGGCCAACAATAAAAATAGGGACCCCGACTGACTTGGCAATCCCAACTAAGTAATTAGCGCACTCGCGAACCTGCGCTACTGCTCCTGGAGCCGAAGAAATATCCTCGCGCGACATAGTTTGGATAGAATCAATCACTACAAATTCTGGTTTAGTATCAGTAATCGCTTTTTCAATAGCAAAGATATTTGTCTCTGGATATAAAAGAAGGTTTTTAGAAAGTGTCCCCAGCCTTTCCGCTCTTAAGCGAATTTGTTTGGCAGATTCCTCACCGCTAACGTAGAGAACCTTTTCTTTTTTGGAAAGACTCTCGGCAATTTGCAGCATCAAAGTAGATTTCCCAATCCCCGGCTCGCCCGAAACCAAAACCGCTGACCCCGCCACCACTCCCCCACCCAGCACCCGATCAACCTCCCCTATCCCACTCGATACCCGCTCTTCTTTATTGTAATCAACATCTACTATTGAAACTGGGCTCCCCATTTTTGAGGTTGGTGGTTTTAGGTTGCCTTGAGGTTTGAGGTTTGCAGTTTGCCGTTCCTCCTTGAGGGAGTTCCATTCCTCACAACTCGGACACTGCCCAGCCCAGCGCGGAAAATCCTGGCCGCAAGAGGAGCAGACAAAGATGGTGTCGGTTTTTGGCATAATTTAACTGATTTTTATTGTACCAGCCCTCTGTTTTTTATGCAAGTTCACCCCTTTTTGTTACGATATAAGTAGTATAAATAACAATATAGTAATGATTTCTCAGGAGGAACAATTAATTGCCTAGAGCAGTAACTGATCTATTTAGAATATTTAAAAGCAAGCCGCAGCCAGCTGCTTCATTACCCTTACGCGAGTTGAGAAAAAAACTCTCTTCTGCCTTAAAACGTGGACTAAGTCTTAACACCGCTGTCTTTAACTTAGATTTCCTCCGCCAGCATAAAGTCCAGACAAAAGATATCGAACTTGCTCTGGGTCAGCTTGAAATAGCCAGCCAAAAAGCCAAAAAAGACCTGCCAACGCATTTGACAGAAAAGATGAACATAACAACCAGCCGCAACTATAACAGGGCCAGATACAGTGGTAAAGGAAAAACTGATCTTACCATCCGTAGCTGGTTTGAGCTTGATGACCTTGTTTTTCTAAATAATGACTGCCAGGCCTTCCATATCTGGCTCGGTGTCTATCAACTAAGAAAAACCCAATATGAATTACTTAAATTAGTAGAACATAAATATAAAAATTTAATTGTAGAAAAAGGAGTAAGGACCAAAGAAGGCAAAGCAGCCGCAGCAATCTTAATTGATATTAGAAAAGAACGTGACACAATTGCCAGCAAGTTACTTGTTTTTGCCAAAAAAGCAGTTGAATTCCAGACTAAATCAAACAATAAAAACGACCTTGGATTCTTACTTTTACCAGAAGAGGTCGAAATGCTTGAGCTTGAGACGATCCTTAACCTGATGCCCCGCCAGTTTAACGGCATTACAGCGAGAATCAGGGAAAAGATTGCTAAGATTAACGATTTTATTAGTTTGATAAGAAGCCAACCCTGGCTACCAAGTAAAGCAACTGCGACTATTTCTACCGCCCTCATGTGCCTCACCCTGGCTCAAGGAATTGCCCATGAACCAGAATCCGGCCCACCTCCGGAAGATGATCTCCCAGCCCAGGTAGATACTCCACCGGAAAGCCGGGAGCAAAAAAACCAAGCAGTCAGAGCCAGGGCAACCAGTCGAATTAAAAGCTTAATTGGCCAAAGGACAGACGCCAGTAATGCCAGCCGGATAGGCCTGGCCAAAATGATAGACCAGGCTGCCAGAAGAGGCAAAGCCAATCCAGCCGCCATAAGGGAACTTTTGCCCCCTAGCGCTAGACAAAAGGTGGAAGAAGCCCCTACGGCAGCAACCAGCGTTGAAGCCTTTACCAAAGCAATCGTTGAAAATTCAATGCCCATCAGAGAACAATATCAAATCTTTAATTCAAAGATTGCTCCGCTACTTAACGATCTCGCAACTCCAGAAGCTGTTAAGGCTAAAGTTAGAGAATTGGGCGCCCGCTTCCACGACATTGAGGTTCCGCCACAAGGAACGGGTGAGAACGAAGGGATAAGAAACAATAACAATAGAGAAGTTGCCAGCACTGAAACAAGAGCAAACGATCAAAAAATTGTTGGCGCAAATAACGCTGATTTTCAATTTGGTCATGTCAGAAGCAGAAAAAACTATGACGAAGGTCATTTCATGGAATCTGTTTTAGACCAGATGGAAAACGGCAATTTAACCCAGAGCACCAGCGCCCCGGTTGATCCAAGCACAGTGACTCTTGACCAGGATCGGCACGTTGAACTTTCCCAAAACTTTAACGCAGCCGAAGGGATTCAATTATTGGAAACGACGGATGGCGCAGTTGACCCTAGTTCCATTCGCTTTGAAGACTTTGAAGGCCATGAAATCTCAGGCTTAACTTATAGCACCAGGGTTGATCGTTTTGGTTTTGTTCATCTGGAAAACTTTAGCGATCAGTCATTGCGTGGCCAGGTAATTTACAAAATCAGGCCAATGCTCGAGGCTGGCAGAGTAAACACAGCAGAAATAGAAGCTCATTACCGGCAAACAACCCCTCAAGAGCCGCTAGATATTCCCGAAGAAATGCAACCATTCTTTGAATCATGGCAACGACACCTCTCACCAGCGCTAATTGCCGGTAATTTAGCTAGTTATTTACAAAACTACGCTGTTTACAGCACCTCGGCCGAAGTTGACCAGCTTTATGCCAATACCGAACATTCTAGAACAAACATCTTTTTGCGTGAACGTGTCGGCTCCTGCCGCCACTTCAATGAGGCCTTTGTGGTTATTATGAGAGAGTACTTCGGTCTTCCTGCCCGACTAGCAAACGGCTACTTATACGATTTAAACAACCGAAATAGTCACCGCTGGGCCGAAGTTTTTTATGATGGCAGTTGGCACAGCTTTGACTCAACAGGCCAAGCCCCAAATACACTTTCTAGCACCAGCGACCAAAACGAACTAGCTACTAGGCCAGCCACTCCTGCCAATTTATTTGCCCTTCAGGCAAAACTTGAAGAAAGGGTTAATGAATCATATCGCTTCGGCGTGCAAAACTTGGCCAACGAAGAGCCTGCAGAACGTCAAGCATACTGGCGCCTGGCCAACGAATTAGGCGGAGAATATTTAAGCACTGCCATTGCCACAAATTTAAGACACATTGAAACAAGATACGAATTCGACAATGCTAATGAAGCAATAGCCAACGCTTTTAATGCTATTGAATCTACTGACCCTGCAACAGACGCTACACACTTTCATTTCAATGAGGTTTATTTTCCTGATAGTAGTCCGGTAGCCCAAGCAATAATTAATCAAGCCGTAACCAATAAGATCCGCTCGGAATCAACAACTTCAGTTAAGCGAGCTTCATACATGATTGCCTTTCACCTTTTTGATCAAGTTGACGAATATTTTGCTGCTGGCCAATTAACCCTGCCAGATTATCTCACAGTTAGGATTACCCAATCTTATATTACTGACAGATCATTAAATGACCTGGTGCAGTCGCCAGCAATCAGAAGATTTGTAGCTCAAAATGATAACGCAGGAAGTTTGCTTAGCCTAAGATTTGTTGATTCAGGCTTAAGTCACGTTGCCTATTATTCAAGTTTTCGGCCAGACCACCATATGGCCTTTTTATATGAATGTTTGGTGCGAGAAGGGCAAATTGATCGCTTTTTTGCCAGAAACATCAACACTCTTCATTCTTCAGCTGTTATTGCAACTTTCCCTGGTTTCAATAGTGGTTTGGGCTACTCTTCTCATAGTCGACACACACTCTTCTCTTTCCTAGCCTACATTGCTTATCGTGAGCAAAACCAAACTTATAGGCAGCAACTAGGACAAAAAATAAACGCTCAATTAACTTTTAGAAACGCTGATGGAACAGAAAACCCATTTAACGCTTTAAATTTAAACTGGTTGCAAACAGCTTTCAACTCTCCCTGGCACATGTATGTTTCCACAAATGACGGCCAAGGCACAACTTCGCTCCCCCAACTTTTTTCTGGTCATTATCCAACCAACAGGTTAAAACTGGCACAAGCCAGAGAACTTTTCTCTCCATATTTTGATCAATTTGAAACAGACCTAAGAGTTAGTGTAGCTGGAGTTATTCAATCATACAGAGCAGTGGGCTTTGATCCCGGTTATATTGAATCAAACTACAATCAAAGCATGTCTCTCTTTAGCTCTCTGCTGGCCTACGCCAAAATGGACAGCAATCCCGAACGCTTCTTAAGTGTAGCTCGTCAAATAGCTCCTTACGTTTTGACTGCTGTAGAAAGCGGCCGTGGTGATTTATTAGACATTGATTTAAACTCATTAGACCAACTGCTTTATCTTGATGAGGATGGCACAGGCTTGAGAATATTAACCAGCCTTTTAAGCAGCACCACGTTTGCCGACAGCTATCAAAGGAATGCTTTTCTAATTGCCTATGTTGAAGCTCAGGAAGAGCGGCCAGCTGATTTCCACTCTTCGAGGGAAGCAGCTTTTGCCATTTTAGATTTCAATCCTGTTTATCATAGTCTTTGGTTTGATTATATGCTGGAGGTCGGAGACAGCCACGAAACAATTACCGAATTATATGAAAACAGAAACTGGATCACTCAAGAGGAAGGAACTGGCCCGGCTTTAATCCATACCCTGCTCCTTAACAACCTGGTTGCGGAAGCCCGCGGCCTTGACCTAAGCGCTACCACAGGACGACTGGTTGAGCAAACTTTTGCCCAAGGCAATTTTGAGGGTGAAACTTTTTTGCCAGATTTACTTTATGCTGAACTGTCCGCTGAAGCAGTTTTGCCAAATAATACCCATGACCTATACCTGCAGACCCTTAACCAAAGCCTGCAAGGGGTAGAGCTTGAAGAAGAAGACGTCAGCCAGATCAGGACAGTTATTGCCAACAACCCATCCCCAGAAAGCTTAAGGCTTCTTGCCCACGTAGCCCGGTCAGAAAACAGAAACCTTGAGCTGGCAAGCTTTGCTTTCTTTATTCCAGACTTTCTCTCAAGTCACGAATCATTGCCGAAAAATGAAAAACTGTTGATTGGTTTATTCCTGCTCTCGCAAGCAGATCCTGTTTCAACCGGCCCTGAAGCTAACCAGAACTTTCTTTCTGTTCGCCGGCAAATATTTGATATAATTGAGACAGCCAATCCCAACCTAAATGAAGCAGATAGGCAAGCCTTGACCAGCAATCTTCATCAGGCCCGCCAATTCTTCCTTGGTCGCCAACGCATGCTCCAGTCCATGGCTCTACACACTCAACACTTCTCAGTCGATCTAGAAGTAATTGATGACACCCTTGAAAGAGTTGAAGAAATCAGCGAGAGATATGGTTTAGAAAGTACGGTGGATTCCTAGTTTTTCTATGTTTTCCAATCTTTAAATCACCTAGACAAAAATGGTGTCGTATTTGGACAGAGGCTAATTCTAGCTTAAGAGCCGCGCCCGTTCAATCTCGGTTAACTCTCGGCAGCAGCCCATTTTAAGTTGTCCTAGCCTAAGATGAAAAATCCTAACCCTCTTTAGCCGGTAAACATTATAATCAAAATTTTTCATCATCCGTCTTATCTGGCGGTTTTTACCTTCAGAGAGTACAAAGCGATAGGTTTTTCCTCTAATCAATTCAACTCTCGCTGGTCTAGTTATCTCACCTAAAATAACCACTCCCTCCCGGTATTTTTCAATTACTTCTTGAGAAATCTCTTTATCAACCAAAACCTCATACTCTTTTTCGTGATCAAACTTGGGTGAGGTTAAACGGTGGGCAACTACCCCGTCATTGGTAAATAAAAGCAAGCCTTCTGACTCTTTGTCCAAGCGACCAACAGGATTCAGATGCTTAAATTTAGGCGGGAGCAGATCCCTGGCCTCTTTTTCCCCTTTATTGGGAAGGTTAGTAACATAGCCGGTCGGCTTATGGAGCATGACATATTGAAAATTGGCTTTTTCTTGTTTCGCTTCAGTGGTGAGCTCAACTTTATCATTAGCCGGATCAATTTTTGTCCCAAGTTCTGTCACAACCTGGCCATTAACTTTGATCCAGCCGTTTATAATGTACTCCTCTGCCTTGCGGCGAGAAGCAATCCCTTTTTCAGAGCAGTATTTTTGGAGACGGATTTTAGGCATTGGAATAATTATAACACCAACTGCCACGCTGGGTTGATTGTTTATTTGAAGTTTTTGAGATAATTCCTCGATACCCCGCAAAATTTTTTCCACTATTGCCTAAGTCTCTTGATAGAGGGATTATTAAGCAGTGATTTCATCTGCGAGATTGCAATCTTATTAAGTTTTTCAAGTCTTTTAGCCTGCGGCCAACCTAACCTGACAAATTCAGCATTCAAGCTTTCAAGGTTAGAAAGGATAACTAGCTGCTCAACAGTCGCATCGTCCCTTACATTGCCGATTTTGTCGGCATTATTAACTCGCCACTCTTTTGCTGTCATACCAAACAAAGCCATAT
>Ga0210019_1003991_pt1 | contig 13145 bp, 13 predicted proteins | sample CryGeyCG2114_020_2_FD_183969 | JGI IMG/M metagenome (GOLD analysis project Ga0210019, IMG submission 183969) | Groundwater microbial communities from aquifer - Crystal Geyser CG11_big_fil_rev_8/21/14_0.20 (SPAdes) (version 2) | ecosystem: Environmental > Aquatic > Deep subsurface > Groundwater ...
CCACAAAAATAAACCCCGCCAGCAAAACAAAAACCTTTTTCATTTACTCACCTCCTCAATTTCATAAACTCTGATACTATTTCTCCATCTGTCCGTTATATAAAGGCGTCCATTTAATACCGCCAAACCAAACGGAGAAGCAAACTGTAAATCAACTTCTTTCTCCGCACCTATTAAGTCAATAAATTCACCGTTCTTATCAAAAATCTGGATGACCAAATTTGCTCCGTCAGAAACATAAATAAACCCATTCTCATCCACGCATACATCTTTAGGCCTGCCAAAATCGCCTCTTGCGTCTCCGGCAGAGCCGATTTTAAATAGAAAATTCCCTTGATTATCAAAAACCTGCAGCCGGGAATTATTCATATCCACTACGTATAACTTATCATCCGCATCTACAAATAAGCCTACCGGTATGCAGAACTTGCCGTTCTCCGATCCAAATCCGCCGAATTTCGATAAAAATTTACCATCCGAAGAATATATACGGATATAGTTATTATCCGCATCGGATACATAGATGTTGCCGCCTCCGGCTACGGCAATCCCTATGGGGCGCACATCTTTTTCTTCGCCAGTCTTATCTTTATTCAAATCAATGGATGATAGAAAAATGCCGTCGGTCTTAAATATCTGTATGCGGTAATTTGAAGAATCAGCCACATAAACCTTTTTATTTTTTGAATCAACGGTTAAAGCCATAGGAGCGCTTAATTCTTCCTTTCCGGTTCCATGCCTGCCGAAAGCGAATTTAGCATTTCCCGAGGCATCAAAAACTACTATGCGGCTATTTACCGTATCAGCAGCATATAAATTACCTGATACGTCAACCGCTATATCTGCCGGCTGGTTTAAAGCGCCGATTTTATTTGCATCGGGTTTTATCTCAAATAAGTATTTATGTGTTATTTTCCCCGAAGGGGCAGACTCGCAAAAAGATGGCAGAAAACCGACAAAAAATAGCGAACAAATAGTGAAAAGTATCACCGTGAAAAATTTCACTAATCTTTCAAAAAAAATATTTCTCTTTTCCATGCTTTCACTCCTCTACTTTACTTACTTTTTATATGACAATGATTGCAAAGCTCCCCCTGATCAAGAGAATCTCTCAGCAAAAATGGGATCCTTGCGGAATGCGGAAGATGACAGCTCGTACAACTTATTTTGTTGCTATAAGTTAACCATATTTTCTTATCTTTGTCAAGCATATTATTTAAAATACGCGAAGATACGCTAACATCGTATGGGTGCTTCTTAGCCTGTTCTCTATCATGACATTGAAAGCAGTTCTCAGAAACAGAGCTTTTTAAAAGTTTTTCGTGGCTTGAAGTATGTGGATTGTGACAATCCACACATTCCTGCATTTCATAGCCCATATGCTTAACTGAATCGTCCTTGCTTACCAAAGTACCATGACAGGCAAGGCACGATTTTTTAGTCATATCTTTTACTTTTATTTTACCCCCGTCAACGCTATGGCACATTTCGCACATGCCGGAAGAGAACGGCATATGCACGCTTTCTTTCAATAATCCTTTTTTCTCCGCGCTATGCGTATAATGGCATGAAAAACAATCGACATCACTTAAATTTACAGAAAAATGGCTGTTCTTTATTTTTTCAGACGTTAAATCATGACAAATCAAACATGGCTTGCCCGCTTCCGCCGTAAATTTTTTGTGCTCTGCCGCATGACAAGACTCACACTTTCCTTCACGATAAGGATAATGCTTTATAGCTGACATATCCCATTTATCCAAAACCTCCTTATGGCAGGAGCGGCATTTTTCCTTAAATTCGCTCTCCTGCGCAAATACAAGCGCGCTAAAGGAAAGCGCCGGAAAAATAAAAGCACATATAAAAATTAAAATTATAGTATTTTTGACTCCAAACGCTCTAGGCATAACTATGCAGCCCTCTCAATAAATAGTTTACTCCAAAATAAGTAAATAACATAGCCAAAAACCCAATAATAGAAAACCAGGCGGCTTTTTTCCCTTTCCAGCCTCTTCTGAACCGCGCATGCAGGTATATCGCGTATATAAACCAGGTAATCAATGACCATGTCTCTTTCGGGTCCCAGCTCCAATATGTACCCCAGGCCGAATTTGCCCAGACCGCTCCGCTTACAATACCTAATGTCAGAAATAAAAATCCAAAGGCGATTGTTTTATGGCTTATGGCATCCAAGATATCTGTTTTTTCATCAGTTAACAACAAAACAACGCTAGCCACAAAACCAACGGTCAAGGCGGCATAACCGATAAAACATGTTAATACGTGAATAGTAAGCCAATTACTTTTTAAAGCAGGCAATAAAGGTACTATCTCTTTATCCAATAAAAAACTGATACCGAGCGTTAATAGGCTCAAGGCTGAAACTAATGCTGCCAGAATCTTAAGCCTGTAGCGCATATCGATAAAAAATCCTGCCAGGCCCACCACCCAAGCAAACAATACCACAGACTCAAACATATTAGAAAGTGGCGGCCTTTGCGCTACTTGCCAACGCAGCAGCATATAAGCCGTCAAACCCGCAACCCCAAGGCACAAGAAAATCCTCGCGGCCAGAGACAAGGCTTTATGTTTAAAAAATAAAGCCGCGAAATAAAAAAACATTGATAAAAAATACGCGGCAAAACTGATATTTAAGTATACGGGAAGCATTTTATCACCTCAATGAGCGCATAACTTACGGAGCTCGAAGAGCGACGTAAGTTATTTGCGCGAATTGATCCCGCAGCCTATCGGGGTAAATATCAAAGAGATTTACCCCGATGCTTAGGCAAGGGATATTGTTATTATTCAATGGGCACCGCTGAAGGCGGTGCGAATTGACTCCGGATTAAACTTTATGTCGCCCGGCTTCTTAGGGCAGGGTTGACATAAAATATAATCGACAGCCCAAATATAAGCAAAATAAAACCCAGATAAACAATAGGCACGCCCGGATCCTTAACTATTTGTAAGCCCGACCATGCCAAGCTCTCTTTATCATAGCTGGATTGAAAAAAAGCATAGCCGCCGTATTTTAAAGGGCTGTTTACCTTTATATCTTTTTCACTGACTATCTCTCTATCTTTTATAACCGCAACCCTGCTTATAAACTCCTTGGGCCTGCGCATCTTCCATTGATATTTAAAATTGAATTTTTTCTCCGCCGACATGTGGACATCAGGATAGCGGGCAAAAACCCAAGACTCTACGGAATTGCCATCTTTATCCGTAAGCGCAACCTGCAATGCCGGATTTATCGGCTCCTGTGACCGGCTTACGACTTCCTTTGTTGATAAGTCCATGGAAAAGTCAGGCACGTAGCGCAATATCTTAATGCTGTAGCCGCTATCAGCAATTGCGGTATTTTTATCATCCCCTGCGTTGAGCTCTAAAAGCAATGCTCCCTCATTATCATAGACCAAAAGATTTTCCTCGTCATCGATGTATTCTTCATAAATAAAATCTTCCAGTTTTAGGGAAAAATTTAAGGCTACCGGTTTTCCTTTGGAGATAAATGAATCTATGCTTTGGCCTTCTTTAATCTGCACATAGCCCTTTTCTCCAAAAAACATTCCTGTCAAAGCGCCGGCTAATATCATAAGTATGCTGAAATGCGATAAAAAAGTCCCGAGAAGGCGCAGGCGCGGCGAAAATCTATTAATAAGACAAACACTTAAATTCAAAGAAAGCAACCCCATAAGAAAAATAAACCACCATGAAGAATACATATTCAGCAGGCCGGTTTTTAGGAGAATTTCATAACCCGTATGGCCGTAGCGCGAAATATATTCAGCGGCCTGCTGATTTTGCGGTATCAGGGTCCCCACAAGAGAAAAAAGAGCAATAACGGCCAATAGCCATATTGCCAATTGCATGGATGAAAAAAATTTCCAGATTTTAGTTTGTTTAATCGACATTTTTAAAAACGGATGCAGGCGGCTGGGGGCAGATTCAACAGATTAAAAGATTCAACATCTCAAAAAAACCCGTCAACAGCAAGCTTGCATCCTTATTATTAAGGCCTTTATTACGGCCTTGGGTGCGCTATTTTTGGATAATACTCGTCAAAATTGAAACCTTTAAAATTCGGGCTTTCTTCATTATGGCATTTAACGCAGACCTCTTCCGTAGGCATAATCAAGCCCGCGGCAATTGCCTTATCCCTATCCTGCATAACGCTCATTGCCATATAATCGCTTCCTGCTCCATGGCATGTTTCGCACTGCACACCGTCTTCTTTCTTAAATCCGGAATCTAATAAGCTTCCATCTGCGCCATAGGCGGTTATATGGCACTTTAAACATTGGCCTACTTCTTGAGGATTGCCCGATACTCCTGCTTTTTCGGCAGTTTCTTTAGCTTCTGGGCTGCCCAATCTTTCATAAGCCTTAGCATGCGCGGTAGAGAGCCATTGTTTGTACTGGTTGCCTTTTGCATCAGACTGATGGCACATTGAACACTTCTTAACACCGATATACTTATGCTCTCCTTCGGCTACGGATAATCCGCAAAAAATAAACAATAAGCCAATGGTTAAAATTAAACTTTTTTTTGCCATTTCAAAATCCCCTTTCTTTTTTTCTAATAATCCGGTTAATTATTTATGCTCAATAAAATCATGACAACTGATGCAATCCACTTTATTTTCTTTTATATGCGCTTTATGCATCAATTCTTTGTCTTTTATGTTTTCTATTGCCTCTTTGTCGGCATGACAAAATAAACAAATCTGGCCGCGCACATTTCCATCGCCTAATTTTATCTCACCGTGGCAGTCCGAACATGCCATCGGGCTTTCCGCGTACTCCTTATGCTCGCCTGAGGATACCTTAATACTGTGGCACTTTAGGCACTCAAATTTTAGCTCTTTAGCATTTACATTTTTAAAGTGGCAGATATAACAGGCATTTTTATCTATGGCGATATGCTCATCATCGGTTATTTGCGCATGGCAGCTGGTACAGCGCAACTCAATGCCTCCTTTAACGCTCTCAAGGTGGCTGGCGTGCGTAAACCGGATCTTATCTTTAAAAAGTATTTCCTTGCCCGCAATCTCTTCTCTTAGGTGGCATCCGCCCCTCAAGCATGAAGCATCGCTGACTTCAGCCGTAGGCCTGCCATAATACCGCTTAGTCAGATACTGCGCTACCTGAACTAAACCGTTAATCTTGCCTAAGGCATGCGCGGTTAATGTCGGCTCATAATGGCATTCCAGGCAATTCACTTCTTTATGCGCGGATTTTTCCCATGAAGCGTAATAAGGGTCCATTATATGGCAGCTGATACAAAATTTCGGCCTCTCGGTATAAACAATAGCGGCAACTGAAAAAACTACAAGCAAAACAAACAATATTGATATTATGATAACTATTTTTTTAAAGCCCTGCGCCACAGCTTCCTCCTCTCCGTTTTTACAACGATCTTAAAACTTTTTTAGCCGCACTTAAGGTATTTTTAATATCCTTCAATATATGTTTGGCGCTGATAAAATTTGCCTCAAACTGCGAAGGCGCCAAATATACCCCATCCCTAAGCATGCCCCTGAAGAAGCCGGCAAACTTTTTAAGGTCGCAATTTAAGACATCATTATAATTAGAGATTACATTTTTGTCAACCTGCCCCGACCGAAGCGTCGGGGCAAAAAATATTGTAAACAATGAACCAATATGGTTTATTACTATCCTCTGCCCTGCTTTCGCGCTTATCTTACAAAGCTCTCCAATGAGTATTTCTGCTATAGCGTCTAATTTCCGATATACGTTTTTTTTCGTGAGTTTTTTTATCGTGACAAGGCCCGCGCTTACCGCCACAGGATTTCCGGAAAGCGTCCCTGCCTGATATACCGGCCCACCCGGCGAGAGATATCCCATTATTTGGGCTTTCCCGCCGAAAGCGCCTATGGGAAATCCGCCTCCGATAATTTTTCCCAAAACCGTTAAATCCGGCTTAACCCCAAAAACTTCCTGCGCCCCGCCTAAGGCTAGACGAAAACCGCTGATTACCTCATCAAAAATTAAAACGATATTATACTTTTGCGTAATCTCCCGCAGTTCTTTTAAAAAATTATCCCTTGGTAAAATAACGCCCATATTTGCCGGAACCGGCTCGACTATTACGCAGGCAAGATTATCTTTTTCTTTCTCAATAACCTCTTTTACTTTCACGATATCATTAAATGGCAAGGTTATAGTGTCCTGCGCGATCCCTTTGGTTACGCCGGCGGATGACGGCACGCCAAAAGTGGCCAGGCCTGAGCCTGCCTTAACCAACAGGCTGTCAAAATGGCCATGATAACACCCTTCAAACTTGATTATCTTATCTTTTCCGGTATACCCGCGCGCAAGCCGTATTGCGCTCATTGCCGCCTCTGTCCCGGATGAAACAAGACGCACCTTTTCAATTGAAGGATAAATTTCGCTAATTAACTTTGCTAAGTCGGTTTCTTTTTTAGTAGGCGCGCCGAAACTGGTGCCATTTTTTAGGGTTTTGGTAACTTCTTTTATTACCAAGCTATCCGCATGCCCCAAAATCATCGGCCCCCAGGACAAAACATAATCTATGTATTTATTACCGTCAACATCCCAAATATAAGCCCCCTTGCCCTTAGCAATAAAAACAGGCTCCCCGCCCACAGCCCCAAACGCCCGCACCGGGCTGTTTACCCCACCGGGGATAACCTTTTGCGCTTGGCTAAAATATTGTTTAGATTTTATAAAAATAGGCATCTTATTCACGATTAAAAAATTTCTCTACCACCTCTCCTGTTTCTTTATCTATACGAATAAAAGCATTACCACCTAAAACACCAGCATTGGTATGTATTCCCCACCATTTATCTTCGTATAATTCTACATAAACATCTTTCCATTCCCAGCCCTCTTTTTCACAAACCTCTTGGGCGATTTTCAAGGCTTCATCTTTAGAAATATCTTTTTTCTCCCCCGTATTTGCAATATCTAGCTTTGACTCAATGAAATCACATTTGAATGTACAAGTAAAACATCCTCCCGCAGTTGCCCCATCCACACATTTACCAAATTGCTCCGGCGAATCAATTCTGGCAGAATCGATCAACTTACAATCAAAACCGGGGTTATCCTCACAAACAGATTTTTTAATTGTATCACAGGCCTCCATAGGCGAACGCTCATCTTGGACATAATCCCCTTGACCCACTGATCGCTTTATAAATCTTATAGTTTCAAAAGGCAGTTTAACTGTTTCATTATTAGATAAAGCTTCCGAATGAAGCCTCCGGCCTGATTCCTGACAAATGCCAAATGAAAAGAATAATCCCCCAAAAATAATGCCCAATAATATCCTTTTAGCCGTACTTCACCCCGGTCTTTTTATACTCTTTTGATGAAAATAAGATTTTGCAATCGGGAAAACCGATTTTCCCGGATATTTTTTTTGCGGCCTTAATACATTCCGCCCTGGTCTTTCCGTGCACCATCGCGTATAGGTTATATTTCCAATCAGCGCGCCTCTTCCGCTGATAACAATGGCTGACATAGTCAAAGGCGGCGATTATCCTTCCGGCATTCAGGGCTGATTTTTCCGGCACATTCCAGACGCACATCGCGTTGTGCTTAAACCCGGCGTTTATATGGTGCAGGACGGCGGAAAACTTGCGCATCATCCCGCTTTTTTTATAGGATTTCAGGCGCGCCAAAAGCTTATCTTCGCTGATGCCGGCTTTACCGGCCATTACCTTAAATGGCCGACTGCTCAAAAGCATATCCTTAGAAACCAGGCTGATTATTTTTTTATCCAGCGGCGAGAGCATATCATACTTTCAGGCTAACGTCTATCTTAAAGAGTCTGACTGCCGGCAATTCTATAACTTTTTTAAATTTTTTGTTCTTTTTTAGCCGGTTAATTATAAGCGTAATTTTTTTCCTGCTTGGGGCGACCAAGGCAAACCAAAGGTTATATTCCTCCTGCCGTTTGTAATTATGGGTAACTTCCGGATACTTATTTACGGCCCTGGCTGCCGCCTCAATATTCTCAGGCGCTACTTTTGCCGCCGCCAGCGTAGAAACAAAACCGACCTTCCTTGGATTAAAAACCGCGGCTATTCTCCGGATTATACCGCGTTTCTTCAAAATTGCAATACGATTTAATAAACGCGCTTCTTGAATGTTCAATTCTCCGGCGATTTTTTTCCAGGGCTCGGCCGTAAAAGGAATATCCTGCTGTAATCTGTTCAATATTCTCTTATCCAAAGCTGTTAATGCCCTATTCATGTTTCGCTCTGTTCTTTAGCAACCGCAGGCTGGTAAATACAATACGGTTCATCCGACAAATAATCGCCGCATTTTGCGTACGCCCTCGCCCGGCACCCCGCGCAGACGTAGCGGAATTCACATACGCCGCATTTACCTTTAAACCTGGAAAAGTCCCGTAAATTATTAAATACTTCCGACTCAAGCCATGCCTTTTTAAAACCCTCTTTCCTGACATTGCCGCATTTTAATTCTAAATAACCGCAGGGCGAAAGCTCTCCCACATGTGAGATAAAACAAAAACTCACACCTCCCATACAACCCCTGCCGCGCAAAGAACCGGCCGTTTGCGGATTATTCTGCGCAAGTATTCTATTATAATGCGGTGCGCAGGTAACTTTTATCTGCAAAGGGAAATTATTTTTTTCCTTTTCTAAAAATTTAAGTGTTTCTTCATATTCGAGAGGCGAGAGCTCTTCTTTTTCCATATCTTTTCCGCGGCCTGTCGGCACAAGCAAAAATATGTGATGCGCTGCCGCCCCCAGATCCTTGGCCAACTTCATCATCTCTGGCAAATACTGGATATTTCTTTTGGTGATCGTAGAATTTATCTGAAACTCAAGACCTAATTTTTTTGCCCGCTTTATCCCTGCAATCGCTCCATCAAATGCACCGGGCACCTGCCTTAGGTTATCGTGTATTTTTGCGTTAGGCCCGTCTAAGCTTACTGATATGCGCTTAATTCCTGAGGCGATTATTTTTTTGATATTTTCATCTGTTAAAAGCAGGCCGTTGGGCGCCATTACCATGACCAAGCCGCATTTTTTTCCGTAGGCGGCAATCTCAAAAATATCTTCCCGTAATAACGGCTCACCGCCTGTAAGTATAATTACCGGCTTGGCAAAAGAGACAATCTCATCTAAGACCTTAAAGCATTCTTCTTTGGAAAGCTCGCCCGGATACGGGCCGTGTTTACTGGATGCGCGGCAATGCGCACAGGATAAGTTACAGCTGCGCGTAACCTCCCAAGCCACCATCCTCAAATTCGCATTTTGTTTATCCATATTTTCAACCACCTAACCATGTAGACCGCGTAGGTCTACATGGTTTTTAAGCCAATAGGCGGCGGATTTCGCGTAATACGTTATGATTTTATCGGCACCGGCGCGCTTAAAACCGGTAAGCATCTCTAAGACAACTTTTTTCTCATCGAGTAATCCACGCTGCGCGGCTGCTTTAATCATCGCGTATTCACCGCTTACGTTATAACAGGCAAGTGGAAATTTTAGCTCTTTCTTTAAGCGATAAATAATATCCTGATAACCCAAAGCCGGCTTAACCATTACCATATCAGCACCTTCGGCAATATCTAATTTTGCCTCAATTACCGCCTCATCGCTATTATAATAATCCATTTGGTATGTCTTGCGGTCGCCAAACCGCGGAGGCGATTCCGCGGCATCGCGAAATGGCCCATAAAAACTTGAGGCGTATTTTGATGAATAACTCATTATTTTAACTTTTGGAAATTTATTTTTAAGCAATGCTTCTTTTATCGCCCTAACCTGGCCATCCATCATCGCACTCGGCGCGGCTATATCCACCCCGGCTATAGCATACGATAGCGCAATCTTGGCTAATATCTCGGTTGTCTTATCATTATCAATCGTAAATGTATTGCGTATTGAGTATTGGGTATTGGGTCTTTTTAAAACCCCGCAGTGGCCGTGTGAGGTATATTCACACATGCACACATCGGCAATGACCGTCAATTTCGGCACGGCCTTCTTTATCAGCCGGATTACCTCTTGGGTTATGCCGTTGTCATCATAAGCGAAAGAACCAATTTCGTCTTTATACTTGGGGATGCCGAAAAGGATTATTGCGCCAATGCCTAATTTATAAACGCTCTTTGCCTCCGCGACTACGTCGTTTAGCGAAAATTGATAAATGCCGGGCATTGACTTAATTTCTTTCTTCTTACCTATACCCTCTTTGACAAAAAGAGGCATAATCAAATCCCGCGCCGAGACCTCCGGCGTTTGGCGAAACCTCTTGCGCGTTGCCTCATCCTTACGCCTATCTCTCATTCTAATTTTTGGAAAAGTCATATTATTTCTTTAAGCCGCATTTTCTGACTTTATCAACCTACGCGGTTATTAGAATTAGTAGTTTCTAATCTTTTTCCTTACGGGAGATGCCATTAAATTAGTATTGTGTCCCCCGATTTCCTAATCTGAGGACTGTCCGGTTATTAGAATTAGTAGTTTCTAATCTTTTTCCTTACGGGAGATGCCATTAAATTAGTATTGTGTCCCCCGATTTCCTAATCTGAGGACTGTCTGAGTTCATTCCTGGCGCGATAGCGCCGAAGAACGAGTTCCGCAGGCGCCTTAAAATACCGAGAAGCTGACGTAAAAAATTGCAACCAGAGTGAAAAGTGCCATAATGTATATAAAACCCTACCTACTCAACACCTCATCTTCGGTCAAATAACACGCAGGGTCTTCCTGCCAAGTATCGTTATAGAATGCCTCAGCGCGGGCGCGGAAGTTTCCGGCGCAGATATCCTGAAAATGACAAATGCCGCACTTGCCTTTTAAAAGCGGCAGGCGGTTACGCAGATTCTTCAAGAGCTCATTGCTCTCATCCATCCAAATCTCGCTAAACTTACGCTCCTTTACATTACCTAAAGTATAGCCCCGCCAGAACTGGTCGGGATGAACATCGCCTAAATTATCTATATCGGCAATGCCGATACCGGTCTTATTGCCGCCGTTAATCTTTAAAAGCTCAAGCACCTCTACCGCGCGTTTCGGATCCTCTTTCCTTAGCTTCAAATACAAATAAACCCCATCGGTATGATTATCTACAGTCAATATCTCAACATCTTTACCTTTAGCGCAGAGCTGTTTTGAACGCTCAAAAATTAAATCCACCGCCGCGCGCGCTTGGGGATGCGCTAAATCTTCCTCTATCATAGAACTGCCGCGGCCGGAATAAACCAAGTGATAAAAACAGGCGCGCGGAATACCCTCATTTTCTATTAAATCAAATATGCCGGATAAGTCCATAAAATTATGTTTATTAATCGTAAAACGCAGGCCCACGCGCACATTATTTTTCAGGCAATTTCTAATACCTTCCAGCGTCTTTTTAAAGGCGCCTTTTTGCTCCCGGAATTTGTCATTCGTCGCCTCAAGCCCGTCTAAACTTATGCCCACATAAGAAAAACCGGCATCTCTCACCTTTTTTGCCATATCGTCGGTAATCAACGTACCGTTAGTTGAAATTACCGTACGCAGGCCTTTATCCTTAGCGTATTTGCCAAGCTCAAACAAATCCTCGCGGATAAAAGGCTCGCCTCCGGAAAATAAAAAAACCGGCGCGCCAAACTGTGCCAAGTCATCAATTAATACCCTTGCCTGTTCTGTGGTAAGCTCGCCTGCGTCCTGAGTGCGCTTTGCGTCAATATAGCAATGGATGCATTTAAGATTGCAGCGGCGGGTAGAGTTCCAGACCACAATAGGACGGTTTGTATCCGCCGGTTTCCCCTTTTTATAGCGGATTTCGTCCTGAACGCCTAATTTCCCGCAAAGTAAACGTGTGCAGTTAATCATCAAAAAATAGGGTTACGGATTAAGGGTTATGGGTTAAGTTACTTAACCCTTATCACTTAACCCTTACCCCTTGATTTTACTATTGCTTCTATTAGCCCATCAATCGTATAAACCTTTGCCTCAGCATGCGGCTTTAAGCCGAACCTGCGAAGCGCCTGCGATGTAATCGGGCCGATAGATGCCAATTTTACCTTAATTAGTTTTTTCCGGTAATCATTACCTAAGAGTTTAATAAAATTCTCAACCGTAGATGAGCTGGTAAAAGTAACCCAATCTACTTTTTCGCCAAACGCCTTCTTTACTAATGATTTTGCTTCTTCATCAATACATGTATCATAAAGATCTATTATCTTAACCAGCATCCCGGCATCACGTAATCCTTGCGGTAGGACATCGCGCGCTTTTTTAGCCCTTAAAATTAAAGCGCGAAGATTGCGAAATCTAGCTGATTCAAAATGTTTTATTATTTCTTCGGCGTAAAAACGGTTTGGCACATAATCCGGCTTTATGCCTATTTTATTCAGGCTTTTAGCGGTTTCAGAGCCTATGGCGCAAATCTTCACCTGGCTCAATAATCTAGTATCTTTTTTTATTCTATCCAAAATTTCCGCGAATTCATATACGCCGTTTTGGCTGGTAAAAAATACCCAATCATATTTTTCGCCAAGCAAAGCCTTTTCTACGGCTCCATCCGCTTTTAAAGATACGATATTTATTGCCGGCGATTCTACGACATCAGCTCCCAACTCACCGAGTTTTTCAGATAAGATGCTTGCCTGATGCCGGGCGCGCGTAACAACCACCCTCTTGCCGAGAAGCGGCTTTTTTTCAAACCAGCTTAATTCTTTACGCAAACCTACCACCTCACCCACTACGGTTATCGCCGGAGGTTTTATTTTATTTTTCTTAACCAGCCCGGCGATATTTCCTAAATTACCGACTATTGTTTTCTGCTCTGTAGTTGTTCCCCAGCGGATTACCGCCACAGGCGTACTCTTATCTTTTCCGGCAGTAATTAATTTTTTCGTAATTGAGGCTAAATTGCCCACCCCCATTAAAAATACCAAGGTACCCAACCCCCTAGCCAATGCCTGCCAGTCAATATTTGATTTTTCTTTGCCGGGGTCTTCGTGGCCGGTGATAAATCCAACACTGGAATTATGCGCGCGCGCGGTCAAAGGAATACCGGCATAGGCAGGGACCGCGATCGCGCTGGTAACTCCGGGGACAATTTCAAAATTTATTTTATGCTTCTTCAGGAAAACCGCCTCTTCCGCTCCCCGGCCGAAAATAAACG
>Ga0210019_1003992_pt1 | contig 13138 bp, 12 predicted proteins | sample CryGeyCG2114_020_2_FD_183969 | JGI IMG/M metagenome (GOLD analysis project Ga0210019, IMG submission 183969) | Groundwater microbial communities from aquifer - Crystal Geyser CG11_big_fil_rev_8/21/14_0.20 (SPAdes) (version 2) | ecosystem: Environmental > Aquatic > Deep subsurface > Groundwater ...
GAGAGTTGGGTGCAATTTGGTATGATGATGGAAAAATATGTTCAATTAACAAATAAAGAAAAATTCAGTATGTTTAAATAATTTTGTACTCTCTTCCAAAAAAATCTTTAATAATTTTTTGCATTTCGAGAAGTCTTCTTTTTTCTCTTCCAATTAATGCAGCTTTGCTTTGAATCCCTGCTGTAAGCACAACTTCGTTGCCTTTCAAGTCTAAACTTTTGAAATTTACCGGACTTACAATTGATCCAATAAATGATTTCAAATCCACAATTCCGCGAGGCTTTGGCACGACTTTTATTTTCTTTCTCAAAATTTCATTAAGTTTTTTAATGTTCCTCCCATTCTCTCCAATTGCTTTAAATACTAAAGATTTCGGGACGCAGAAAACAATTGTCTCATTATAAACAAAACAAAACCTTGTACTTATTCTTGTAATTTTTTCAAATAGATTGAGATATCTCATCTTTTGCATATCAATAACATTCGCCATCTTATTAATTTTTTAGAAGAGGATATTTTATAAATGTTTGTTATTCGAGAGTTCTGTTGAAAATTTAATTTTTATAAATTATTTATTTACTTTTTCAACAATTTTACTTTTTGCTGTTTTTTTTTCTTTTTCATCTTTTACCAACGGGCCAATCACTTTCACTAAAAGCCCTGGAAGTCCTGTGCCTACCGGAACTGGCTGATTCAAAATAATATTCTCAACAACACTTGATAATTTATCTTTACCCCCTTTAACAGTTGCGTTAACAAATTGTTTTACTGGTGTTTCAAAAGTTGCTCTTGCTAAAATTGAAGATTTTTGTGCAATAATTCCCATTCTCGTGACTCCCTTTATCTCTCCTGTGTTGCACATTGCATCAGCAACTAATTTTAAATGCCTGATATCAATATCCAATCCTTGGACCTTAAGCACCTCATCAATTTCATTGATTATCAATTGTCTTGTTGATTCAATTCCAAATACATTTGCAAATTCGTAGAAATCATTTGAAAAAATTTTGTCTTTATTTACCTCTTTCATTTCAATAATTTTTTTCAGGTTCGTTCCAAGGCTAACAATTACAAAATCTTTGTCTCGTTTTACAACCAAAACCTGTTTAATATCTTTAACGCCAGAGATTATTGTTTTTTTAATTTTCTCTTTTAATTGATAAAGATCTTTAAACTCAAATTTAGAAGCATCAATTAAAATTGATTCATTTTTTTCTTTAGATTTGTATTTTTCTTCATTGAGTTTTTCAACTATTTTTTTTATTTGAAGATGGGATTGTTTTAATCCGGTTTTATCTATTTTTATTTCTAAAGTTTTATCAGTAAAATTTAAGATTATTTCAGAAGCAATATCTCTTACTGAAACTTCTTTAATTTTCTCAGCAAAAATTCTAGCATCCTTTTCGTTGTTGTATTCTTTATTGAGAAATATTTCCATTTTTGGAGTCGATGGCTTTTTTCTTGCGTCAAAAATTTCTATCAGTCTTGGAAGCCCCTGCGTTACAGACATTTCTGAAACACCTGCAAAGTGGAATGATCTCAATACCATTTGTGTTGATGGCTCTCCAAAGGATTGTGCTGTTACTATCCCTATAGCCTCCCCTGGATCTAACTGCCCTTTTAAATGCGCTTTTGAAACATCAATTCCATCGTCGCCATAAATAAATTGAATGATGTTATTGTTGCTGTCTCTTATTGTTTTATCATATTCTTCTCTTAGATCCTGAAGAGCATTTGCAAGTCTTCTGTATAAATATCCTGATTTTGGAGTTCTTAATGCAGTATCCATCAGCGATGCTCGTCCTGTAATTGCCTGGAAAAAAAATTCATCTGGTTTTAAACCTTTTATAAAAGAACTTGAAATAAATCCTCTTGATTTGGGAGATAAATCTCCTTTTTTGAAAAAAGAAAGCGTCCTATCAGTATAACCAAGGTCTACTCTTCCACTTTCAAATGCCTGTTGTCCGACGCAAGAAGCCATTTGGGTTATGTTTAAAATATTTCCTCCGCCACCAGAATGAATCATGTAACTCACAGGGTTATCTTTTGGAAATTCTTTTTTAATTATCTCCCCGATTTTTGTTCTAACTTCATTTAATGCCTTCAAAATTTTAACTTCTCTTGTTTCTTCCAAAGATTTTCCAGGAATTATTTCAAGAGTTCCATTTTTATAAGAATCAATTATTTCCTGAGCTCTTTTCTTGGCTTTTTCAATTATCTCCTGTCCTTGCTCAAGAATTGCTTTGTCTAAATTTAAATCTTCAATTGAGATTGTGATACCTTTATCTGATAAGTAAATCGTTCCTAAATTAAATGCTTTTTTTATTGCCTCAAAAGTTTCGATTCTGCCGACAGATTTGTCCAGTTCACGAATTAATTCTCCATCTTGGCCTCCAAAAAGAGTTTTGTCAATTTTTCCCTTGACAATTTCTCCGTTTTTTATTTGAATAGAATCATTTGAAAAATTTATTTTCGGCAAGATTTTTGAAAAAATTTCCATTCCAGAAACTGTTTTTTTCGTAATCTGTTCGTTTATTCCTGCTTTGAAAAGAAGTTGATTTGCTTCTTCTCTTGAAAATTCATTTAACCCCAGCAAATAATTTCCAGTAACCGGATCGCTTTCACATCCAATAAAATTTGACCCGTTTTTTGGTGAGATTAAATTTTGTTTAACTTCCAGAAGAGTTTTTGCCTCTGCCCGCGCTTCTTCTGTTTGAGGAGAGTGAATATTCATTTCATCTCCATCAAAATCTGCGTTATAGGGAGCAGCAACAGCTGGATGAAGTCTAAATGTTCTTCCAGACAAAACTCTTACATAATGCGCCATGAGGCTTCCTCTGTGAAGGCTCGGATGCCTGTTAAACAAAACAATGTCTCCGTCCTGTAAATGTCTTTCAACTTGATAACCTGGCAAAAGTTCTGCAATAATTTCTTCTTTAAGTTCGGGGGTTATTTTTTTTCTCTTGCCATCGAGCCTTATTATGTAATTAGCCCCAGGATATTCGCTGCCTTTTCCAATTAATTTTTTTAATTTTTCAACATTCAAATCATTAACAGTTTCTGAAACAGTAACAACTTTTGCAATTTCATAAGGCACTCCCACTTCATTCAAATTTATGTAAGTATCAGGTGACACAACTGTTCTTGCTGAATAATTAACTCTTTTACCTGCAAGATTTTTTCTAATTCTTCCTTCTTTTCCTCTGATTCTTTCTGTAATTGTTTTCAATGGCTGACCGCTTCTGTGTCTTGCAGGAGGAATTCTTGCAACAGTATTATCAAAAAAAGTTGTGATATGGAATTGCAATAAATCCCATAAATCCTCGATAATAACCTCAGGAGCACCTGCATTTAAGTTTTCCCAAAGTCTTTGATTTGCTCTGATTATATCTGAAAGTTTGTGTGTTAAATCATCTTCACTTCTTTCTCCAGATTCCAAGATGATACTTGGTCTAACAGTTACAGGAGGAACTAAAAGTGCTGTTAAAACTCCCCACTCTGGTCTGCAAGTTTTTGGATTTACTCCAACTTTTTTAAGCTCCTCGTCTGGTATTTTTACCAAGAGTTCCCGCACTTCTGTTGGAAAAAATCTTTTTTTTCCTAAATAAAAACTTGTCGGCTTGTCTAATCTAATTTTTTCATGAGCAGATTGACAGTGCGGGCATTTCTTAATAATCTTTGCTTTTTTTGCTCTCTGACTTGGGCTTAATTTTTTCAAGTCTTTTTCTTCAAGAAGAAGTTTTCCGCATTCATGACAAAAACATCTTAGAGCAACTTCAATTAAAGAAACATATTTTAAATGAATAACTGATCTTGCAAGATCAATGCTTCCAGGATGACCTAAACATTCTTTAAGTCTCCCTCCGCAAGTTCTGCATCTAACTCCAGGGTCAATTGCCCCGAGCCTTAAATCCATTAATCCTCCATCAACAGGATATCCGTCGATGTCATAAAGCTCTGGAGTTACAATTTTTGCAGATGAAAGTTTTTTAATCTGTTCTGGACTAAGCAAGGAAAATTTTATTTCACTTATTTTTTTCTTTATTGGTTTTACCATTTTAGTTTTCAATAATTCTATTTAAACATGAACTCAAGGGGTTCTGCATTTCTTTTAGCAATTCTCTTTTTGTTAGTAATCGCACACTGCAATAAACATCATAACAATCGCCGTTATTACTTCCACTACATTCTGGGTTTATTGGACAATAAGGAATTCCATTTTCTTGGGGAAATATTGTTCTTTCGTCAATAAAGTCGTAGTTTGCCATTTTATTCGTATTTGTTTTTTAATTCAAAAGATGTGTGAATGTGCAGTCCTTGTAATTCTTCTAATAGTAATTTAAAAGCATATGAAACTTCAACAGATTCTATTTCATTGCTGCTGCAAATTGGGCACATTAATTTTTTTCTGATCATATCATCAATTGCAATTGTGCCGCATTTTGTGCAGATCGGAAGTAAAACTTTGTCTGAATCATATCTTTCTTTTAAAAGTAAAGACGCACCGTGTGCAACAAGAACTTGCTGTTCCATTTCTCCTAATCTTAATGCACCTCCACGTGATCTTCCTTCAATTGGCTGTCTTGTTAATAAAGCAATCTTTCCTGATGCCCTGCCGTGCAATTTATTAGCTACCATATATTTTAATTTTAAATAATATAAATTTCCAATAAAAATTTTAACTGCCATTTTTTTGCCTGTGATTCCATGGTACATTGTTTCTTTCCCGTCATATCTAAAACCTAATTCTTTTAATTGAGATTCTAATTCTTCTTTGTTTTCTCCTGAAAAAGAAGTTCCATCAACAGTACTTCCTCTTAAACAACCGACTTTGCCTGCAAGTAATTCAAGCAAATAACCTACTGTCATTCTGCTTGGCAAACCGTGTGGGTTAAAAATAACATCTGGTCTTATTCCTCTTGAAGTAAAAGGAATATCCTCTTCGTTTACAATCATACCTATAACTCCTTTTTGTCCATGAGAAGTTGCAAATTTGTCTCCAAGCTCAGGAATTCTTCTATCTCTTGTTTTAACCTGGACTGTTTTGTTTCCTTCATCATCTTCTGTGATAAAAACAGCCTCGACTGTTCCTTTTTCTTCCTGCCTCATTGTTACTGAAGATTCTTTTTTTGTTCTTATTGAAATTTCTCTTGCTTCTGATAAAAATTTTGGAGGGGAAACTTTTCCAATTAAAACTTCGCCTCCATCCACTTCTGCCTCAGGATAAGTTATTCCATCAGCTTCTAAGAATCTATAACTTGTTTCTGTTTTATATCCTGAGGAATCTTTTTCAGGAACAAGAATTTCATCTTTAAGACCCCCGGCATAATTCATTTCAATAGCGGAATATGGTCTGAAATAAAAGCTTCTCCCGACTCCTCTGTCAAGGCTTCCTTTATTAAACACTAATGCATCTTCCATATTATAACCTTCATAAGTCATAACAGCAACAACTAAATTTTGACCAGCAGGATAAGTATTCAGAGTGTCATAAACAAAACTTCTTACAATTGGTTTTTGGGGATATTCCAAAACACTTACATCTGTATCAACTCTGCACAAATAATTTGCAGAATACAATCCAAGTGCTTGTTTTTGTGTTTTACTCCCTCGATTTAACCTTGAACTTTGATCATGATTCCCGTATGGAACAAGACTTGTAATAACACCAAATAGATCAGTTTCATCAATTTCCAAATGTGTATGTTCGTGAGTTAATTCATTTTCATAAAGGGCAACTAAAGAATTTTCTTCTTCAGCTGCGTCGAGATATTCAATAATTCCTTGTTTTCTTAAATCTTCCCAAGTAAGTTCATTTTGTTCTAAATGAATTAAATGTTCGTTCTTTAATTTAGAGATTCCATTTTCAACAATTATCAAAGGTCTTAGAGCCCTTCCCCGCTCTGTAGAAATAGAAATAATCCCAAAATTTTCATCTATTCTAACATTCAATTGAAATGGCAACTTATCACTACGCCTTTTTTCTTTTATTAAATTTATGAATTCTATTGGCTTTTGAACACATCCTACAAATTTTCCGTTAAAAAAAACATCTATTTTGCTAACCCCTTCACGATCTAATCCCATTGCCTCTAATTCTTCTAAAAATTTGTTTTCATCCAAAGTAACTTTTGTAGAAACTTGGCACAGAATTGCTAAATTTTTTCTTAATCCTATTTCTGTTCCTTCAGGGGTTTCAATTGGACAAAATCTCCCGTAATGAGTTGGATGAAGCGTCCTTGCTAAAAAGTTTTCTTGATCGCTTTGAAGCATGCTTGAAACTCTTTGAAGTTGAGAGATTATTGCTAAGTAATTTGTTTTATCCATATTTTGAGTAATTCCACTTCTCTCACCTGTCCAGCTCCCTGTTGCAATTGCAGATTCTATTCTATGAGAAAATAATGTTGACTTTGCTATTACTTTTATTGAAAAGAATTTTCTTCTTTTTACTGATTTTTGCAAAGAATATTGTATGTCTCTTATTAAAATTCCTAAATTAACTCTGAATAAAGTAGCAAGCAAGTCTCCAGATAGTCTGACTCTTTTATTTGCATAATGATCTTTTTCTGTTCTCATTTTTGGATTTTCTTTTGCAATTAAGAATTGTTTTATTAATTTGCAGATTGTTATTGCTTTTTTAATCTGGTCTTCTTTTTTTTGACCAATATGAGGAAGAAGATAAGAATCAATTCTCTGCTTCACTCTATCGAGAATTTCTTTTTTTGTTCCTTGCAAATTTGTTTGTTCCGCAATATACATCATCGCTTCTTCTTTTGTTGCCAAATTAACAAATTCGTAGAGATTCACAACTGTGCTGTCTGTTTCTCTCCCGATATATTTTGCAATATCTGATTCTTTGGTCATACCGAGGGACTTTAGAACAACAACTGCAGGCATATCTTTAAATCTGCTGAATGAAACATTAAAAATTCCTTTTTTGTTTTCTGAGATTGTTACAGGAATTCTATATGTTCCTTTCAAAGAAAAAAGTTTTAATGTTAAATCTCCTTTTTTGTTTTCTTCTATAAACGGCTGATTTTCTGCCAAGTCTTCGGCCATAATCATGACCCTTTCATTTCCCTTGATTATAAAATATCCTCCTGGATCTAAAGGATCATGATAATTTTTTATTAGTTCTTCTTTTGAAAGCCCTTGAGTGTTACAGAATTTGCTCTTAACCATTATTGGAATTTTTCCGATTTCAACTACTTCAGAATCAACCTGGCCGTCTTTTTTTACAGTTATTTCAAGTGTAATTGGAGCTGCGTAAGTTAAGTTTCTCAATCTTGCTTCGTAAGGCATTATCAAAGAGGAACTTCCATCAGCTTCTATAACTCTTGGCTGGTGAATTTTTATTTTTCCGAGAGTAATTTCAAATTCTTCATTTGTTATTGTTTCAGAAATCTCTTCTACAATTTCCTGCATTCTTGATTCAATAAAATTATTAAAAGAAATAACATTAGATTCAACTAGCGAATGCTGTTCTAGATATTTCTTCATTATTAAGTGTTTTTTATCTTTAGCCATTTTACACGACTGCTCTGAAGTAGATGTGGACTTTTTCACCATCTTTTCTTTCAATTTTAATTATGTCACCAACAGCGCACCCTTCTGGAAGAGCCGTGTCAGTCAAAAGAATTTTTGGTAATTGGGCTTTAGAAACATTAAATTCTGATAATAATTTTTCATCCTCTTTTTCATTAAGTTTTGTGTGTTTTGATTGTAGAATGTGCATTTTAATATGAAATGTTAAGAGGTCTTAACACATTGATTAGACATTAACAACTTCTCAATAATAAAAGATATAAAAACTTGGTTTATAAATTTTTTGCTTTAGAGGGGTTTGTAATGTAAAAAATAAGAGAAATGTGTGTTTCAATCAGATTAATCAAACTCAAAGCATATTTTGCAGTTTTTTTTAACAGAAGTGTCTTTTTGCTTATGAATTTTGCATACTATTTTGTCTTTTTTAAAATAACTGCACAGAAAATGCAATTCTTTGATACAATTTTCATTTTTTACCAGGTTATCTGCAGCTTTTTCAATTCTTTTTAATTGTGCTTTTGTGAAAGTTATTTCAGACGCACGTTTTAAATTAAGATATTGCGAGATTGCTGCCCCAGTAACGCCTAAAAGTTCAGAAATTCTTTTCTGATTTAATTTTTTTTTATTTACAAGAATTTTTGCTAGCTCTCTCCTTAATGCAGGAATCAAATACCAGAGTTCTATCTCTTGAGGCATGATTTTTTTCATAGTTATTTAAGTAAAATGAAATTTTTAAGTGTTTGGGCATAAAATTTAAATAGAGTTAACAATTGTTAACTAAATGACTAAAACAATTTTGGACACACAAAAGAATATTTGGACTGCAAATCCTGAAAAGCTTAAATATCGTTCACGGCCCGGTATAAATAAACAGCTCGTGAAAAAAATCTCTAGAGATAAAAATGAACCAGAGTGGATGCTAAAAAAAAGATTAAATGCCTTAGAGATTTTTTATAATTTAAAAATGCCTAATTGGGGCCCGGATATTTCTGACTTGAACATCGACGAGATTTCACTTTACTTAAGACCAAATGCAAAAAAAAATTCAAACTCGTGGGAGGAAGTTCCTAAAGACATAAAAGAAACTTTTGAAAAATTGGGAATTCCAAAAGCAGAACGAGAAGTTTTAGCAGGGGTAGGAGCACAATACGAAAGCGAAATTGTTTACCATAATATGAAGAAAGAATTAGAAAAAGAAGGGGTGATATTTTTAGATTGTGATGAAGCTCTAAAAAAATATCCTCGGTTATTTAAAAAATATTTTATGAATTCATGCATACCATCAAATTTGCACAAATTTGCAGCACTTCATGGAGCGGTATGGAGCGGAGGAACTTTTATTTATGTTCCTAAAAAAATTAAATTAAAAGAGCCTCTTCATGCATATTTTAGAATGAACGCAAAAAAATCTGGGCAGTTTGAACACACTTTAATAATTGCAGATGAAGATTCAGAAGTTCATTACATTGAAGCGTGCTCAGCACCGCAATATTCAAAAAATTCACTTCATGCAGGCGGAGTTGAAATTCACGTAATGAAAGGAGCGAGAGTTAGATATACAAGTATAGAAAATTGGAGCAAGAATACTTATAACTTAAATACAAAAAGAGCAATCGTGCATGAAAAAGGAATTATGGAATGGGTCAATGGAAATTTGGGAAGTAAAATAACAATGCTTTATCCCTGCAGTGTTCTTATCGGAAAAAATTCAAAAACAGATTATATTGGGATAGCTTATGCAGGAGAAGGCCAAATTCAAGATACAGGATGCAAAGCAATACACTTGGCACCAAACACGAGCTCGTCAATATTAAGCAAAGGAATAAGCAAAAATGGAGGAACAAGTTCTTATCGCGGATTAATAAAAATATCCAAAGGGGCTTTTAATTCAAAATCAAGTGTTAGATGTGATGGTCTCATGCTTGACAACAGAAGTAAGGCTACAACTTTCCCAAGTATGGAAGTGAATGAAAATGATATAAAAGTTTCACATGAGGCGGCAATCGGAAAAGTTGGTGAAGAACAATTATTTTATTTAATGTCTAGAGGACTCAGCGAAGAAGATGCAATAAAAATTATCGTTTCTGGGTTTATTGAGCCGATAATAAAAAAACTTCCCTTAGAATATGCAATTGAATTAAATAAATTAATAGAATTAGAAATAAAAAATTCAGTCTGTTAATGGAAGAAACAAGATACAGAGAGCGTATAATAGAACTTTATGAAGAGGGGTTAAATTTTAGAAAATTAAAAAATAAAACTCATACACTAAAACATAAAAATCCGGTGTGTAAAGACAATATTACAATTGAACTTGAGATAAAAAATAACAGAATTATTAATGCCGGTTTTTATGGAATCTCGTGTTTTGTAAGCACAGTCTCAGCGTCGGCTTTAATTAAAAATATAAAAGGAATGAAATTGGAAGAAGCAAAAAAATTAACAAAAAAAGATCTTGATAAATTTTTAGGGGTTAAGATAACTCCTGGAAGAATTAAGTGTGAGCTTCTCCCTCTTGAAGCACTAAAAAAAATTAAAAATGTTTGAAATAAAAAATTTATCTGTTGAAGTTGAAAAAAAACAAATAATTGATAATCTAAATTTGACGCTTGAAAAAGGAAAAATATATGCGCTAATGGGACCTAATGGTTCTGGAAAAAGCACTCTTGCTAATGCAATAATGGGAAATCCAAAATACAAAATAACCTCCGGAAAAATTTTCTTAGACGGCAAAAATATTGTTTCTCTATCACCTGATAAAAAAGCAAAGAAGGGACTGTTTCTTTCTTTTCAATATCCTTTAGAAATAGAGGGAGTAAAAATTTATGATTTTCTCAAACAAGCTTTTAATTCATTAAATAACAAAAAAATTTCTGCTTTTAAATTTAAAGAGTTAATTAACCAAAAAGCAAAAGAACTTGGAATAAAAGAAGAATTTATTTACAGGTATTTAAATCAGGGATTTTCCGGGGGGGAAAAGAAAAAATCAGAGATACTTCAATTACTTGTTTTAAATCCAAAGGTAGCGATTCTCGACGAAACAGATTCTGGATTGGATATAGATTCGTTGAAAACAATTGCAACCGGGATAAAGAAATATATGAACAAAAATAAAATTTGCCTTGTAATAACTCATTATAAAAGAATTTTAGATTATTTAAATCCAGATAAAATTTTTATAATGATTTCTGGAAAAATAATTGCCGAAGGAAAAAGTAATTTGGCTGATGAACTTGAAAAAAAAGGTTATAATTGGATAAATAAAAATTAAAATAAAAAAATTAAGATAAGGATGAGGATAATTGTGTCCATGATGCAGAAACTTGTTGTCCGTTCACATAAAATGCAGGTGTTCCACTCACTACTTTGCTTGCTTCACTTGCTACTTTTTGCACATCAGAAAGTGTTTCATCATTATCAAAACAACTATCGAATTTTCCAATATCAATGCCCGGAATATCCTTTGCAATTTCTTTCAAATTATTTTTTGAAAATTTTCCATTATTTTCCTGGCCGTCGTGCGACGTAAAAAGAGCGTCGTGCATTTCCCAGAATTTTTCCTGCTGATTTGCGCATAATCCTGCTTGAGCAGCATAAACAGATTCCTGCCCTAAGAAACTCATTGGGACATAAATAAATCTAATTTTTCCGTCTGTTGCCATTTGCTGAATTTTTCCTGCAGAACCAATTAAATCACTATACTGAGATTGATAATCCTGAACCCATGCAGGTAATCCTGAAGCAAGAGCACAATAAGGACATTGGAAATCAGAAAATTCTATAACCACATTTTCAGCATTGTCCGGTCCAAGTGAAGGATAAAGAGAAGCGTCGTCTATAAAAACCTGAAGATTAACTGCACCTTCTGTATTTGCAATAGAATTATTTGTTGTGGTTTTTCCTCCTTTAAACATAAAAAAACCTCCAATCAAAACAATTGCAATCAAAACAAAAGTTGTAAATTTCCATAAATCATTTTTCTTGATTTTTATTGTTTCTTCTTCCATTTTTACCTCCTTTCAATTCTTTAATTTCTTTTTTCATAAAAAGTTAACTATTGTTAAGTATAAAAATGTTTTGGAGAATATTTCACGTGTATTTTCTTTTTGAAATTTCAAATGGCCCCGATGACCTTGGAACTAAAGTGTTACCTTTTCTTAAAAAAGTTAAAAACTCCCATGCCTAAATCTAATAAAAAATACCAAAGTTAAGGATTATTATTTACTTCTTAAGGTTTTTACTAACAAGCTTGATAACTTCTCCCATAAATGCAGGAAGATCCATTGGCCAGCGAGATGTTACTAAATTTCCATCAACTACAACATCTTTATCTTCCCATATTCCACCAGATTTTTTTATTTCTTCAGGTACTCCATCGTGCCAATAGGATGTTAAATGCCTTCCCTTGACTAAACCAGCAGAGACTAATGCGTAAGGACCATGACAAATAGAAGCCACTGGTTTATTTTTGGCAAAAAAAGATTTTGCTATTTCCCGCGCTTTCTTGATATTTCTTATTGTTGTTGGAGCTCCGTCTGGAGATCCTCCAGGAATTATGAGCAAATCATATTTTTCAGGGTCAATTTCATTAATAGTTTTGTCAGGCATCAGAGAATACCCTCTCTCCCCGTTAATCATTTCTTTTTTAGGAGCAGCTATATCAACATGCCATCCCTCTTCTAACAACCGAAAAACAGGAAAAAATACCTCCATGTCTTCAAATTGGTCAGCTGTAAGAACAACCGCCTTTAACTCAGATTTATTTTTTTCCATGAGTGTTAATATTTACCTATTTTATATACCTTTCTTTATAAAAATCTCCTTTAGCTTTGGAAAACAGAACTAATTGGTTGGATGGCCCCGATGGGATTTGAACCCACGACACCTGGATTAAAAGTCCAGTGCTCTGCCAGACTGAGCTACGGAGCCGCGAAGACATCCTGTTTCTTTTGCTTAATCTTCCTTTTTAGCCGGATAAGCGATTTCTTAAATTGCCTCAGACAATAAAACATAGAGTCTTTAATTAAATTATAGAAAAATAGTTTATAAAATTATCAGCCCAAATATTTTTTTAATTTTGCTTCAAAATCCTCTTCAGACATTGCCCCAACAAACTGATTTATAACTTTTCCTTCTTTTATCAAAACAAAATTTGGAATTGACCCCACTTTAAATTTTTGTGCAAGTTCTGCATTTTCATCAACATCAATTTTGCCAAATTTTATTTTTCCCTTGAATTTTTCATTTAATTCGTCTATAACCGGAGCCATCATTAAACACGGCATACACCATTCTGCAGAAAAATCAATTAAAACCAATCCATGTTTAGTGAAATCTTCAAATTCTTTTTTTGTTAATTCAGTTACATTTGCCATTCTGTGCAGGAGAATTACTAATTTATAAAATTATTGATTATCAAAATTTTAATAATATTCAGGAGGTCCGACACTTTCTATCTTGATAGCGTCGGCAATTATCATTCCGTTAGAGCCAGAGTCGCTTAATAAAACTCCTTGCAAACCCGAGTTGTCAAATGTGTATTCTCCGAGGACAATCCATTCATCTCCTGGTGATGCTTGATTTATATAAACAG
>Ga0210019_1003993_pt1 | contig 13136 bp, 14 predicted proteins | sample CryGeyCG2114_020_2_FD_183969 | JGI IMG/M metagenome (GOLD analysis project Ga0210019, IMG submission 183969) | Groundwater microbial communities from aquifer - Crystal Geyser CG11_big_fil_rev_8/21/14_0.20 (SPAdes) (version 2) | ecosystem: Environmental > Aquatic > Deep subsurface > Groundwater ...
CTATAACAGATTCATCAACGTATTTCCCTTCCCAATCCCATTTATATTCTGATGTTTCTAGCTCGGAAAAAGATAAAAAACATTCCTTAATTTCGTCCCCCGTTTTTATGAAGGCGCTTTTTTGCCAATATGGTCGGCTTCCATGGTCGGGGTGTTGGGAAATCATGGTGCCTGGAATTTTTCGCATATCCAGGTCATTCTATCAGAGGATTATTGGTAATACAATTGTTGGTTGATTGTATTTTTAAGCTTCTTTATTTACCCTTTCCTTTCATATGAAATATAAATATATTTTCGGAAGGTTGGGAAAGGAAATATTGAGAATAAGAAAAGAAAAAAATATTTCTCAAGAAGATTTAGCCGTTGATTGCAATATTGATCGTTCGTATTTAGCTGAGATTGAAGAAGGGAAAGCAAATCCAAGTTTGAAGGTGCTTTGCAAAATTGTGAGCGGATTAAATATTCATCTTTATCAGCTTTTTGTCAACGTTTGATTTCTGACAAAAAATAGAGTTATAGTTTTTTCATAATTTTGTGGTAAATTATAAGCATGGAATTAGAATTTACGATACCTATAAAACGACCCTTCAAAAATATCTATCAGTTTAAAATTATTCTTTTGGATACAAAGCCATCTGTTTGGCGAAGAATTCAAGTACCAGAAAGTTATACTTTCTATGATCTTCATATAGCAATTCAAGACGCTATGGGTTGGAAAGATTCTCATCTGCACTGTTTTGAAAAAAGAGATCCAAAAGCAAGATGGGGATATTTGGAAAAAGTTGATTGTCCTTATGCGGCGGAAGAAATCAGAGAAGAAAAGCTACCCCTTTTTACTACAGAAACTCCTCTTCCAAAATTTTTCAAAAGGGAGAATGATAAAATGTTTTATGTTTACGACTTTGGTGATAATTGGGAACATGAGGTAGTTTTAGAAAAAATACTTCCGAAAGAAAATAAAGTGAAATATCCTATTTGCCTTGAGGGAGAACTTGCTTGTCCGCCAGAAGATTGTGGTAGTATTCCAGGATATTATAATTGTATAGAGATATTAGAAAAAAATAACAAAGAACGTGATGAAGAGATGTTGGCATGGATTGGTGACTGGGATCCTGAACATTTCGATTATAAAGAAGTTTTTTTTACTAATCCAAAAAAACGATACGACGAAAGTTGGGGTTAAATATCCTCAAGGAAATTCTATGCTTAACAATCTTTTTACCGATGAACTGGCTTTTAGTATCTCCCGTTTCTCTTCTTACGACAAAGGGAAAGAATATTTTGAAGATGGATTTGTAGAAAAAATTTGGCAAAAAGAAAATGAATATAAAGCAATTGTAATGGGAACTCATAAATATAGCGTTTCCTTAAAATTTAACGACGAAAACGAACTTGTATATAATTGCAGTTGTCCATACGAATTAGATGGTGCTTGCAAACATGTAGTGGCCGCCATTTTTGCTTTTGCCTCTGATAAAAAATTTGCAGAAAAATCTTTTTTGAAAGAAATCAACAAAGATGAATTAGTCGTAGAAAAATTGCTCGAAAAAATAACTACTCAACAACTCCAGCTTTTCCTAAAAAAAATACTAAAACAACGACCTCAGTTGATCGAAGACCTAAATATTTTTCTTCAAGGTCCTAAGCAAACTCCGGTGACAACTACAGATTACAAAACTCGATTTAAAAATGAGCTTGATCAAATGGATCTTAAAGAGTTACTTCAGACATGGTATTTTGAAGGCGGAGATTATTATGATGGTCAATATAACGATTTTGATATTTCTCTTTCCCTTTCCGATGTGGTAGAAAATATGTCAGATTTAGGCAAAAAATATGAAGATAGTCAAAATTTAGGCGAATCTTTAAAAATTTATCAAGCTATATTTGAGGCACTGGACGAAAAACGGAATAGTTTAAAAGGAGACGATAGTGAGCTTCGAGATTGTTTTGAGCAGGAGATGGAAAAAATAATTAATGATTTTTATATTAAAACTTTAACTAAAATTAATAATAATAATTTGAAAAAAATTGGGATTGACTACCTATGTTATGTTTTTCAAAATAACAATGACAAATTTAGTTCAAATCAAAATAATATTTATTTGGGTTTAAAGGAAATTATTTTTAATAAAAATGAAGCAGAAATCGCCTTATTAAAATTAGATGAATTAAAAAATAAAGAAAATCTGACTATTCCAGAAAGTTCGCTCTTAATTTTTCTTTATTCTAAGACAGAAAACTGGACTCTATTTGAAAAAGTCAGTCTAAAAAATCTTAAAAAAAATCCAAGTTTAACTTTAAACTTGTTGAGATATTATCAAAAAAATAACGATAAAGAAAAAATAATAAAAGTTGCTAACCAAGTATTGATTGAACTCATGCGAAAAAATGGCGACAGAAATTTTTCATTTCAATTCAATCAAAAAGATAATAAAGAGATTGAAATTGAGATCAGACGTTTTTTAAAAGAAATATATTCACTCCAATTGGAATACACAGACGTAATCTCAAATCTTGAGCGGTTATTTTTAATTACCGGTTTCTTGACGGACTATCAAGAATTAATAAAAAATTATAAGAACGAGTCAGAAAAGATAAAATATTGGGAAGCAGTGATAAAGTATTTTACTGATAAAAACGATGTCAAAAATATTTTTAAAGTTTTTAAGCTTGAAAATCAAAAGGAAAAAATTTTAGATTTAGTGAGAAAATATCCACTTGAAGAATGTTTCCCTGATATGGTTGCATTTATTCAGAATGATTTTCAGCAGGAATGTTTTACAGAATATAAAAAGAAAGTTGAGGAAATATTAAAAGAAACGGATACCGAAAAATATCCAATAGCTGTTTATCATTTGAAAAGAATGCAGAAAATCGGATTAGATAAAAATTTTGATGATTTTATTGTCTTTATAAAAAATACTTTCAAGCGACGAAGTAGTTTAATGAGAGAATTACAGGAAAATCAATTATAGTTTTTTCACATTTTTAAAACTTAAGTATTCGTCAATTTCTTTTTTCGTTATTTTGTATGTATTAACAACAAAATAATGATATTTCAAAATATTTTTACTTTTGCTTATTGTGTCAAGAAAACCATCGAGCACTGTTGCAACGGCAACATCGAAAGAAACTAATATTGTGAAATAAATATAATTTTTCCCGTATTCTACTTTCTCAATCTCAGAGTTTGTTTTTGAAGCAATTTCCAATAAATCTTTTTTTATTATTTTTCTTTGTACATCTGTTAAAGTTTTGTTATGTTTTGAGCCAATTACTGCAAAATATCGAAGTTTATTGTCTTTTCCGCCCATCGGGGACATTATTATATCTTTACCATTTTCATAAACCCCATTTTCGACTTTAAACTGTATGTCTTTAATTGCAAGGGTAGCCCATTCTTTTAAATCAGTCATCGGATCTTTAATATATTTTCTTAATAAGTCAAAACACTGCTTTGTAGCAAAATGTCCCAAAAGAAAAAACAACTTCTTTTTTATGCTTTCTTCAGTTTTTTTATCAAATAAAAATTCTTTACTTTCTGTGATAACCGTTCCGTAATCATACTTATTAACATTAATTTCATCATGATAATTTATATATTCCTTATAAGTCTTTTCATCAATCTGGATATCATTATTTTTTGATAATGCCAGGTCGACGGCATCAAAAATCGGCTGTAGTAATTTTCTCGTATTGCTTTTCATAAATAAATCTTACCACATCATCTGAAAAATGAGGACGATTGGGTTGATTATTTGGCTAAAGAGTTTTTTGATTTGGGGAAGGAAAAAATAAAGCAAATTAAACTGAAAGATGATTTTTAATCTTTTCTTACAATTTATCTGCGACTGCCACCGGTTGAGAATTTGCTACGGAAGAAATTTTACTTAAAAGATTTTTGATCGCTTTATCTTTTACTTCAGGGCTTTCCTGATATTCTTTATTTTCCGGATCATAAATCATAAACACAGCTTTTTCAAGTTCGTTTCTGGAATCTCTGATATCTGCTAATTTACTAATTAAATCCGAATCATGGTCTTCAATAGCAGCTTCCTCAATTAATTCCATTTCATGATCGAGATATGCACTTACTTCTTTCATTGTTTCTTGATCGGGGAGTTTACCTTGATTAAGTTGATCTAAGCAATTTAAATAATCCTGCTTCGTTTCATCAGGCAAATTTTCATTGTTTTCTACATATTCCCTCATTGTCTGGTATACAGTTTTATTATTGTCCATATTTATTAACCGTTAAATAATTTTTTAATTGCCCGACCTGGGGCACTAGCGATATTCCTAACAACATCCGAAAAACTGGCTGCTGATAAAGTTGTAGCGACCGCTCCTATTACTAAATCTCTTGTTGCGGCCACTTGTTCTCCTGAAGTAGATCGAAGCGCATCACCAGAAATCTTAGCTATTTGTCCTATTGACTCAGCACTAGTTTGTTGAAGTCCACTAATTTGACCAGGAGCCGAATTTATCTGACTGGTAAGACTCTGCATACTATTCAATTTATCAAGAAGCGGTCCAAGCTTATTCAAAACGTCCGGTGCATTTTTACTGGTTTCTAAAGCAGAATTAATACTGTCAATAGATATTCCCTTAAGTCCTTCGAAAAGAGTTTGTAGTTGTGCAGGTCCATTAGCTATAAGTTCTTTTAGGGCACCAATTTGATTGGTTGCACTTGACAGAGCTTCTTTAATCGGTGCCATTGAAATATTTGCAGCAGTTACAATATTTCTAGCATTTTCGATATGCCCACTAATACCTGCAATGTGAGGAATATCAACAAGATGAAATAAGGTTCTTGGCGTTCCAAAGTAAGTAACCGCCGCTGCAATACCCGCAGCTCCAGCTGCTTCTCCGGTTTTTACTGCCGTATCACCAAGTTTAGTTTTTAAAGCTCCAGAGCGAACACCGTCTGCAGTAGTTACTCCGTTGATTCTGGCATTAGCCAATTTCAAGAGGGACGCTCTTTCTTTACCTATACTTTTAAGGGCTTCTGATAGAGTTCTCACCGCGATTAAATCTCCTGGATCAGCTTCCGCGAGCTTTTTACTTAACCCATCTTCTGCATGTTCTATCTGTACTAATCTTGTAAATAATTTTGACTCAACTGGCTGAGATTGATTAGTTTCTTTTGATCGAATATTTTTTTTACCCCACTCTAATAGTTGGTCGTCCGGAATATCGTCTGGTGGGATTGGTAGATCTCCACCTTCTCCTTGTTGTTCGGGTAAACTAATTTCAATCAATCTACCTTTTTCGTCGGGAACAACATTTATTTTACATCCTAAAACATCTTCAACCGATCTTTGTTTTCCGCTCAAATGTTCGTAAACTACTCTTCTCAAAGGATCAATTATTTCTCTACTTTCTCTCGCTTCATTCAACGCTTGGGTAGTCAAAAGACTGTTATCTAGAGTTTTTTTGCCAAAACCTGGCTGTTCAATCAATTTCCTTACTCTATCTGCTGCGGAGTGAATTGCTTGACCTAAAACTTGTTCATCTCCAGGTGATATCTCTGCTCCTGTATATAATTCTTGCACTATCCTTTGTGCCTCTGTTTGAATAGCTAAATCTTCTTGGACATGAGATCCTCTTACTGTATCGGTTAGTCGACCAGTTTTTAACGCAGGGTCTTTTACAGTTTTATCAATTTTCCTTGCCAATCCTAACTCTTCTTTTCTCGTTGCTATCACAGCTTTATCAAGAGCTTTGGCGCTTTCATAAAAGGCATCTTCAATGGGCTGATCTGCTTTTACTTGTTCTTGAACCCTCAATGTAAGAATCTCCTGTCCTGCATAATACGTCGGTAAACTTTCTGAAGTTTCATTAACTACCCGCATTGCTCCATCCAATGCTTTTTTGTTTGATTTTGCGCTGATATTGTCAGGTATTTTTCCCCATTCCTCCTCTAAAGCTTTTCCATATCCTAATGATTCTTTTTCACCCCTTGCTCGAGTTTCTTTCTCAGTAGCATCAACTTTTGCTTTGTTAACTTTTTGCAGATTAGTTTCCACCGTGGATTGTAATTTTCTTGCGTCCTCTTTATAAATATCTTTATCTTCAGTTGCAATATCTACTTCGTCTGCTTTAACTCGTTCAATTTGAGTTTTTGTTTTATTTAATCTTTTTTCTTTTTTACCCAAATCTTTTCTATCCTTTTTTGCATCGTTAATTTCTTTGTCTTTAATTACTCTTTGAGCATGAACTTCTCCAAATTTTCTTCCTGCGTCAACATGTGTTTGTTCAACCTTTGTAGCTGCTTGTTCAATAAGTCCACCCAGTTGTCCTTGCATTTTATCTGATGAACTAGCTACTTGTGATAATTGAGCTGCTTTTATCTTACCGCTTTCCAAGTGAGTCTTAAGTTCTGCAGGTTTAATAGCTTCCAGCCCCTTAGGAACTCTCGCTGTTTCAACGGCGCGTACTTGTGGTTCTTGCATATTATCTAATCAAAATATTTCTAATAATTTTATCTTAGTATTTCTTTGAGTTAATTGCAATAGCATAATTATGGTTATTTGCTTAGTCCTGCTTAGTAGATTATTCATCAAGTCCATATGAAAATTGCTTTGTATGAGAAAAAAATCAAATAAAACTTTACGAACTCTTGGGAAAAAAGTACAAAAATTAAGAAAGGGAATAAAAGTCAGTCAAGAAGAATTAGCCGGTCAATTAGGTATTAGTCGGGTTTATATGGGTTATATCGAGCAAGGTCGAGAAAGTCCTTCACTTCGCCTTCTAATGAGAATATCAAAAAAGTTCAAAGTAAAAATTGAGAATTTATTTCATCGATGACTTTTAGGGTATATAATTTGATCATATGTTAGTTTTTATTGACGACTCTGGTGATCCTGGGTTTAAGGTAGAAAAGGGTTCAAGTAAAGTATTTGTTATTGCAATGGTTATTTTTAAAGATAATCTTGAGGCGGAAAGAGCTTCTCTTGCTATAAAAGATTTGAGAAGAAAGCTTAAAATGTCTGATTTGTCAGAATTTAAGTTCAACAAAAGCAGTAAAAAATTCCGACAGATTTTTATTGAGTCCATAAAAAAGTTTGACTTCAAAATTAGAGCCATTGCCGTTGATAAAAAAGATATTTATAGCCAAAGAATGAACTACCCCGCAGCCAAGCAGTCGGGGTATCTGTATTGTGTCATTCCCGTGAAGACGGGAATCCAGTCTATTGATACATTTTAAAAAATGTGATTTTAGCCTGGATCCCCTCCTACGAGGGGATGACAAAACACGTCTCGCAGCCAAGCAGTCGAGGAATATCACCTTAAAAAAGATTAAAAACTCATAAAGAAAATTTTTATAACTATGTCATTATGCAGGTTTTAAAGAATAGCAAGTCAATAAAAAATGCCAAGCTAAAGTTTGATAAAAGAGGCGAAATAGAAATCAGAAATCAACTGCGGGTATATTTGAGTCGCGAACTGGATAACAAAAAGAATAACATTTTTAGTGATCTAAAATTTGTTGATTCACGTCAAAACACTTTGATTCAGTTAGCAGACATGGTGGCAGGAAGTATTTTCTCATTTTATACTGGCAAAGATAAAAGTTATCTTGAAGAATTAAAAAAATCTAAAAAAGTTGAAGATGTCTGGTCATTCAAATAAAAAAAACGACCCTGTCTCTATCCAAACGTTAGCTTGGAACGCGCACCATCCGGTGACAATTCGAGTGTCAGGGTCTTTGTACTGACATTATATACCATTAATTGTTAAATTATATTGTTAATTGAAGATTAGATAGTTAAAGCAACTAAATTTCCTGCTTGACAAAAAATGCCGGTCCCCCCCCAGAAAACTGAAAAGGAATTTTTGAAAACCGCCGGAGCGGAGCGGAGGCGGGAATCCAGACTAAAATTACCTTTTTAAAAGGTGATTAGAAACGAAGATCTAATTTTTATATAATTATCTCATGACCCAACCTCAAGCTTTCTCTATTCTAAAAACCGGAGTAAATGTTTTTTTGACCGGAGAACCGGGATCAGGAAAGACTCATCTGCTCAACGAATATATAAAATATTTGCGAGACCATAGTATTGAACCGGCAATTACTGCTTCAACCGGTATTGCCGCTACTCACATCGGCGGGATGACAGTTCATTCTTGGAGCGGAATTGGAATTAAAACAAAACTTGATAAAAGCGATTTAAATAAGATCAAAACAAGCCGTTACATAGTCAGACGAATAACGAAAGCAAAAGCCCTTATCATCGAAGAAATTTCTATGTTGACAGGTGATACGCTCTCAATGGTCGATACGGTCTGTCGTGAAATTAAACAGAATTCAAAACCGTTTGGCGGTATTCAAATAATTTTTGCTGGAGATTTTTTTCAACTTCCACCAGTTGTACGAAGGGAAGTCGATAATAATGAACAAACAACTTTGATTGAAAAATCAAAATCATTTTTCGCATACGATTCTTCTGCGTGGATTGAGTTAAATCCAATTATTTGTTATCTCACCGAACAGCACCGGCAGGAAGATGGTGATTTTCTGGAATTACTTTCCGCAATTCGGGGAAATAAATTTAGCAAACATCATCTCTCACATATTGAAACTAGAAGAGTTAGATCATTCGACTTTGCGAAGGATAAATCTATGTTAAATATCCCAAAACTTTTTTCCCATAATACCGATGTTGACAGAATTAATGATCAAGTATTAGCGAGTCTCCCAGAGAAACAAAACACTTTTATAATCTCAGTCCAAGGTCCTGATCCATTGGTCGCCGCACTTAAGAAAGGTTGTCTTTCACCTGAAATACTTTATCTTAAAATCGGAGCTTCTATAATGTTCACAAAAAATAATCCAAAAAAAGGATTTGTTAATGGCACACTTGGAGTTGTTGATGGATTTGACAAAATAACCGGAAATCCAATTGTAAAGATAAGGAGTGGACGGAAAATAGAGGTTGAGGCGATGGATTGGACGATTGAGGAAAACGGTAAAGTTCGCGCTAGTATTTCTCAACTCCCACTTCGCCTGGCCTGGGCGATCACCGTCCATAAAAGTCAAGGGATGAGTCTGGACGAGGCGGTCATGGATCTCTCTCAAGTCTTTGAATATGGTCAAGGTTATGTAGCTCTTTCTCGTGTCAGGCGTCTTACCGGTTTATACATTTTAGGTTGGAATGAGCAAACATTTCAAGTCCATCCGGAAATCTTATTAAAAGATAAAGAGTTTCGGATAGACTCAAGTATTGTTGAAGATTTGTATTCTAAAATTTCTTTTTCCGAACTCCAAAAGAGACAGGATGATTTTATCAAAGCTTGTGACGGAAAACCAAAATCATCTTTTTCAGAAAAATTAGATACTTATACAGAAACATTATTATTATGGAATGAGGGGAAAGATGTTAAACAAATTTCCGAATTACGCAAATTCACCGAGGGAACAATTCTTTCTCACATAGAAAAACTTGTTCTGAAAGATAAAATTAAACGAACTGATCTTTCACGAATTCTTACTCAATCACTTAAAAATTCACTTCCTAAAATCCACACTGTTTTCCGTGAACTTAATACAGACAAACTCTCACCCGTCTTTGAAAAATTTAACGGCAAATATTCATATGAAGAATTACGGATAGCGAGGATGACGCTAAACAATTAACGCAAAAACTAATTAGAGTGTATTGACAATCTAATTCAAGTGCGTTTGTATAAACTTGCTCGAACCTATTCTATCAAAGGCCGATAAACAAAACAATATAGAATTTTTAGATATAATATTAAGAATTGTCTCCGTATTTCCCTCCTTCGCAATTAGCTTCGGAGGGTAAACAACGGATCACCTCTATAGTTCAACGGATAGAGCGTCAGTTTCCGGAACTGGAGATGGGAGTTCAATTCTCCCTAGAGGTACAGTTGATGGCAGTTTTTACCCTGAACCCGAAGTGGTTCATGGGCAATTCTGCCCGGGGACAGGGCTTATAGGTAAGTGGTATACCGGGTCATTCGCATTGACCAGTCGCCAGTTCGATTCTGGCTAAGTCCACACGAAATTTGATATAATTTTTGATAAAATGGATCTGTAGTTAAACGGTTATAACAAGACTCTTATAAAGTCTAGTCGATGGTCCGACTCCATCCTGATCCACAAAATATTTTTTGCCGAGGTAGCCAAGGTGGTCACGGCGGTGGTCTGAAAAACCTCAGATCTCAGTTCGACTCTGAGCCTCGGCACTTTAGCTTGTTAGGAAGCTCTGATTAGTTTAATAAAAACTCCAGATCCTCACGGGTCAAACCTTTCCCGTGACTTGTACCACCTATAATATCCTCGATTAGACCTTTTTTCTTTTCTTGGAGAGCTTGGATTTTTTCTTCAATCGAATCCTTTACAAGTATTTTATAGACCGAGACAGATTTAGTTTGACCAATACGATGCGCTCTATCAGTCGCTTGAATCTCGACGGCTGGATTCCACCACGGATCATAATGAATCACGTAGTCGGCCGCAGTAAGATTAAGCCCTGTTCCTCCCGCTTTAAGGCTTAAAAGAAAGACGGAATAAGAAGTATTTGTTTGAAATGTCTCAATTAGCTTTTGCCTATTTTTTGTCTTTCCTGTCAACATTAATGATGAAATTTTCGCCTTATTAAACTCTACTTGTAAAATATTTAGCATACTCACAAATTGACTAAATAAGAGTACTTTATGCCCATCAGCGATGGCTGTTTGTAAAAGCTCAATGACTGTTTCAAGCTTAGATGAGGAATGAATATCATGTAATTTAACGGGTAAAAATGGATAGCTTTTTCTCTCTCTAAGTTTTAGCAAATCAGGATGACAACAAATTTGACGAAGACGAAGCAGTGCCTCAAGTATCTCAATCTGACTTTTTTTGATGCCTTTTTGTTCAACAATTTTCAGAATTTTTGCTTGTGTCGAGTATTGAAATTAGTGTTGGATTATTTTCAATCACATAAGCTAATGCGACTGTATGTTTACATGTTTCTCCGTACGGACAATCACACCTGTCAATATATTTGCCTTTGGAGTTTTTATTAATACTTGTATTGTAACGATAAGTTCCATAGACCGTTGCCTGAATACTTCCCGATTTAGTTTTAGTTATTTCTACGCGATTGATATAACTGCGCCCACGGGATCGGATAGTTTGTGAAACCCGACTGGCGATAATATCAGCTGAAAATGACATAGTTGGTAAGTATTTTTATCAAAGAAAGTGGAAAAATACAAGGGTATGTCAAATTTGCGCTTGAAAAGAAGAAGAAGAAGAAGTATACTATCCTATAATATGAAAAGGACAGGTTTAGAAAATCCATTTTTTATTGGTACACTTCTTGCCGTAACTTGTGTTGCTTTAGGTATTTATGGTTTAGCTAATTTAGATACTCAGACAATTAAGACTATTCAATCAAATATATCACTTGCCCATCAGTTAAAAGAGGTCGGATTTGAAACCGCAAAAACCATTATGGCTTTACGCAACGCATCTTTTCTAACTGGAGGATTGATAGGTTTAGGTTTGCTACATGGTAATTCTTTTGTCAAGCAACATTCTGGCAATTCGTAATTCTTCGTATGAGTATTTGCTGTTAAGTTTTTCAAAGACTTGGGAAAGATCCATTACCGCCTCGTCCAGACTCATCCCCTGACTTTTATGGACGGTGATTGCCCAAGCAAGGCGAAGCGGTAGTTGGGAAATGCTAGCACGGACCTTACCATTTTCCTTGATCGTCCAATCCATCGGCTCGACTTCTATCTTTCTTCCATTCCTTATCTTAACAATCCGTCGACCACCCCAAGGGTGCCATTCCAAGTTTATCAAAATTCCAGTAGCCCATTGACGGAATTGTGTACCTCTCTCCGAATTAACTCGATAACCAACGGTATGCACTGGTTTATTGTGTCAATTATTTAACAACGCCGAAAATTCATCAGAAGAAGCTATTTGTTCGGGTCAAAATATTGCCCTCTCGGTAATGGTGAAAGAGGTTCTCATGGTAATGCAGGGATAGTAGTTAAAGATGTAATTATACTGAAAAACTACATTAAGAAAGTAAAAAAAGAAAGAAGAATTCTATAAACCCCAAAATAAGTTAAAGTGTTGTTTTGTAAGAATTTTATAAACCATTTAATCGCCAATAAGGCACTAATAAATGAAGTAGTTGTACCAATAATTAAAAATAATGAATTGCTACCGGTAAAAATCAGGGGAGGATTTGTTTTAATAAAATCAAAAGCCGACGCAGCAAATAATGTTGGAACAGCAAGAACAAATGAATACATAGCCGACTCTTCCCGGTTAAATCCCATTATCATCATCGTGAGAATGACCGCCCCTGCTCTTGATACTCCGGGTACAACCGCTAACGATTGCCCTAGACCAATAAGCAAAGCTTGAATGATCGTCATCTGAATGATTTTTTTATCAGTTTTAACAATTTTCTTTTTAAGCAAAAATTCAAAAATAATGAAAAATAAACCAATTACAAATAAACTTGCCGATATCAAAGTAAAGCTTTCAAAAAAAACAGTTTTTATTATTTTATGAAGCAATAAACCAACAACTGCTGTTGGAATAAAAGACAAAAGAATATTTATTATTAAATTTCTATTTTTAATAATTGTTTTCCAGTAAATTACTAATACTGCAAGAATTGCCCCTGACTGGATAAACACTTCAAAGAATTTTTGAAACTCATTACTTGGAATATTTAATAATTTTGAAGTGATAATCAAATGAGCGGTAGAAGATATCGGTAAAAATTCTGTTACTCCTTCTACTATCCCTAAAATAAAAGCATTAACAATATTCATTCAGTTATTCTATCATTTTTTTTATGGTTCGCAGATATCTGTTTTTGAGACAATCGCCAGGGGCCCCCATGGGGGTGTGGCGGTCGAAAAAACATGATATCAAGAACCCAAAGTAAGGTATAATTATCAAATGAAAGTCGCATTGGTACACGATCAGCTAAGGGAGTTTGGCGGTGCAGAACGCGTCCTTGTTTCTCTTAAAAAAATATATCTTCAAGCCGACGTCTATACAACCACTTTTGATTTAAATTCGCTTGGGATTCATAAAGAACTAATTAAAAATTGGAAAGTAAATGTCAGCTGGTTTGGAAAGATTCCAA
>Ga0210019_1003994_pt1 | contig 13134 bp, 10 predicted proteins | sample CryGeyCG2114_020_2_FD_183969 | JGI IMG/M metagenome (GOLD analysis project Ga0210019, IMG submission 183969) | Groundwater microbial communities from aquifer - Crystal Geyser CG11_big_fil_rev_8/21/14_0.20 (SPAdes) (version 2) | ecosystem: Environmental > Aquatic > Deep subsurface > Groundwater ...
CAAAAGAACAAAAAGCAATCGAACACTTAGACGAGAAAGAAACCCTGAATCTGATTCATCAAAGAGGGCTCAGGAGAACCAGGAGAGCAGCGGCCTTCCAACAGGCAATGAAAAAGGGCTGGCTGACCGACCGGGAAGCTCCTTTTATGAGACAAGCTGAAATGTACGGAGTCAGCCGCGAAGAAACCCTGAACAAGTATCCTCACTGGGCAGCGCAAGGAGTAACACCCGAACCCGGTCAAACCCAGGCCCAGGCCGAAGAAAAAGCCATTATAGACCAGGTGGAACGCATGGCTCCTGAAGATATGAGAAAGGAAATGACAGCACTGGCTGCTCAAGATATAAGAGTTCTTTACGGCATGGATTTGTCTCAAGCACAAGAAATACGCAAAAAAGGCAAAATCCAGGTTAAAAATAATCTCTATTCCTTGGTGGTAAATAATCAGCAAATAATTCAAAATAAAGTTAACCAACTGCGAGCGGCCAATAAAAACGATGCGGCTGACCGGCTTAAAAACACTGCAAATTATATTAAAAAATATTATTCCTAATTATCTCTTATGGAAAAAACAAATGATATAGACGTATTTTCCGTGGATTTAGTGGACGCTGTCGTCAATTTGATTAAAAAATATAACCTGGGACCGCTTGGCTTGATTGACGAACCCGAATTAGATAAAATATTGGCGGGAAAAACTCCACAGGAAAGCGCAAAGATTATTGAACAACTACCGTTCAACCAAATTAAACGAATCATAAAAGATTTGACCCAGCAAAAATATCCAGTAGAAAGCCTGGAAGCGGTTTTAAGAAAACAATTGAATCTTAATGAAGAAACTGCCCGGAAATTGAGCGAAGACATTAAAAAAGAGGTTCTCATTTTTATTGAGCCGGAATTGTTAAAGAAAACAGAAAAGAAAGAATCGTCCCCCGAGGAATTCTTCGAAGAATCCCCGGAAAGTAAAGACTCTTCTAAAGATATTTACCGGGAACCGATTGAATAAATCTGAGGCAAATAAAAAAGAGGACGAAAGAAAGCTTCCGTCCTCTTTTGACTTAGCAATTATTACTTATATTACTTAATCCATTCCTCTTCTTCTTTTTGTTCTCCCGGGCCTTTTTTAACTCCTTCCCCTCCCCCAAGACGCTTGAAAAGAGCGATGAATTGAAGGATGGATTTGTCCATTCCTTCAGCGCCGTCCACCCGAATCCGGGTCAGGGCTCCTTTTTCCAGGGAAATTATGTCCTGAATTAACTCGGTGCTTGACCGGTCAATTTTTTCCTTTAGCCCCGGCTCAGAAGAGATATCTTGTTGGATTTCCTCTTGCGTTTTCCCATAAGCCTCGGCCAGCATTTTTATTTTTAACCCCATGGTTTGTCTGGCTTGGGCGTCAGTTGTGTACTTAATCGCTTCGGCCTTAAATCTTTCTTCTTCGGGCTGAGACATTAATGCTTCCAGTTTTTGCGGCACTCTCACCTCTTCGATTACCAAGCTGAAATCATCCCACTGAAAACCGGCTTTCGTTAAGGGACAGTCCGATCCGTGAAATATCTTGTCTGCCTTTGCCCTGATTTTCTCAATGTCCTGGGTGGCTGTCTTCCAAGTATATCGGCCTACGGCAATTCTTACCGCTTGCCTGACTGCTTCTTTCAGGTATTCCGACAACCCTTCTTCTGTAACCGGAATCTTGGCTCTTACCGCATCCACAAGTTTAGCGCTCTTGGGAAAAGTAAGATAGATGGTAGAGTCAACAGTCAAGGGCTGCGAGCCGTATTCTTCTCCAACCTTAGTTGATTTTGTATAAGCCTGAACAGGCGGGATCGCTACTTTGAATTGTTGAGTAGACACCTTAATCAAATAGTTCCAGCGGAAAAACCAGGGGACAAAATGAGGGCCTGATTTGCAGTAAGCAACAGGGCTCCCCCATATTACCTTGACTCCCAGCTCTGTTGGTCCCACCTTTCTAATGGAAAGTAGAAACCAAACTACCATAATCGCTGCCAGTAACATCAAAATCCACATTTTAGTAATCCTCCTTATTTTATTTTTTGTGTGCTGTGTTTTCTATTTTACCACACTTCTTTTATTCTGTCAACCCCAACACGCGCCGTATCTCACAACAAATGAAATATAAAAAATAAAGCGCGAAAAAGAACAATATAAACTTGATTCGCTAAGGAATAATCATAAAGTATAATGCGAATACTACGAATTCAATGCGAATGCCGCAAATAAAATCTTGGAATAATTCGTAGTATTCGAATATAATTCGCATCATTCGCATTATAATCATATAATCTTGAATTAAGAACCTGTCTAAAAATTTTGGGAAAGACGAGGGACTAAGCGTTTGTTGTTGCGCTCTAAAATCTTTGTTGGTATAATTACAAGTGAGGGAGTAAAAATAACTGTTGACCTTTGACGATAACCGATTTGTCAAAAGTTATGGTCAAGAATTATGGTCAGATATTATGGTTTTTGTCGTTCCTAAATTCATTGAAAGAAAACCAAAAATAGTGGGGCCCCTCACTTTTCAGCAATTTATTTTTATTGGGGCCGGGGCCGGAATTTGTTTTATTCTGTATTTTACTGAAGTTCCTTTTTATATTTTTTTGCTCAGCTGTTTTTTCTTAGTCGGAGGGAGCTCTATTTTAGCTTTTGGAAAAATCAACGGCAGGCCCATACTAACTGTGGTTAAAAATTTCTTTGTGTTCTTTTTTTCTTCTAAAATTTATCTCTGGAAAAAGGAGGGAGCTGCTCCCAAAATCATTAAAGCAGAAAGGATAAAAAAAGAAGCAGTCAAAAGGGGACCGCTTTTAAATATTGCCGAAAAAAGCAGGTTAAAAAACTTATCAGCCAGAATAGAAACCGGCCAAAGGTAAGGTCAGATTTAAGATTTAAGATTAAAGATTAAAGATTAAAGATTTGGGTTATCTTAATCCCTTGTTCCCTTTACTTAAATCTTACAACTTAAATCTTTAATTTTTGATGGCAATTTCCACTCAACAATTTTTGGAAATAAAAGAAATTAAAGAAGGGGTGATTATTCTGAAAAACAATGCTCTAAGAGGAGTAATGATAGTCTCTTCTCTAAATTTTGCCCTGAAGTCATCAGAGGAACAGGAAGCAATTATCTATCAATTCCAAAACTTTTTGAATTCTTTAGATTTTCCCTGTCAAATTTTAGTCCATTCCCGGAGATTAAACATTACCGGTTATTTAGACGGGTTGGAGGAGTTGGAAAAAAAACAAAAAAATGACTTGCTAAAAGTTCAAACCGCTGAATATCAAAAATTTGTTGAAGATTTAGTAAAAGGGGGCATTATTATGACTAAAAATTTTTACATAATAGTGCCTTATTTGGTTTGGGAAACCAAGGAAGTGACTACCGTCAAAAAACTTAAAAAGGTAGTCGTTCCCTCTTTAACCAAAGAAGAGTTTCAAAGGTCTAAAAATCAACTCTGGCAAAGAATGGAATTTTTAGGTTTAGGTTTAAGGAGATGTGGATTAACTGCTATACCCTTAACTACTCCAGAGCTAATCGAACTTTTCTGGAGTTTATATCATCCCCAGCAAGCTGAAATAGGGTATTTTCCGGAAATACCACCGGAAATAATGTAACGCGAGGGAAATATACTAATACATACTAATTGATATAACATAATCCGAATACTACGAATTAAATTTGAATACAACGAATTCGCAATATTCGCATACTATTCGTAGATTCGCATTATAATTTAATGTTTTTTAGAAAAAAGAAAAAAGAAATACCGGAAATATATAAAGAAGAGACAATCGATATTAAGGATATCATCTCTCCGGCTTCAATTGAGGTTAATTCGAACTTTATAAAAATTGGAGAAAGACTTGCTAAAACTTTCTTTATTTTTTCTTACCCTCGTTATTTAAGTACCGGCTGGTTTTCCCCGGTTGTTAATTTAGATATTCCGATGGATATTTCTTTATTCCTGCACCCTGTAGAGACAGGACTGATTTTAAAACAATTAAGAAAAAGAGTGACCGAGGTTCAGGCCGAAATTATGGAAAGAGAAGAAAAAGGATTAGTTCGAGATCCAGCCTTAGAAACGGCTTACCGGGATTTAGAACAATTAAGAGATAGATTAATAACTGCCCAGGAAAGAATGTTCCAGCTGGGAGTCTATCTAACAGTTTATTGCGAAACCCAGGAAGAGCTAAGAAATATTGAGGCTAATTTAAGGTCTGTTTTAGAATCAAGATTAGTTTATATTAAACCTGCTCTTTACCAGCAGAGACTTGGATTTAATTCCTGCGCTCCCTACGGCCTGGACCAGCTTCAGGTTTATACTGCAATGAATACTGCTCCCCTAAGCAGCGTTTTCCCCTTTATCTCTTTTGATTTGAGCTCTAATCAAGGAATTTTATACGGCATTAATCAGCATAATAATTCCCTGATTTTGTTTGACAGATTTTCTTTGGAGAATGCGAATTTAGTTTGCTTCGGAACTAGCGGTGGGGGCAAGTCTTACCTCATAAAATTGGAGGTCCTTCGATCATTAATGACCGATACAGATGTTATAATTATTGACCCGGAAAATGAATACAAGTTTTTATCCGATGCCGTAGGAGGCTCTTCTTTCAATATCTCTCTTGGGTCTCCAAACCATATCAATCCTTTTGGCCTGTCAACTCCTCGAGAAGATGAAAAACCTGAAGATGTGTTGAGGTCAAATGTGATTAATTTAGTGGGATTGTTAAGAATTATGCTAGGAGGATTAACTCCGGAAGAAGATGCCGTTATAGATAAAGCTTTAACCGAAACCTACGCCTCAAAAGATATTACTCCCTATTCTGACCCTCAAAGCTGGCAGGAAAACACTCCTTTAATGCAAGATTTTCAATCGGTACTTGAAACTATGGAAGGGGCGGAAAGTTTGGTAATAAGATTGAGAAAATTCACTACTGGAACTTATGCCAATTTTTTTAATCAGCCTTCTAATGTTGATATGAAAAACAAAATGGTAGTGTTTGGAATCAGAGATATGGAGGACGAACTAAGGCCAATGGCAATGTATATTATTATGAGATATATCTGGAATGCTATCCGGACCGAACTCAAAAAAAGAATTTTAGTGATAGATGAAGCCTGGTGGCTCATGAAAACTGAAGAAGGCGCTTCTTTTCTTTACGGAACGGTGAAAAGGGCCAGAAAATACTGGCTGGGAGTTACTACCATAACCCAGGACGTTATGGATTTTATGAAATCAGACTATGGCCGGCCCATTATTACCAATTCGGCTTTACAAGTTTTAATGAAGCAGAGTCCGGCTATGATTGAAACCACAAAAAAAACTTTTAATTTAACCGAAGAAGAAAAAAATATTCTCCTGGAAACACCTGTGGGAGAAGGGCTGTTTTTTGCCGGGATGAAACATGTCCTGATGAGGGTGGTAGCTTCTTACACCGAAGACCAATTTATCACTACCTCGCCGGAAGAAGTGGTGAAAATAAAAAAAGCCAAACGAGAATTAACCCCCCACTAAATCAGTGGTCAAATAATTCTCTTAATAAATTTCATTTTCCCTTAAGTAATCGCAATGCCAACGATTTGGTGGGGGGTAAATTTCTAACTCAAGATTAGGGATAGGGTCTAATTACTACTTTTCTCTCCGGCTCCTGATCGATGCTTTCGGTAGCAACATCCTGCCTCTGGGCTAATTCCAAATGAATAATTCTTCTTTCGTATGCTGGCATAGGAGCCAGTATTTTTTCTTTTTTGGATAAAGAAACTTCATCGGCTAATGTTCTGGCCATTTCTTTTAAATATTCAATTTTCTTTTTCTTGTAATTGTTAATATCCAGGTCAACATAAAAGTTTTTGTTAGGAGCAATTTTCCTTTTTAAAATTACTTTCAAAAGCCGTTGAATCTCCAATAAAGTTTCCCCATTTTTCCCAATTAAAATCTGAGGCTCTTCAGCTTTTAAGTCAATGGGAATGGTTAGGTTCTGGGGGGTTTTAATCTCAATCTCTACTTCAAAACCCATTTTTTCAAAAAACTCATTAACAATTTTTTTAATTTCTTGGTAATTAGATGTATCCATATTAATTCAAGAATATATAAATATAATGCGAATGACGCGAATTATATACGAATACTTAGAGTGTTGAATAATTATTTTCTCAGCGTTTTTCCGCCTAGCTATCCGCGTCTTTCCGCTTCTACTAACCCATATTATTCCAAGATTTTATTTGCGGCATTCGTATTGAATTCGTAGTATTCGCATTATACTTTATGATTATTCCTTAGTGCCGCTCCGATAAAATCGGGGAGAGGTTCTTAATTATTAATTTTTTGGTTTATAAATTAAATACTGCTGACCCATTGAAAACAAAGCAGTAACTATCCAGTATATTCCAATTGCAGCCGGTAGTCTGCATAAAATTAAAATGGTAAAAAAGGGAAAGAAATAAAGCATTTGTTTCTGCATCATTTGAGAAAATTGACCAATCCCTTCCTTTAATTCGATTTTCTTTGTTTTGGGGGTCATCATTTTAGTTTGAAAAAATTGGGCTATTCCGGCCGCTATTGCCAGGCCAAAATGGGGATTGGCTAAATTTATAAGGCCTAAAAACATGGGTTCAGCAATATTGCCGGGGGAAGGAATGAAAGAATAAAGAGATGATAATTCAACAGAATCCAGGCCTCCCTGCAGAGTTCTAAAGACCAGGAAAAGGGCAATTAAAATTGGAAGTTGAATTAATAAAGGAAGACAGCCCGAGAAAGGATTAACTTTTTGTTTCTGGTAAAGAACCATTGTCTCTTTGGCCTGTTTCTGTTTATCATCTTTATATTTTTTTTGAATTTCCTGAATTTTGGGTTGAATTTCCTGCAATTGTTTTTGGGACCTGATAGACTGAATCATAGCTGGATAAATCAAAATCCGAATCAAAACGGTTAAAGCTATCACAGCGATTCCAAAATCATGCCCTGGTAAATATTCATATAAAAAAATCAGGGCATTAAAAAGGGGTTGACGTAATATTAAATTGAAAACACTGATTAGTAAAGCCACAACTTTAAAAACTCTAAATTCTAATATCTAAATCCTAAACAAATTCTAATTTATAAACTCTAAATTTTAAATGTTTGGAATTTGGGATTTAGAATTTGTGATTTGTTTAGAATTTCGCCTGCCTGCGCAGGCAGGGATTTAGGATTTGGGGTTTGTTTAGAATTTAGCCTGCCTGCGCAGGCAGGAGTTTCGGATTTAGGATTTCTAGGGCAAGTCTATTCCTCCTTTGCTCCAAAAACCACATCTTAAAATTCTCTTTAGACCCTGCCAGCTTCCTTTTAAAATCCCATATTTTTGGATAGTTTGATAAGTATATTCCGAGCAACCTGGATAAAACCGACAGCGCTGACCTAAGGCCGGAGAGATGAAAGTTTGATAAAACTTTATAAACTTTAAAAATACTTGTTTTAACATCTTGCCTTACGCCACCCACAGTGCTTGTTTAAAGTTCTACCTTAAACAAGCCTTATGATGCCTAAAACTTATGATATCTAAAATTAAATTAGTCTTGCTTTCTCCAAAAGCTGATTAATATCTTCTTCAATTTCTTTAAAATCTTTTATTTCTGCTCCGGGGAGGACAATTATTATTCCGTCCCATCCCTTTTTTATTTTTGGCAAATCTACCCTGATTACATTGTCTAACCTTCGCTTAATTCTGTTCCTTACTGTGGCTTTTTTTGAAATTTTTTTGCTGATTACAAACGCGAACCGAGAAATATCTAAATTATTTTTTACAATCTTTAAAACAAAAAGGTTGTTAGTAAAACCCCTTCCTTTTTTAAATACTTTTTTAAAATCCTCTTCCTTTTTTAGTCTGTTTTCTCGCGGCAACATGAACTCGACACCAATTTACGAATAAAGCACGAATGACACGAATAAAATTCGAGCGTAATTCGTAATTAGTGTCGCGTTTACCCCGTTAGAAAGCCCCATCTCTTGCCCCATTAGAGATAAATCTCTAACCGGGCTTTCTAACGGGGTTTAGACTGTAAGTTTCTGTCTCCCCTTTTTTCTTCTTCTGTTTAAAATTTTCCTTCCTGATTTAGCTCTTGTTCTAATTCTAAATCCATGAGTTTTTCTCCTTTTTCTTTTTTTTGGTTGATAAGTGATACTCATAGTTTCCAGTTTAACAAAAACTCTTTACTGAGTCAATTTAATTAGTTAGAGTACAAAGAGACAATGAAGGTCAAGAAACAATTGCACAATTTGTCCACAACTTATTAACAGTTTTCGTCTCCTTATGTTCATTTTGCTTTTATTTTGGATATGCTATAATTAACCCATAACTTATAACTAACAACTTACGACCTTGAGTGATTCGTTATCAGTTGTGAGTTGTTTAGTCACGAAGGTATGACCAAGAAAGAATTGTGGCAAGCCTTGCTGGCCCAAATTCAATTTAATATTTCTCAAGCAAATTTTGCTACCTGGTTTAAAAATACGGAAATTATTAATAAAAAAGGGGGAGAACTAATAGTTTCGGTGCCGAATAATTTTTCTAAAGAGTGGCTGACGAATAAATACCATAAACTTATATTAAAAACTCTCCATAGTTTAGACCATGAAATTAAAGAGGTAAAATATGAAGTGGTTCACTCAAACTCAAAAGTAAAATCCTGCGAGTCTTCGCTAGCAGAAGTTGACCAGCTTGAATTCCAACAGTTTAAAATAAACAAGGAAACCAACCTGAACCCCCGTTATAGTTTTGAAAATTTCATCATTGGCCCCTTTAACGAACTCTCTCATGCTGCCACTCAAGCTGTTTGTAAAAACCCGGGATTTACTTATAATCCTTTATTTATTTACGGAGGAGTAGGATTGGGTAAAACTCATCTCCTCCAGGCCGCTGGCAATGAAATTGTTAAAAACTTTCCTTCTAAAAAAGTAAAATATCTTTCTTCAGAAAAATTTACCTCTGAAGTTGTGAACTCGATTAGAAATCATGATGTTGAAAGGCTAAAATCAAGCTACAGATCTGTTGACGTTCTGATTATCGATGATGTCCAATTTATCGCTGGGAAAGAAAAAACCCAGGAAGAATTTTTTCATACCTTTAATGCTCTTTACGAAAAAAATAAGCAAATAATTCTTTCTTCAGACCGCTCCCCTAAAGCTATCTCGTCCTTAGAAGAAAGATTGTGTTCTCGTTTTGAAGGAGGAATGATTACCGATATCAGTCTTCCTGACCTTGAAACCAGAATAGCTATTTTAAAAATGAAGGCTCAAGAAAAAAAGATTGATGTTGCGCCTCAAATTTTAGAATACATAGCTTCAAACATTAAAAAAAATATAAGAGAATTAGAGGGAGCCTTAAGCCAGGTTGTAGTTTATCAAAGTGTTAATAATTGCAGCCTTGATTTAGAAAAAGCCAAAGTTCTATTAAAAAATATAATTTCTTCTCCATATAAAAAAATTACTCCCAAAAAAATAATTCAGAATGTAGCAGAGTTTTATGACTTAAAAGAGGCTGACCTCTTTCGTTCTTCAAGAAAAAAAGAGATAGTTAGACCTCGACAGATTGCAATGTATCTTCTAAGAGAAGAGTTGAAAAGTTCGTTCCCTTTTATCGGAAGAAAGTTCGGGGGGAAAGATCATACAACTGCCATTTATGCTTGTGAAAAAATTTCGAAAGAAATAGAAAATAATAATAAATTTAAAGAAGAATTTGAGTTGATTAAACAATTAATTTACAGGTAGAAAAAAAGTTGAAAAACCGGGTAAAAAATGGGGATATTAAAAAATTTTTTTCTTCTTCTCAAAATTTAAACAAATTATCCACTGTTTATTTTGTTCGCAAATAAACTAAAAAAGAAAAGTTTTCATGAAATTAATAATAATAAGAGATAATTTTAAAAAAGGATTAATTATTATAGAGAAAATAGCAGGTAAAAATTTTTCCTTACCTATTTTAGACAATGTCTTAATAAAAACATTTCAGAATTTTTTGACTTTATCTGGAACTAATTTAGAATTAGGAATAAGTTATTGGACTTTAGCTAAAATTGAAAAAGAGGGACAGATAACCATACCGGCTAAACTCTTATTTAACTTAATAAATTTTTTACCAGATGAAAAAATATATTTAGAATCAAAAAATAATACTCTTTTTGTCTCGGGAGAAAAATTCAAAGCCCAGATTAAAGGATTACCAGCTGAAGATTTCCCAATTATTCCCCAGATTAAAGATGAAAAAAAATTTATTGAGGTAAATAATTTACCTTTTTTACAGGGCTTGTCGAAGATTCTCAACTTTTGCAGCACATCACAAACCCATCTCGAATTATCCGGCGTTTATTTTAATTTTCAAAAAGAAAAACTGGAACTGGTCAGCACTGATAGTTTTAGACTTGCTAAAAAAGACTTATATTATCAGGAAAAAATTAGCAAAGATTATTCTTTCATTCTTCCCCAGAGAACAGTTAGAGAATTGACCAATATTCTTTCAGAGAAAGATTCAAAATCAATTGAAAACTATAAAACTAAAATTTATTTTGAGCCAAATCAGGTTTTTTTTGAAATTATTTCAGAAAATTTTTCCTTTCCTCAATTCCGCTTAGCTTCTCGTTTAATCGAAGGAGAATATCCAAATTACCAGGAGATAATTCCAATCTCATACCAGACCCGGGCTATTTTGAACAAAAATGATTTTTTAAACCAAATTAAAACCGCCTCTCTTTTTAGCGGTAAGATTAACAGAATAAAAATAAAAATAGAACCTGAACAAAATTTGCTTTCTCTTTTCTCTCAAAGTCCAGAGACAGGAGAAATAAAATCTTCTTTATCTGGAGAAATAAAGGGTCAGAGCATTGAGATTTCTTTTAATTCTAAATTTTTAATAGATGGACTTTTGAATTTAGAAGGTCAAAGAATTATTTTCGATTTAAATGGAGAGGATGGTCCAGCAGTATTAAGGTCTGACCAGGATTCCAGTTATATTTATATCGTAATGCCGGTCAAGTCGTAAGATTTAAGATTAAAGACTTTTTAGATACTTTTCTATTCCTTTTTCCCATTCTGCGTATTGGGGGTCAGATTCTGGGTTTAACGGAGGATTGCCTAAGACATCCTCTTTTTTTATGTAATGCAATATCGAGTGGTAAGGTTCTGTAATTTCTCCTTTTAAAACTGGTTTTAAAGTTACTTCTCCGCTATTTGATTGAGGAGGAGTAAAGTCAGATGGAGGATATAATTTTAAAGCTATTTCCATAAATTGATGGAAAATGGAGCCGGCCACCACCACTCCCGGTTTCTTAGACATCGGTGAATTATCATTATTGCCTACCCAGATTCCAACCGAGATTGAAGGAGTGTAACCAATCACCCAGCCATCCCTAAAATTTTCGGTAGTTCCGGTTTTTGCTGCAACCTTATAGTCTTTGAAATATAAAAGAGAATTCCTTCCGAACATCGGAGCTCGAGCCTCATTATCAGACAAAATATCGTTAATCAATCTGCAATATTGAGTTTTTAATATTTTTTTAGCCTGCCCGTCGTTTTTCCTGATAACATTTCCTCTTGAGTCCTCAATTTTAAAAATACTAACTGGAGAAATTTTATATCCTTCGGTGGAAAAAACTCCATAAGCAGAGACCATTTCTAAAAGATTCGTTTCTCCGCCTCCCAAAACCAGGGAAAGTCCGTAATAAGAAGGAGGCTGATTTAAGGTGGTAATCCCTAATTTTTTAGCCGTTTCTAAGGTTTCTTTAAGACCGGCCAAATAAAGAACTTTTATTGAGGGTACATTCAGGGACTGAGCAAGAGCCTGACGGAAGCTAACCAGCCCCCTGAATTTTTCATCATAATTTTGAGGAATATATTCTTTTTCTTTTGCCGAGTCAAAATCAGTTTCTACGTCCCATAAAATAGTATTTGGAGTGAAACCCTTCTCAAAAGCAGTTAAATAGGCAAAGGGTTTAAAGGCAGAGCCGGGTTGTCTTTTTCCCAGAGTAACTATATTAAACTGTGGAGAAAATAAGCATTCATTTTGGTCAGGTTTGCATCCTTCGGGAAAAGGTGTTCCAAAGTAGTTTTTAGAACCAACCATTGCTAAAATTTCACCGCTCCAGGGGTCAATTGCTACCAGAGAAGCATTATGGGCATTGTAGTTCTTGTTGATTTCTGCCATTTCTTCAATTATTTTTTCGGCTGCAGTTTGGAGCTCCCAATTAAGGCTGGTATAGACCTTAAAGCCCTGTTGTTTTAAGTAATTTTCACCGTAGTTTTCAATTAAATATTTTTTTACTTCTAAGGTAAAATGGGGTGCTTTGAAGGGATTTATCTCTTCGGGAAGGGTAAATTCTACGGTTTCTTTTTTAGCGGCCTCTGCTGCTGATTTTTCTAAATATCCAAGCCTGACCATTCGGTCTAAGACATAATCTTTTCTAAATAAAAGCTCATTAAGATTTTCTTTATACGGTGAGAGATAATTTGGAGCCCGGATTAAAGCTGCCAAAACCGCAGCTTCCGCCAGAGAGAGTTCAGAGACCGGTTTTTTGAAATAACTTTTTGAGGCAGACTGAGCTCCGTAACAATTCTGGCCAAAAGGGATTTGGTTTAAATAAAATTCCAAAATTTGATCTTTTGAATATCTCCTCTCAAGCTCTAAAGTTAAAATAATTTCTTTTGTTTTTCTTTCAATAGTTTTTTCATTGGTTAAAAAAGAAGAACGAACTAATTGCTGGGTAATGGTAGAACCTCCCTGGATAGGTTTTTTTAGTCTCAAGTCTACCAGAAGAGCCCTGACCATTCCCTTAAAATCTAAACCAAAGTGGTGATAAAAATTAGTATCTTCTGCTGCTATTACCGCTTGCTTTAAATATTCCGGGACATCTTTGAGAGAAAATAATTCTCTTCTTTCTTCTCCATAAATCTGATACAGGAGAATTTTCCCAGACCTATCATAAATTTTGGTCGGCTGGAATAATTGTTTTTCGCTAAATTTTTCCGGTCTGGGCAGGTCTTTTCCGTAATAGAGAAAAAGAAGAAAAAAGGATAGGGCCAAAACAAAAAAAACCAACCAAAAAAGTTTTAAAATTTTAACAATCTTCTTCTCCTTTTTGTCTTTCTGAAAGATTT
>Ga0210019_1004003_pt1 | contig 13120 bp, 10 predicted proteins | sample CryGeyCG2114_020_2_FD_183969 | JGI IMG/M metagenome (GOLD analysis project Ga0210019, IMG submission 183969) | Groundwater microbial communities from aquifer - Crystal Geyser CG11_big_fil_rev_8/21/14_0.20 (SPAdes) (version 2) | ecosystem: Environmental > Aquatic > Deep subsurface > Groundwater ...
TTATCAGAATACTTAAAACCAAATCAACTTGTGATATTCAGAAACACAATTTCCCCTGGCATAACCGGAAGAATTAAATCTTTAATTGAAGATAAAACAGGACTTAAAGTTGGACAAGATTTATATCTTATATTCGCACCAGAAGTATTAAATGAGGATGAAGGGATCAATGACCTTGCAAATACCCCACAACCTATAGGAGCATTTGATGAAAAAAGTTTTAAAAGAGGTGAGGAATTTTTCAAAACAATAACAAATGGGAAAATCTCCTTTTTAACTCCTGAAGAAGCACTACTGGCAAAGCTAATGGTAAATATGTTCAAATACATACAAGCTGCAACTGCAAATGAGTTTTACCTAATAGCAGAAAATTTCAATGCAAGCATCTATAAAATATTGGATGCAACTTACAACAAAAACAAAAAAGAGCTTAATATCCCCCTTCCCAACCCAAATATGTCAGGTCCAGGGATGCATAAAGAGGGTTGGTTTTTGGTAGAAAGAACTCCATTTAGTGACTTAATAACAACAGCTTTTAAAATAAATGAATCGCTACCAGGGCAGGTTGTAAGAGCACTTGAAAATTACAATTTAAATAAAGTTGTAATTTTAGGAATGACAAGCAAAGCAAATTCAGATGATGCAAGATCCTCTCTAAGTTACAAATTAAGAAAAGCATTGTATTTTAGGGATTATTTGGTTGGGTGTTATGATCCATATCTTCCCGAATACTCAGATTCAACTATTTTACAAAATGCTGATGCAGTAATTTTGATGACTCCACACGATGAGTTCAAAGATTTAAATAAAATAAGAGGGTTCGTAAATAATCCGAATTGTCTCTATGTAGATTTGAGTGGCACCTGGCAAGAGACGAAGACAAATTCAGTAAATGGGTTATGGAAACAGTCAGGCTCAAGCGTTAAAGCAGAGAGGTAAATAATGACATCACACTAATCTTTTTCTGCATGTTGCACAGAAAACACGCAGGTTTTGTTTCTTATAAAATCTAATATCACTGCAACTTCTATTTTTTGCCATATGCAATTTCCCATCTGCAAGTCCTCTGACAAAGATATGAACTTTACCTTTATGACAAAAAGTAATATTTTCCGGGAATTGAAATTCCTCACCTAATTTAAAATCTGCCTTGCGTGATAACTTACCCCACCTAAACAGTGCTTTAAAACGACCTATTAACTTTATTAAAGATTCGTTCATAACCTAATAACGTTTCTACCTACCACCGGCTTGCTTACAAGTAATGCGCCGGTTTTGCAAAGTACACTTTTTAGCATTTCTTACCTAGTGTTATTCAGATTTTACCGAATAAATCGGATAAAATCTTACCTTGTAAGTCGTTTAATTGGAACTTCTAGCATTAGGTAGGAAGTAACGAAAATAAGCTATAAGCGTATATATTTAGCTAAAAGGCAAAATTCACAGAAAACTTTATGCTCTTTTAATATTCCAAGGTTCACACACTTGCTATATTTTAGTAATATATTTACCTAAAACTAAGATTCAAACTTATGTCAGAAACAAAAAAACAAAATATTTCAGGTTCAAAAGCACTCTTAAACTGCCTGGTGAAAGAAGGGCTGTCAACAGTATTTGGATATCCAGGTGGAGCAGTTTTAGGACTTTATGATGAATTATATGGACGAGATGACATCAACCACATCCTAGTTAGACATGAACAATGTGCAGGTTTTATGGCTGATGCTTATGCAAGAATTACCGGAAAACCTGGTGTAATTATCGCTACCAGTGGTCCAGGTGCAACCAACATTGTAACTAGTTTATGCAACTCTCACATGGATTCAGTCCCTGTTATTGCTCTTACAGGACAGGTTCCAACATATGGTATTGGAAAAGATTTTTTCCAAGAAGCTGACATTACAGGAATTACAATGCCCATAGTAAAACACAGTTATTTAGTTCTTGAATCTTCACACATTCCAAAGACAGTTAGAAAAGCTGTTGAGATTTCTTCTACAGGAAGACCTGGTCCTGTACTAATTGATCTTCCTAAAAATGTTCTAGCAGGGACATTTGAATTTACGGATGGAATGGAAAATAAATATACACTTCCAGGATACAAACCTACCATTAAAGGAAACTCAAGACAAATCCATGCAGCTACAAAGGCTATTCTAGAAGCAAAGAAACCTGTTTTGTATATAGGTGGTGGCGTAATATCAAGCGGAGCATACAAAGAAGTAAGACAACTAGCTGAAAGCTGTTCTATCCCTGTTACTTATACCGTTATGGGCAAAGGAGCATTTCCTGACAATCACTTTTTAAATTATGGAATGCTTGGAATGCATGGTACTGCATATGCAAACTATGCTATTCATGACTCGGATCTGTTAATTGCTGTAGGAGTACGCTTTGATGATCGTGTAACAGGCAAAATAGAAACATTTGCACCAGCTGCAAGAATTATTCATATTGATATTGATCCTGCTGAAATCGGCAAAAATAAAGAGATGAGAGATATTATCGATATCCCAATTGTTGGTGATGCAAAAAATATAGTAAGTGAAATGAATGCTAAATTAAATGGCAAAAAAGGCAACACAGATGAATGGATAAAACAAATTGAGCAGTGGAAGAAAAAATATCCACTTGATTTACCTAAAAATGCCGATCAAATTTCCCCGCAACAAATCATACTTGCACTAAACAAATACTGCAAAGATGCAATTTATACAGTTGATGTCGGGCAGCACCAAATGTGGGCAGCACAATATTTAGAAATCAATGAGCCTAGAAAATGGTGCAGTTCAAGCGGGCTTGGCACAATGGGCTATGGTTTTCCTGCAGCACTTGGTGCAAAAGCAGCTATAAAGGATTTAGGTATTGATGTACCAGTCGTTGCAATTACCGGTGATGGTGGTTTCCAAATGAGTTTTCAGGAGCTTGGCACAATGGTAGCTCACGACTTACCAGTAATAATTGTTTTAATGAACAATAATAATTTAGGCATGGTAAGGCAATGGCAAGAATTATTTTTCAATAAGCATTATAGTTATATTGACTGGGGCAAAGGTAATCCAGATTATGTTAAATTAGCTGAAGCATTTGGTGTAAGAGCTCTAAAAATAAAAGAACCTAATGGCGTAGAACCAGCTATTGAAGAAGCAATTAGATTAAAAAAAGCAGTACTCATTGAATTTGAATTGAGTTATGAAGCAAATGTTTGGCCTATAGTACCTCCAGGAGGCTCAAGCCATGAAATGCAAGGTATAGGAGCAAGTACTTTACCTGTTAAACCAGTAACTAGAAAAGATATTGAAAAGAATTTGAAGAGTTAGTTTCCTTAATCTAATTAAATACAAAACAATGCCCCTGATTAAGTTTTTTCATAGGTTAAGAGAATTTGTTAAGTCAAAAAGAAAAGAATTCTTAATTTCCTTAAATAAGCTATTTTTAGACTATATAAATAATTATAATTATTAACGAATTAGATAAGGATATAACACTCTAAATATTTAAAAGGATTATTTAATGCAAGTACCAGATGCATATGGTTTAAGTCATAGCATTAGTTCATTTCATGCAACTAAGCCACCGGTTCCTAGTGCTCAAACTGAGCAAAATATTGAAACTACAGAAACACCAAACAATCCTCTTAAAGTAGTACACAAATTTATGAGCGAGAATAAAACTGAAATAAATACAACAGCAAATGTCTTTGGTGCTCTGACTAATTTATTTGCTTTCCTTGAAGGAAATTTTCACTTGTTTAATATGGATACAGATAAACTAGAAACAATCAGCACATTTTTTGCAAAATGTGCAACCTCTGCAAGAGGTATAACAGGTGCAATTGATTGCTTTAACAAAAATAATTTAATTCCACTTCTTGGGTTTGCAGGAGAAGTACCTGTAGCAATATTTGCCAGTGGGTTTAATTTGTGGCTTGCAAGAGGTATACCGCAAGGAATAAATCAATTCCAGGGAATATTAAAACGTCGTGGCATAACCACAGAAGTTAACGGGAAAACCATTACTCTATCAAGAGAAGATGGTGATGACTTTAAGAAATATGGAATTAGCATGTTTGAGGGATTAAAACTTTCATTTATTGAGTTTGGGAAAATAATAAAAGAACTATTTACAAAGCCCTTTAAAGGAGAGCAAAGGATGCCACACTCAGTATTTGTTTGTTCAATATTTCAAATCTTAGGTCCTATACTTCATTTAAGTGGATTAAAAACATTTGGTGCATGGATGAGAGATACTTTTGGAGCTGCAGTTGACGTTGGATATATTTTAGACAAGAAAAAAGCTGATGAGCCTTCATACGGACCAGCTGGTGCAGCATGGATAGGTTCAGCAATGGTAGATTATTTAAAACGATTAGATTACTTTGAGAGCAGAGTAAGCAATTCAACTCAATTATCATTATTCTTTGATGGAATAGCTGGTGCATTTTATGGCATTGCAAATTTTGGCAAGTCTGCCAAGAAAACTGCCGCACAATCTACAGTACAACCTGAAGCAGCATAAAGCAAATTTTTTATCTTGCAGAATTACATAGTAAAATGAGGACATAAGAATATCTTTATGTCTAACAACAATAATAACAACACGATAATTTTAATTGATGCTCCTAATTTAGCATTTAGAATGTTTTTTGCAATGGAGCGAACCAATATGCGTACTTTAGGTGGAACTCCAACATGGGCAACTTATGGATTTTTTAAAGCTCTTTTTGATTTACTTGATAAAACAAAACCAAAAGCAATTGCAGCAGCATACGATTGCAAAGAGCCAACATTTAGACATGAAGCATATGAAGAATATAAAGCAAATAGACCAGAAGAAATGCCTGAGGACTTGCAAATACAATGGCCTCATATCAGAGAAGGCCTGGAAAGTTTTGAAATTCCAATTTATGAACTCCCGGGATATGAAGCTGATGATATAATTGGCACTCTTGCAAAAAAAGCAGCAAAAGAAGGATCCAATGTTTTAATTCTCACTGGCGATAGAGATGCTTTCCAGCTCATTAATGACAAAGTCAAGGTTTTAGTTCCATCAAAAGGTGAACTTAAAGAATATGGCAGGCAAGAAGTATTTGACTATTGGAATATATGGCCTGAACAAGTAGTTGATTTTAAAAGCCTCTCTGGTGATCCATCGGATAATATTCCTGGAATTAGAGGAATTGGTGAAAAAACTGCTGCAAAATTACTTACAGAATATAAAACTTTAGACAATATTTTTGAGAATGTAAAAAAAATAGATAAGTCAGCATTAAAAGAAAAAATCATAGAAGGTAAAAAAAGTGCTTATCTTTCAAAGAAATTAGCCACAATTAAAACAGATGTTCCTATAAAAATTAATCTTAAAGATGCACATCTTACAATGCCCGATATGAATAACCTAATTGGATTTTTACAAGCACATGAATTCAATAGTTTCATTAAAAGACTGCCGCAGGTAATGGCTCCATTTAACAAAGGTGTTCCTCCAGAGATAAAGGATACTAAACAACTGATAATTGATAGAACAGAACAAAAAAAACTGATCCTAACCGAAGAAAACACACCACTGGAAGAATCAAACACAGAAGGTAATTTAAAAAAGCCAGAGTTAGAAATAAGCATAATAGATAATGAAAAAGATTTTAAATCTTTAATAAAAGAATTAAAAAATAAAAAAATAATTTGCATAGATCTGGAAACATCATCTGTTGATAGTAATAGCTGCGACATAGTAGGCATTGGGCTTTCCTGGTTTGAAAACGAAAAAGAAATAATCATTTCATCCAGTAACATTAAAGATTCTTACATTCCAGTAGGACATAACAAAGGCAAACAACTAGATTTAGAATCAGTTATTAAAGATATTAAACCCATCTTAGAAGACAAAAACAAATTAAAAATTGCACAAAACTCTAAATTTGAATACAAAATCTTAAGAAGATATGGAATAGACATTGGGGAAAATATCTTTGACACAATGCTTGCAAGCTATATATCAGATCCAAATGAAAAACACGGTTTAAAAGATCAAGCTGCAAGAATTCTTGGCATAAGAATGACTAAAATTGATGAACTTATAGGTTCAGGTAAAAAGCAACTTTCGATGGCAGATGTAGACATAGAAAAAGCTGCTCCCTATACAATCAGTGATGTAAATTACACTATTGAACTTGCAAAACATTATAAAAAAAATCTTGAACCATCGCTACTGAAAGTCCTTGAAGACATTGAAATTCCTTTGGTTCCAGTACTATCTAATATGGAACTTACCGGGGTAAAAATTGATACAGGAGTACTAAAGGAGCTTTCCAATGAAATTAAAAAGAAAGCACAGAAGTTAGAAGAAGAAATATTTAACATAACAAAAGAACCTTTTAACATCAATTCATCACAACAACTAAGCAAGGTTTTATTTGAGAAGCTAAAAATAGAACATGAAGGGAAAATAACAAAAACAGGACAATTTGCTACTGATGCAAGAACACTGGAAGCTCTTGTACCAAACGACAAAACAGGTATTATAGAAAAAATTCTTGAATTCAGGCAATTAACCAAATTAATCTCAACCTATACAGATGCATTGCCAGAACAAATAAATAAAAGAACCGGTAAAGTCCATTGTGAATTCAATCAAACCATCACCACAACAGGAAGATTAAGTTCCAGCAATCCTAATTTACAAAATATTCCAATAAGATCAGAGCTTGGCAGAAAAATTAGAAAAGCCTTTGTGTCTTCTATAAAAGGTGGTTCCATTTTAAGTGCTGATTATTCTCAGATTGAACTTAGGGTTCTAGCACATATGACTGAAGATTCAGTTCTTATAAAAGCATTTAAAGAAGGTGAAGATATCCATAAACGAACTGCAATGGAAATCTATGGTGTAAGCGAAGATAAAATTACACCAGAAATGAGAGGGCACGGTAAAACATTAAATTTTGCACTTATTTATCAGCAAGGTCCATTTGCAACTGCAAGACAATTAAATATTAGCCAAAAAGAAGCACAAAATTTTATAGACAAATACTTTGAATCATTTCCAAAAGTAAAACCGTTTTTTGAAAACTTATTAAAAAATGCAAGAAAAAATGATTACGTAGAAACAATGTATGGAAGAAGAAGGTATTTTAAAAATTTAAATCTGAGAAATAAAGCACTGCAAAGAGAAGATGAAAGAAGAGCAGCAAATGCACCTTTGCAAGGGACTTCTGCTGATATTATGAAATTAGCCATGATAAAGCTTTACAATGAATTAAAAAACAAAAAATCAAAGTTAATTATGCAGGTACATGACGAACTAATTTTAGATGTACATCCTGATGAGAAAAAAGAGGTTGAAAAAATTGTAAAAGAAGCAATGGAATTAGACCAACCTTTAAAAGTACCTTTGGTAGTAGACATTTCGTGGGGAAAAAATTGGTATGAGTGTGGGTAATGATTTCAGAGCAACAAATACTAGAACTAATAAGAAAGTTAACACCAAACTCTAAGAAGTATCTTCATGATGATGTTGCAATATTGGAAAACAATCTTGTTTTAACCACTGATTCACTGATTGAAAATACCCACTTTACCCTAAAAGATTACAAACCAGAAGAAATAGGCTGGAAATCAGTAGCAGTAAATCTAAGCGATGTTGCATCAATTGGTGCAAAACCACTTTATGCACTTATTTCTCTTTCAATATCCAAAAAGTGTTCTTATAAGTGGTTAAAAACCCTATACAGAGGAATCGTCAACTGCTCTAAAAAATACAAGGTACAAATTGTTGGCGGTAATGTTGCAAGATCTAAAGAAATTAACATTACTGTAACTATCATTGGAAAAGCAACTTCTAAAAATAATGGGCTTAGATCAAATGCAAAACCAGGAGATGTTGTTTTTGCCACTGGAACATTCGGAGATAGTGCACTTGGACTATACCTACTAAATAAAAAAAACTCACATCTCATACCTCACACCTCATACCTCATAAACACCCACAAAGTGCCTATTCCTCAAATAAAACTTGGGCAAGATATTGTTAGATTTATAAAACGTGTCTCCCTTATGGATGCAAGCGATGGTCTTGCAGATTGTCTTATACAAATAGCAAAAGAAAGTAAAGTAAAAATCATTGCAAAAGAAAAAGAAATTCCTTTATCAAAAGATTTATTAAACAGTACCAAGCAAAATAAAATTAATCCTTACAAACTTGCACTATATGGAGGAGAAGATTATCAATTAGTAGGTACAGTTAGTAAAAAAGATATTAAAAAACTAAAGAAATTCAAAGAAGTAAAAATAATAGGAGAGGTAGTAAGCGGTAAAGGTGCATTCTTAAAGCAAAGTAGCGGTAAGATTGTTAGACTGGATATGGAAAAGGCTTTTAAACACTTTTTAAAATGAAAGAGAAAATAGCAGCAATTGACCTTGGATCAAACTCTTTTCACATTGTTGTAGTTGAGATAAATCCAGAGACACAGTCATTTAAGGTATTAGACAGACTACGGGAAACTGTAAGGTTCGGTACATTTACTGAACCAAGTCATGAGTTAACTAAAAAAGACATGAAGAAAGGAATTGATACCCTAAAAAGGTTTAAAAAACTTGCAGAAGGTCATCACGTAAATGAAATTTTTGCTTCAGCAACAAGTGCAATTAGAGAAGCAATTAACGGAAAAGAATGGCTAAACAAAGTCAAGCAAGAACTAGATATTGATGCACACGTAATATCAGGAGTTGAAGAAGCAAGGCTTATTTATCTTGGTGTGTTGTCAACATTGGAACTAAAAAGAAAAAGGGCTTGCATAGTAGATATTGGCGGTGGAAGTACAGAATTAATTGTAGGGGATGAGCAATTTATTTATCACTTATCAAGCATTAAGCTTGGGGCAGTAAGACTTACAGCACAAGAATTAAAAAGCGAAACAAATATTAAAGAAAAATTTGAATTCATAGAAAAAAACATTGAAAGCTTGCTTACAACAAAAATACAAGAAATAAAAGATGCTGGCGGATTTAAAACTCTTATAGGAACATCAGGAACTATACAAACCATAGCAAGAATTGATTATAGAATGCACAATTTTACAGATGCAGAAAGCACTGTAAATTTAAATCAATATGTTATTCCTTACCACTCAGTAGAATCAATTATAGAAAAAATGATTTCAGTGCCAAAGTCAAAAAGAGCTAACACCTTTGGCATAAGCAAAAACAGGGCTGAGATTATACTTGCAGGAGCACTTATCCTAAAGCTGGTGATGAAAAACCTAAATACAAAAGAAATAATATATTGTGATAGAGCTTTAAGGGAAGGGCTAATTGTTGATAAATTATTACAAAAAGGAATTATTAAAAACAGGCTACAATATCAACAAACAATCAGACAAAGAAGTGTACTGGAACTTGCAAAAAAATATCATTTCCCGGAAGAACATTCCAAACATGTTCAAAAATTAAGTTCAATAATATTTGATAAAACAAAAGGCATTTTCCATAATTATGAAGATAAAGAAAAGGAATTGTTAGAAGCTTCTGCTATTCTCCATGATATTGGCTCACTTGTTGCACATAATGACCATCATAAACATACATATTATCTAATTAAACACAGCGGGTTAATTGGTTTTAACGATGAAGAAGTCGAAGTTATAGCAAATATTGCCAGATATCACAGAAGAAGCAATCCTAAAGACAGTCATGCAAACTTCCATAAATTGCCTAAAGAACATAAAAAATTGGTAAAGGATTTAAGTACTTTTCTTCGTATTGCAGAAGGGCTCGATAAAGGACATAAATGTGCTATAAAGGATATTGAGGTTAGTACCAATTCTGACAAAAAAAAGGTAAAATTTAAGCTATTATCAAACATAAAAGATTATGATTGTTCACTGGAGAAATGGTCTGCAACAGGAAAAAGCAAAGAATTTAAAAAAGAATTCGGAGTAGATATAGATTTTAAGGTGCAAAAAGTAGGTAAAAATTAATTAAAAAATTTAATGAGAATCACTAAGGTTTTAAAATCAAATTAAATGTTATTGAAAGAGTTCACATCACAAAAAACAATTTTGTGCAGGTATTCGAACTTATCTGTTTACAGGTGCGCCGAAGTGGTGAAACTGGCAAACACACTACGTTCAGGGCGTAGCGGACGCAAGTCCTTGTGGGTTCAACTCCCGCCTTCGGCAAATTGGGGAAAGGAGATATGAGTTAGGAAATCGGAACATTTTTTGTGTCGAGTGAAGGGAGCGAGTTGAGCGTTAGCGCGAAACGAGCGATTAAAATTAAAAAAGGAGATAAATAATTGAAAGGATTTTATAGAAAATCATACGGAAAAAATCTTCCTATGATAAATGAAAGAATTAGGGCACAAGAAGTAAGATTAATTTCTGAAACAGGCGAAATGTTAGGAATAATGCCTACAAACAAAGCTGTTCAGATAGCGCAAGAAAGAGGATATGATCTTGTTTTAATTAGTGGTAAAGATCAACCAACACCTGTTACAAAAATAATGGATTATGGCAAATATAAATTTGAAACAGAAAAAAAAGCAAAGGAACAAAAGAAAAAACAACATTTAGTTCATGTAAAAGAAATAAAGATGCGTTACAAGATAGAAAAACATGATTACATGGTAAATGTAAGAAAAGCCGAAAAATTTCTTACTAATGGAGATAAAGTAAAAGCTTCTGTTTCTATGTTTGGAAGAGAAATGGAACACAAAGATCTTGGAATGGATCTTTTAAACAGATTTGTTGAAGACACAAAAGAATGGGGAACACCTGAAAAACCAGCTAAGATGGAAGGTAGAAATGCGCTTGTTATCTTAGCTCCACATCCTCATAAGCATAAATAGTATTTCGTATACCGTATTTCGTATACTGCTACTTGAGGAATTTTTAACTGTTCACCTTGTTAGATATAACTCAGTGGGTCCTGCCGCCTACAGGTCACCCTCCATGAGCTGCGTTCCTTGCTCATGGACCCCCTCCCTTCCGGCGTCACCCACACGTTTGCTTATAGTAGGTGAATAGTTACAGGAATTCTAGTTTTAAAAAATCCTTAGCTACTGGATACTGGATATGGGATACGGTATACTTTTTTAGTATGCCAAAATTACACACAAATCATGCTGCCCGCAAAAGGTTTAAAATAACTGCTAAAGGAAAGGTATTGGCCAAAGGTGCTGGGAAGCAGCACATCAATGAGCATATGTCAGCCAAAAGAAAAAGGCGTATTAGAACACCTAAGATCCAAGTAGATAAAACATTAGTAGACCATGTAATGAGGCAATTACCTTATGGAACATAAAAAAGGAGATAAGAGTTAGGAGATAGGGGTTAGTAGAGATAAGCTTTTTGTGTGATTCATTCACCAAAAAGCGTCGATAGAAAGGAGCGAGCTGAGCATTCGTGCGAAGCGAGCGGTAAAAATGAGAGTTAAAAGAGGAAGAGCAACCAAGACAAAACATAAGAAGATCTTAAAATATGCAAAAGGCTATGTAGGATCTAAGAGTAAGCTTTTTAGATCTGCAAATCAAGCAGTATTAAAAGCCTTAAGATATGCTTACAAACATAGAAGACAAAAGAAAAGAGATTTTAGAGCTTTATGGATTACAAGGATTAATGCAGCATGCAGAGAGCAAGGAATTAGTTATAGTAAATTCATCAATGCTTTAAACAAGGCAAATGTCACCGTAAACAGAAAAATAATTGCTGATATTGCAGTAAATGATAAAAAAGGTTTTCAAGATTTAGTAAGGTTTGTGAAAGCAGCATAGAGCGTATTAGATACTAGATATAGTTGTTTTCAAATACTCATAAATAAACGAATCTAAATCTCCATCTAGCACAGCTTGAACATCTCTTGTTTCATATTTGGTACGAGCATCTTTGACTCTTCCTTCATCTAGCACATAAGATCTAATTGCATTTCCAAAGGTAATATTTTGAACATCTCCTTTAAGCTCTTTAAGCTTAGCTTCATGTTCTTCCTGCATAATTGCAAACAACTTGCTCCTTAGAATTTCCAGTGCTCTTTCTTTATTTTGCTGCTGACTTCTTTCCTGATCACATCTAACCACTATTCCACTAGGTAAATGCCTTACTCTGACTGCAGTTTCTACCTTATTTACATTTTGCCCACCTGCACCACCTGATCTCATGGTTTCTATCTCAATTTCATTAGGTTTTAGCTCTATTGTTGATTCTAGATCAGGAATTACAGGTGTTACCTCAAGCCCTGCAAAACTTGTTTGTCTACTGTCTTTCCCAGCTTTATATGGGGATTTTCTTACTAGCCTGTGCACCCCACGTTCAGATCTTAAATATCCATAAGATAAAGGTCCTGTAATTTTAAATGTGGCACTTTTAATTCCTGCTTGTTCACCAGGAGACATTTCAAGAAGTTTAAACCCATAGCCATGATACATTTCAGACCATCTTTGATACATTCTAAGCAACATCTCTGCCCAATCCTGAGCATCTGTACCGCCAGCCCCTGCATTGATTGAAACAATAGCATCAGAAGTATCATATTCACCAGAAAGCAAATGCTCAATATTGTAAGAAGAAAGTTCTTTCTCTAATTTATTAATATCCTCATCAATATTTTGCAAAACACTTAACTCATTTTCACGAGTTGCCATTTCAAACAGATCATTTAGCTCATTTACTCTTGTAGACCAAGAAAGATACTTTTCTTTTTTATTTTTTAAGGCACTAAATTTACTGCTTATGTTTTTTGCTTTATCCGGACTATTCCACAAATCTGGTTTTGCAAGTTCACTTTCAAGTCTTTTAATTTCTTCATCAAGTTTAGTGACATCAAAGCAACCCCCTTAGAGATTGCCAGTTTTCATTTAGGGTGGTTAATTTATTTTGCAGCTCGATTGTATCCATAGTAAAAAATATATCATACAAAAGCATGTCATTGCGAGTCGAATGAAATGAGGCGAAGCAATCCCAAACGAATTCATAACAAACGATCGGGATTGCTTCGGGCTAAAGCCCCATAGCTGTCAGGTTTAGGAGTGCAAAAAGGTACTTAAATGCTTTCTATACGCGTCATTGCGATGAGCTGCGAAGCAGCGAAGAAGCAATCTCCATAACGTAGATAGACAAATATATGACTTGTTA
>Ga0210019_1004006_pt1 | contig 13117 bp, 10 predicted proteins | sample CryGeyCG2114_020_2_FD_183969 | JGI IMG/M metagenome (GOLD analysis project Ga0210019, IMG submission 183969) | Groundwater microbial communities from aquifer - Crystal Geyser CG11_big_fil_rev_8/21/14_0.20 (SPAdes) (version 2) | ecosystem: Environmental > Aquatic > Deep subsurface > Groundwater ...
ATCATACCAAAAAACTTTTTTAAGAGTAAGTCCCAGAGCGATAAAAGAAGTGAAAGTGCAGAGAACGCCAAAAAAAAGGGCTAAACTAACTATTCCGGTGCCCAGAAAATTGCCCAGGCCGGTTAAAGCTGCTTCGGTTGTCCGGGGGCCACAAATACCTAAAATTAAGAAGATAAAAAAAAGATAAACCATTATCGGAATTAAAATGGAAACAAGAATTATTTTTTTCAGTAATTTTTTATCTTCTCCCAACATTTCTTCTACTTCGGGAATTAACGCCGCTCCCCACAGAGAAAAAAGTATCGGGCCGTAAGGCAAAAAGAGATTGGTTATATTTCCTGTTTCTCGCAACAAATTATCTATTTTCAAAATAGGAAGCCCTTTAAAGAATAAAATAACCAAAACAATAAAAAATAAAATCAGTCCCCAGAATTCAATCCTTGAGATTGCTTTAATTCCAAAGAAGATTAAGATTGCTCCCGAAGTAAAATAAAAAAGAGTATAAATAAGGTTATCTCCTCCAAAGATTGGAGAAAGTAAGTTTGTTAGAAACTCCCCGCCGATAATCAGATAAGCCAAAATTGTTCCCAAAAGCCCTAAAATTGTTGAGATGAAAGCCGCTTTTTCACCCCAATTTCCTAAATGAATTTTGGCAAAACCGGGTAGGCGCTTAAAATCGGGAGTAATTGAAGCCAGCTCCCCGAAAAATAAATGAATTAAAACGGCTAAAGCTCCCAAGATTAAAAAATAGCCCAGCATCACCCAAATTCCAACTTTTGAAGCAATATAGGGTAAAGAAAAAAGACCTGCCCCAATAATAGTTCCCGATAAAGTAGCAATAGCTAAAATCGATTTGGATATCTTCAACATATTGTCATTTAGTCATAGTTTGTTAGTTGTTAGTTGTTAGTTGTTAGTCATAGTCATTTCTTAAAGACAACAAATTTATATCCTAAAAAGTTCCAGACCATTGAAAAGACAATGGCTGCTGTTGCTCCTAAAATTGCCCAAACTTGAGAACGCAAGCCAGCTTGAGGGCCAATAACATTAACTAGCAAAGAAGCAATACCCACATTAATTCCAAAACCAACTCCACTTATTATTAAAAATTGCACAAATTCCTTTTTAGTCTCTTTTGTAGTTGGCTTTTTAAAAGTCCAGAATTTATTCCAAAAATAACTATTTATCACTGCCAGCAAAAATGAAATTCCTTTTAAAAGAGAGTAGAAAAGGCCACTAGTTATCCCGGTTAAAAAAACTTCTAAACTTAAAACTCCTAAATCAAGCAAGGTATTTAAAATTCCCACGGAAACATATTTTCCAGCCTGAAAAATAACCGAAATTTTCTTGCCCAAAAGATAACTGATATAAAGGCAAATCAAGGCAGCAATTGGTACAAAAACAGCCAACAACAATTTTAAATCCATAGTTCTGCCGAAAATACTCGGCATCCATTGGTAAATAACTAAATCAAAATCTAAGGTTTTAAAAATAGCAAAACTCAGCCAAGCTACCAGCTCACCAATAATCAAAGAATAGATTAAATCAGTTTTCTTCCACAAAACCCTCTGAGTTTCTTTTTCCTTTACATTATAATTTCTTAAAATTATATTTTTTCTTATTCTAAAAAGGTCAAAAAACATATTAAAGATATTTTTGAATTTTACTTTACTTTCTGGATCATTTTTCCAATAGACTGGAATTTCTTTTATTTTATATCCTAATTTTTTAGCAATAACTAAAATCTCCGGATCAAAGGCAAAACGGGAAATTTTACATCTGGGAAAAATATTTTCCGCTGCTAAACTACTGAAGCATTTAAATCCACATTGAGTATCTAAAACTCCCCATGTTCCGCAAATTATCTGAGTAAGTAATCTGAATCCTTTACCCAAAATTATCTTTCTTAAAAAGGGTTGAGGAGGGTCTAAAACTGCTCCTTTAATATCTCTGGAACCAATAATAATATCGTATCCTTTTTCAAATTCTGGCCATATTTTTTCTATTTGGTCCAAAGAAGTAGAATTATCGGCATCGGTAAATAATCGATATTCTCCTTTTGCTTCCAATATCCCCTGCCTTACCACATAACCTTTGCCTCTATTTTCTTTATTGTCAATCAATCTTAAGTTTTTAACTTTGAATATTAAATCTTTTACTAATTGAGCGGTTCTATCTTTTGAGCCATCATCCACTACAATAATTTCATAACTATAAGTTTGCCTGGATAAATAATTATCAATTTCTATTAAGGTTTCTTGTAACCTTTTTTCTTCGTTATAAGCCGGAATAATTACTGAAAGGTGAATTTTTTGAGGTTCCATAATTACAAATGAGGGAGAAAAAGTAAAAGTTTACTTTTAACTTTTTCGACCGAATGCAGTAAGTATGTGGCAAAGCCACAATATTTTGAAATTATACTTCTTTTCTTTTAGCAATAAAATACCATTTTGTGGCTTCAATTAAAATTACATTCAATAATCCTAAACCTAAAATTATTTGCCAGTCAAAAATGCCTAGAGGTACCGTTTTCAAAAAAGCTTGAAGAGTCGGCAGATAAAGAGCGGCCATCAGCATTGCCATTCCAAGCAGCCAAGCGGCAACTAAAATTTTATTTGAAAAAGGATTTATGCGCCACAAATTTCGCCTCAAACTTTTACAGGAAAAAACATATAGAAGGGAATCAATGCTAAGACAGGCAAAAATCATTGTTCTGACATAGGCAATATCATGGTTTTGGTTCCAGAGCCAGAAAAATAATCCTAAAAGAATTAAATCGGTAAATATCCCAATAATAAAGATAATTGTTTTCATTTCTCTGGTTAATAAAGGAATCTCGTGCCCTCCCGGTTTTTGCTTCATTATGTCTTTTTCTTTCGGCTCAAAAGCCAGAGCAATGTCCGGCAAGCCGTCCTCAATTAAATTTACCCATAAGATTTGAACGGCAGTGACTGGTAAAGGAAGGCCGGCCATTATGCTTACCCCCACTAAGATTACTTCAGTAAAACTATCGGAAAGTAAATAAGTAATCACCTTTCTGATATTATCAAGAATTGCTCTTCCTTCTTCTACGGCTGCTACGATAATTGAAAAACTATCATTCAATAAAATTAAGTCAGCCGTTTCTTTAGCTACCTCAGTTCCCGAACCAACGGCTATGCCAACATCAGCTCGCTTTAGGGCCGGGGCGTCATTAATCCCATCGCCGGTCATTGCCACCACTTCTTTTTTTTCCTGCCAGGCAGAAATAATTCTCATTTTGTGTTTCGGTTCTACCCTGGCATAAATTTGAATTTGAGGTAAAATCTCTTCAAAATCATCATCGGATAATTTATCTAAATCTTTTCCTTCTAAGATATTTTCTTCTTTTACTTTAAATCCCAACTCTTCGGCTACCGCTTTAGCCGTTAATTTATGGTCTCCAGTTACAATAATTGGCCTCATGCCTGCCCGGCGACAAACCTTCATTGCCTCTTTTACTTCTGGCCGAATTGGGTCTTTTAAGGTAATGAGTCCGATAAAATCCAAATCCTTAATTAAATCAATTGACAGAAACCCACTTTCTGTTAAGTCGGCAGAACCCCTCTCTCTGTTGATTTTTCGATGGGCAGAGGCGACTACTCTTAAGCCTTTTTGGGCGAGTTTTTCTAATTTCTTTTGCCAATTTTCCTTTTCTTTCTTTCCCAATTTTGAAAATTCCAAAATTTTTTCCGGAGCGCCACAAACATATAAAAATTTTTGACCATTTTCATTATAGAGGGCCGCCGCAAACTTGTTTACTGGATTAAAAGGAAGTTCGGCGATTTTTTTCTTTTCAAATTCTTTTTTTCCGTCAATTCCAGATTCAATTCCAGCCTCTAACAGAGCTCTATCGGTTGACCTTCCCCTGATAATCCATTTTTCTTTCGGAGAAGTCGGATTTTCAATAAAGGCTTCAGAAGTTAGGGCAGCTGCTTTTAAGCAAAGAAGTTTAGTTTCTTTAAAAGCAATAACATCCGAAACTTTCATTTTCCCTTCGGTTAAAGTGGCGGTTTTATCGCTGCAAATCACGCTGGTGCTTCCGAGGGTTTCGGCCGAAGCTAATCTTCTGACTAAACCTTTCTTTTTCAAAATTCTTTGCATTCCTAAAGCTAAAATGACAGTCATTGCCACCGGCAAACCCTCGGGAATAGCGGCAACTGCTACAGCTACGGCAGTAGTAAACATTTCAACAAACTCTCCGCCGGTTATCATCCCTTCAACAAAAATTCCAAAACAAATTGCTCCGATTATTGTTCCAATAATTTCTGAAAAATGAGCTATTTTTTTCTGATAAGGCGTCTTCTCTTCCCTGGCCTCTTTAACCAGTCTGGCTACTTTGCCAATTTCTGTTTCAATTCCGATTGCCGTCACCACTGCTTTGGCTTTTCCGTCTTCGACAACCGTGCCCATAAAAACCATGTTGTCCCTATCAGCTAAAGGTGTCTTTCTCGCCAAAACTTCCGATATCTTCTTTGCCGCCATCCATTCGCCAGTTAGAGCCATCTCATTTATTTTGAAATCATAACATTCAATAATCCTGCCATCAGTTGGAACCTTATCGCCGGGATTTAAAATTATAATATCCCCGGGAACCAGTTCGGCCGAATCAATGACTTTTAAATTCCCATCTCTCAAAACTTCAGCCGTATGTTTAACTATTTTTTTTAATTCTCTTAAGGCTTGAGAAGCTTTGTTTTCTTGTAAATATCCGACAATTGTATTTAAAAAAACGGCGCCAAAAATAATAATGGCGTCGGTGTAATCTTTTAAAATCAAAGTTATAATTCCGGCAATAACTAAAATATAAATTAAAGGGCTGCGAAACTGCTCTAAAAACATTCTTAGCATTGATAGAGGTTTTTCTTCCGGAAGTTTATTTTTGCCAAATTCTCTTTGGCAAACTTTAACCTCTTTCTCAGACAACCCTTTCCCAATATTGGTTCTTAATATTTTAACTACTTCTTTAAAATCTAAATTGTGCCAAAAAATTTCCGCCATTAACCTATTTTAACAAAAAAAAAGACTAATTAAAAGCCTCTTTGTTTATTATAGCGGCCCCATCGGGATTTGAACCCGAGTTTAAGCGCTGAGAACGCCTTGTCCTAAACCGCTAGACGATGGGGCCATGATAGGCAATTTTACCAATGGTTCGTTCACTTACATTGGTTTAACCTCTTTTTTTTGGACAATTTTGTTTTACTGATTTTAGCAAATAATTTATTCTGTTTCAACCTGGTAGTCAGGCGGTATCTGCCAATAGTCAAGAATATATTTTGCTAAATCATGAAAAATTGGAGTAGCAGAATACTCAGAGGTTTTAGTTTTAGTGGGATTATTAAGTTTAACTAAGATTACAAAACGAGGGTCAAAGGCAGGAGCAAAACCAATGAAACTCTGCCAGGTTTCATTAGAATATCCTCTCCTGTCAATCCCCAAAGAACTCCAAGGAATTTGAGAAGTGCCGGTTTTCCCAGCAATATAATAGCCAGGAACTTTAGCCTGTTTGCCGAAACCTTCCTCTACTACCCTAACCAACATATTGGTCAAATCCAAAGAAGTCTCAGGAGAGATTACATTTTCTCTAATAATTTCTGGTTGAACTTCTTCTATGCCATCCTCGTCTACTTTCTTTTCTACTACATAAACCTTGGGCAATTTACCTCCATTGGCAATGACGCAAAAAGCTCTGGCAATTTGTAACGGAGTCATTTCAATTCCCTGGCCAAAGGAAGCAGTGGCAAAATTTACTACTATATTATAGTCTAAGGCTTTTTTTATTTCTTGATTCTTGGATAAAACTTCCCCTGCCAAATCTACTCCTGTTTTTTCAAAAAACCCAAATTTTTCAATATACTCAAAAAAATTTTGATGGCTGAGTTGTTCTTGAGCGAAAACAGCGCCAACATTAATAGAATTCTCTAAAACTTCAGTCATCGTTCTTTTGCCCCAAACTTTCTGGGCATAGTTATAAATTTTATAACCACCGATCTGAACAAAACCAGTTTTATCTTCAAAAGTAGTCTCAGGAGTAACTTTTCCTTCATTTAAAGCTGCGGCTAATGTTATGGGTTTAAAAATAGAACCTGGCTCAAATGGTTTACTAATGGAGGAATTCTGGAACAGTTCCATTTCAACATTTTTATATTCATTAGGGTTAAAATTAGGATATTGAGCCATAGCGATTATTTTCCCGCTATCCGGTTCTAAAACCACAATTTCACCTCCTTTTGCGCCGTATTTTTCTATCCCTTCTTCTAAAAGTTTCTCTGCTCTAAATTGGATATTATAATCAATGGTCAAATATAAAGAGACTCCTTTATTTAAATAATCATTTGAAAAAGAAAATAAAAATCCCCAGGGAGTAGTTTTTTCTTTCTCAATCTTTTCTTTTCCTTTTAGAATCTCGTCATAATATTCTTCTATCCCATATTGACCCTTCTCTTCCTCGTTTAGAAAGCCAATTACAGTAGAGGCAGTATTAATCTGTGGATAGTATCTTTTTGGTTTCCAATCAATATAGACTCCCTTCAGATTTAGTTCTTCTAATTGTTGTAATTCTTGAGGAGTTAAATTTTCCTTGATGGGCTGATAAAAATTATTTTCTTTTTGTATTTTTTGTAAGATATTTTCTGGTTTTATGTCTAAAATTTCTGAGAGAATTTCAGATGTCTTTTCTTTTTCCTCAATCTCTTTTGGGGAAAGAAACAAAAAAGGTTCCTTTTGGGCCATAGCCAGAATTTCAGCATTTTTAAAATAAACTTCTCCGCGCTCACCTTTAGTTTCTAAAAGAAGTTGTTGTTGTCCTTGGGCTAAAGCTTTATAAAAATCGCCTTTAATTATTTGAAGATAAAACAAACGGGAGAAGATTATTCCCCCGAATAAAAAAATAATAACTAAAATTAAATTTACCCTCCAGTTTTTAAACATATATTAACTACCCTTACTCTCCTTTTGCTACCACACTGCCAGGCGCCACTAGATAATCAATTTTATCAATTTCCTGGTAGCCTAAAGTTTCTAGTTTTTTTTCAAAATTTTCTAAATTACTATCCCTGGATAAAGAAGTTTCTAAGTTCGCAATTTCTCTTCTCGATTTTTCCAACCCTCTCTCATACTCTCCAATTTGAAAACCTAATTCAGTCAGCTGAATAACTTGAAAGATGTAAAAAACTACTAAACTAATTAATATCCATAAAGATGTTCCCCAGAAAATTTTTGAATAAACTTTTTTTCCAGCCATAATTTTTATTAGCTTATTAGAAATTAGCTTATTAGCTTTTTAGCTTTTTAGTTATCGTTATTTAGCTTTTTCACGTTTCACACTTTCTTGATTGATTTTTGTTTTTCGCTTTTCGCTACGACTTTACACTTTTTGGGCTGCTCTTAATTTTGCTGACCTTGAACGAGGATTTATTTTAATCTCCTGCAGAGAAGGTTTTAGCGGGTTCTTGGTAAGTATTTTGAGTAATCCATTCTTTGCCTGATTTTGGAAAAAATTCTTTATAATTCTATCTTCCAAAGAGTGAAAGGAAATTATCACCAATCTTCCATTTGGTTTTAAAGCTTCTAACGCTTGCAAAAGAGCTTTCTCTATGTTATTTAATTCATCGTTAACCGCTATCCTTAAAGCCTGAAAAGTTTTAGTGGCAAAGTGTATCTTTCGATGTTGATACCAACTTGGCACCGCTTTTTTAATAATCTCAACTAACTGAAAAGTGCTTTGAATTGGTTTAATTCTCCTTGCTTTAACGATTTCTTCGGCAATTCTTTTCGCAAATTTTTCCTCACTGTATTCTTTTAAAATTCTTTCAATGTCTTTTCCCGGCCATTGATTGACAATTTGCTTGGCAATTAGTTCTGGGGCGGGACTATAACTCATTATCAATGGTTCATCTTTTTTAAAACTAAATCCCTCCCCCGATTCTTCTAAATGCCAGCTTGACAATCCCAGGTCAAATAAAATCCCATGAACTTGTTTAAAAACATATTTTTTAACAATCTCTTTTAAATTTGCAAAATTATCGCAAACCAGAATTAAATTATTTTTGATATTTGATATTTGATATTTGATTTTGAGCTTCTGGATTAATTCATGGCTCCAGTCAATTCCCAACAAAAGACCATTAGGCAAAATTCTTTCGATAATAGCAAGTGAATGCCCTGCTTCTCCAATCGTACAATCAATAAAATTTTCATTGGGTTTAGGATTTAAATATTCAAGGACTTCTTCTTGTAAAACCGGAATGTGCATACATTGTATAAACGTAAAATGTAAAATGAAAAGCGCTTTTCGCTTTACACTTTACACTTTTAGATTCCTAACTCTTTTAATCCTTCGGCAATATTTCCTGCCTGAGTTTCAGTTTTTTGTTTATATTCTTGCCATTTTATTTCATCCCAAACCTCTATTCTGTTATAAAGGCCAACCACAACTATTTTTTTATTTAACTTTGCATATTCTTTTAAATAATCAGGAATTAAAACCCTACCTAAGTTGTCTAAATTAACATCCATTGCTCCAGCCAACATAATCCTGGCAAATCCCCTCGCATTGGCTTGAGACAAAGGCAGTTTACTTAATTTTTCCGCTAATTCCTGCCAGTCTTTTTGCGGGTATAAAAATAAACAACTATCTAAGCCCTTGGTAAGAACTGCTTTTGATCCTAAAATTTTCCGAAATTTAGGCGGGATAGTTAATCTTTTTTTCGAATCTATTGTATAAGAATACTCACCAATGAACATAATTTATATTATCCCCAGAATTCTTTAGTTATCCCCATATTTATCCACAAGCTTACACTACAATTATACTTTATCCCACCGAGATATTAGCGTCAACCACAAAAAAACCCTGAAAATGGGTCATTTTCAGGGTTTTATCCACAAGATATCCACAGTTCTATGTCAATAAAACTGAGAGAACTCCTTTGGCTTCATTTATTACCTCTTTTTTAATTCTATTATTCTTAGCAACTCCCATTAATAAATTTTAAGCTGGAACACAGAAGTTACTTCAACTTTTTGTCCCCGCACTAATTCTCCTGACAAAAGAGCCAATGCTAAAACATTTTCTACTTTGTTTTGAATTACTCTTTTCATCTCTCTCGCTCCAAATTTTGGGTCATAACCTAACTCAACGATTCTTTCTTTTAAAGCTGAGGAAATTACGAACTCAATTTCTTTTTCTTTAAGATTTTTTTTCAATTTTTGGAGCAAAAGGTCAGCAATCTCAAATAGATTTTCTTTTGTCAGGGGTTTAAAAACAACAACGCCATCAAATCTATTTATAAATTCCGGTCTGAAAATTGCTTTTTCAAAAAGGTAACTCAAAAGGTCATCTTTAATAATGTCTAATTTTTTATTCGTTTTAAGAGCTTCCCAGATAATTTCTGCTGCGGCATTAGAAGTGGCAATAATAATTGCATTCTTAAAATCGACTTTTCGACCCTGTCCATCGGTTAAATGACCTTCGTCAAGAACCTGCAAAAACAAATTTAAAATATTAGGATGAGCTTTCTCGATTTCATCCAAAAGTATTAAAGAAAATGGACTTTCTCTAACTGGAGTAGTCAAGAGTCCTTCTTCTCCTGGAGAACCAATTAATCTTGGAATATCCTGAATACTCTGGAATTCTGACATATCTAACCTTATCATTTTTTCCTCCGAGCCAAAGTAAATCTCAGATAGAGCCTTTGAGGTCTCTGTCTTCCCTACTCCGGTTGGACCCAAAAATAAAAAGGTACCCATTGGTTTTTTTTTAATAGTAACTTCAGCTCTTGCCCGTCTTAGCGCTGAAGAAACTTCTTTCACTGCTTCATCTTGATTGATAATTCTTCGGTGGATTAAATCTTCTAACTTCAATAACACTTCTCTTTCTTTTAGCTCAATTTCACCAACTGGAATCTGGGTTTTTTCGAAAACAATTTTGGCAACGTGTTTTGGCAAAACTATTTTCTCTTTTATCTGGGAAACGTAAACCATTACTTCGTCTAATAAATCCATGGCTTTTTCCGGGAAAGTAATGGCCGGGAAATATTTATCGCAGAGCGAAATTATGTTTCTGAGCGCAGGATAAGAAACAAATATTTTATATTTTGCCTCTAATCTCAGGGTTAAATTTTCCAATAGTATCAATGTTTCTTTTTCAGAAATTTCCGAAACCTCAACTTTTTCAAAAAGAGATAAAACTGAAGGATTTTGTTCAATGTTTTTATGAAGCCCCCCAAAGGTGGTGACGGCGACAATTTGAAAAGAAACCAGGGCTAAGTAGGGCGAGATAATTCCTGAAATATCAATCGTTCCCGGCCGAAGAGTTGTCGTCCCTACATAATTGTGGAATTCATCAATAATTAGAATAACGTTTCTAGCAATAATAACTTCTTTAAATATAGTATCTAAAACGCTTTCTATTTCTTCTAAGTTTTCTGTCTTGGTCAGGAGGGCTGTTAAATCCAGTTGAACTATCCTTTTATAATTTACCTCTGATAGACTTTCGCCCAGAACGCTCTTTCTAGCCAAGGCTTGAATTATGCTTTTTCTCCCGCTTCCTGGTTCACCAACTATCAAAACATTATTTTTACTTTCCCGCCTGGAAAGAATCCTTTCCATTATTTCAATTTCTTTTTTATGACCAATCATTTCTGGAAAACCTCGTTTCTTCATTACCTCTGACCAATCAATTGAAAATCTATCTAAGGTTATAGTGTAGCCAGCTGCCCATTCTTTAGCTAAGGTTCCTCTTTTAGCTAAATTCTTGTATTCCCAGAATTTTTTTTGCCCTTCGATTTTTTCTTCTAAAAATTCTAACCATCTAACTAAATTATCAATATCTCCGATTTTAAGATTTAAATCGATTAAAATTTTTTTAAAAATTAAATCATGTTTAGCCAGGGCTACTATCATATCTCCTTTTCCAATTGTTTGATGATTTTTTTCTTGAGCTATTTTTAAAGCATCTAAAATAATTGCCTGGAATTCTGGTTGAAACTCTTTTTCGGTTCTTTTTGGAATTTTTGTTAAATATTGTTTTAGGAGCTTTTTAATCTCATTAAGATTTAAGATAGCCCGGGTAAAAACAAAATTAAGTTCCGGATTGTCACAAAGAAGGTGGTAAAAGAGGATTGTTGAATCGTTTCTTGCTCGCCAAACCGCTTTAGCTGATTCAAAGCTCAAAAACTCAGCCAAATTGTATTTTTCCGGATTTAAAACTGCCTCCTCTAATTTTACTTTGAGTTTTGGTTTTTTTAGTCTTAAATTGAAAAACGATTCTTTAACCCAACAGCTTATAGCAAAAACTAAAAATATTATTGAAAAGCCGAGCAGCTGAGAATTTAATTTTTGAGAGAAGTTTTCAAATAAAAAACCGTAGAGAAACCCCAAAAGAGTGAGAAAAAACAGAATAAAAAACAACTTCTTGAAAAATTTAGCAAATCTGAAAATAGGATTTCTTTCCCATTTTACTGCTTGAAAAATCACCGCCTTTTTTAAATTAAAATTAAACACCATATTTAGTTAATTACTCAACACCCGAGGTTGATTAAATTAGATTTTTATATCAAAGTAAAATTCTAAATCCATGATACAATCCAAAAATTGATAGGATTGGTAAGACTAACCAATCAAAAAGGATAATAATCCCTCCAATGAGGAAGAAAACTTCGACAAAAAGGCCGATTAGTATTAAAATAATCCTCATAATTGCGCCTATAGTTCGGGAAATTAGATTAGAAAAACGAGCCTCAAACCATACCCCTATGTCTAATCCCCTAGTAGAGGAAACCCATCTATATTGCCTCCAGGGAGAAAACAAAGTTTTAAAAAGTAAAGGAATAGAAAAATAATTAAGACCAAAGAAAAGAAAATTTTTTATTCCTAAGAATATATTTTTTGGCATTTCAAAAAAATGCCAAGTTAAATATTCTAAAAAAATAGCCATATTAATTCAAGAGCGAATCAAGCCCCGTAGTAGAAATTTTACAACCATTTCGCCAAAAGCGAAATGTTATAAAATAGTAAAATTTCACTACGGGATTAGTCCCGCGCCGTGCTTTGCTCTGGCGCGGGAGTTCTGCCGAGCGTTAGCGAGGCAGGTTCTTAATTCAAGAATATATGTTATACATTAGCGAATCAAGGTTCTGCCGAGCGTTAGCGAGGCAGGTTCTTATTTCTCTTTACTCCCATATAAGACAGCCTTTTTAGTTATGATTTTATAAATATTTTCAATAAAATCTCCACCAGCATAACCAATAATAAAAGCTAAGCCCGGAGAAAAATATTCTATCCCTTCAATCCTAATTCCTGATTGATTAACTGCTGTAACTACTAATAATCCAACCGCTCCTGAAATAAACATCATTGTCAAAAAATAAGGTAAATTAAAACCAACGTTTTTATAAGAATATTGGTGCTTAATAAACCCAACCAAGCCCCTTATTACTCCCCCTCCAAAAGCAGCAATTAAAATAGAAATACACATAATCTTATTATTTTTAGGTTATTTTCATACTTCTTTATAGTATTATAACTTTTTAAAGAAAGGGTGTCTACCGCAAGAGTAATAGTTAGAAAAACCCTCTACCTAATTAGAATACCGGGGGGGTTGACAGGGTTCTTGAGCTAATTATAATGGTATCTAGTTTAAAAAAATAAAAGGTCGAGCCCTAAATTTTAGGGCAGAAAACATTATATAAAAATAATAAATTAAAATAACTATGACTTTAGAAGAAATTATCTCTCAAGAAGAAGAAACACCAGAAGAAGAAGAAGAAGAAGAAGAAGAAGAAAAACCAGAAGAAGAAGACTCAGACGACGAAGACTTGTAAAAGATTAAAAAGTATTATTACCAAAAGCCCTACTCTGTAGGGTTTTTGGTTTTAATTCAAGATTATAATTACAAGAGAGGGAGACCGAGCACGTAAACCATTATGTGCTTCGGTTGACCGAGTGAAGTAATTATGCGGCGAAGCCGCAATATGTTATTCATACATTAGCGAATCAAGGTTCTTGAGCGGAGCGAAAGGTTCTTAATTCAAGATTATATGTTATTCATACATTAGCGAATCAAGGTTCTTGAGCGGAGCGAAAGGTTCTTAATTCA
>Ga0210019_1004012_pt1 | contig 13109 bp, 12 predicted proteins | sample CryGeyCG2114_020_2_FD_183969 | JGI IMG/M metagenome (GOLD analysis project Ga0210019, IMG submission 183969) | Groundwater microbial communities from aquifer - Crystal Geyser CG11_big_fil_rev_8/21/14_0.20 (SPAdes) (version 2) | ecosystem: Environmental > Aquatic > Deep subsurface > Groundwater ...
AAATTTCAGTTATGGTTTTCCCCTCATCTTCAAATTCAACTGCGAGTGCAGGGACATTATTCTCTGCAGAATGCCTTAAAACTTTTATCTGATTTTTAATTATACTTTCCTTTAATTCAGGTCTGAAGTATTTTAGAAATCGTTCCTGCATATCAACAACCATAACTGCATAAACAGGTTCTTTTTTTTCGTGCAAATATTTTCTTTTGTTATATGTTTCTGACTTGCCTGTTAATTCCCTTACCCATTCCCACAATTTCTTGTCCGATACTTTGCTGGATTCTGACATAATTGAACACCAAAGACTAATTACTTTTAAATCTTTATATTTTTGTAACTAATTAGTAGTAACTATAGCAAAGATTTATAAACAGTGAAATATTTGAAGCATCATGGACCCTGAGCAAAGAGAACAAATGCTGAAAAATGAAATTGCTACTCTAAAGAATCTTAAAGAGATAATAACTGATGCAGCATCAAAATTTAAAAAAGAGGGCAATACAAGCCATGAAGACAAAATAAATGCAATTTATAATGTCTTAGTTTCAACACTTCATCCGGACAGTATTGCATATATGAATGAATTAAACAGGGATTTGTACAAAAATGGAAATGAAAAAAACAATTTCTTTTTGATGCTTATACAGACACAACAGAAAGACTTGATTCTTTGCTTAGCAGATATAAACACCAGCACAATGAAAGTGAAATGACTTTGCCTGATTTGAATTCGTTAAGCGCTGATTTTCAAAAATTAATAGAATACGTTGAAGCTAAGGTTTAATTAGTTCTTTTATTGAAATTATTTTACAATAAGGGTAATAATAATGCATATAAAGTATTACTAAATAATACTTATTACGTAAATATTAAAATTTATACTAAAAAAATGAATAAATTAACTATAGAAATATTTAAATAGTACTTAGTATTATTAAGTATGTAATAATATAAAATCGCATTTCAAATAATAAGTATGCATTCCAGCAGCTAGTATTATTAAGTATGTAATAATATAAAATACAATAAAATTATATATGGATTATATAAAGTAGTGATGTAACATGAAAGAGCGCATAACCATAACAATTGACAAAGAACTTTTGAAATGGCTGGATGACAAAGTTGAGCAGAAAGTCTTTGCAAACAGAAGCCATGGCTTTGAATTTCTTATTGCAGAAAAAAACAGGGAAGAAAAATTAGGCAAGCCTGTAAAAAATGACTGGTAAAAATAATAAAGTTAAAACAGTTAATTCATGGGGAAAATTTTATTAAGGGACTCAATCTAGTTCATAATTATGACTGAAATAGACAAGCAATCAAAGGAATTAAAAGATAAAAATGTAAAATTCATCAGACCTGTTTTCGTCGATATTCTTGGAAGGATTCTTGACTTTACAGTTCCTGTTGATGCGCTTGGGAGCATGATTAAAGACGGAAAAGGATTTGACGGATCTTCTATAGAAGGTTTCGCAAGAACCGAAGAAAGTGATTTGAGGATTGTACCAGATATCAACACTTTGACAATTTTGCCTTGGGAATACAAAGGCCTCGAAGAATCGTGGAAAGAAGCAATAATACTCGGATATATACATGAATCAGACGGCAGAGAACATGAAGGCGATACAAGATTTTTATTGAAAGATACAATAGAAAAGTATAATGATATTGGTGTCTTAAAATGCGGCGCTGAATTGGAATTTTTTATCTTTGAGAATGATAAGGCCCCCATTCACACAGATGATGGGGGGTATTTCAGATCAGGACTGCATGGAGAAATAAGAAAAGAAGCGCAGCTCGCACTTAATAAAATGGGGATAAAAACAGAATTCGACCATCATGAAGTTTCCAAGAGCCAGCATGAAATAGATTTGATGTATACAGACGCATTGGAAATGGCTGACAATATAATTTTAACAAAATATGTTATAAAAAAAATTGCAAAAAAATACGGAGTTTATGCTTCTTTTATGGCAAAACCAATTGCAGCAATTAATGGAAGTGGAATGCATATACATCTCTCGCTATGGAAAGATGGCAGAAATCTGTTCTTTGATGAAAAAAAACAGGGATTAAGCGACATGGCAAAATCATATATTGCTGGATTAATAAAATACGGAAAAGAAATTCAAGTTGCATTAAATCAAACCATGAATTCTTATAAAAGACTTATTCCTGGCCATGAAGCTCCGACTTATCTTGTCTGGGGGACTAAAAATAGATCTGCTTACATAAGAGTCCCGGAATATGAAAAAGGAAAAGAATCAGCCACCAGGATTGAAATCAGAAGCCCTGATCCAGCCTGCAATCCTTATCTTGCAATAAGTTTGATTCATGCTGCAGGTATTCAGGGGATTAAGGAAAAATTAGAACCGCCAAAGCCTGTTGAAGTAGATATGTTTCATATATCTGAATCAGAAAAAAAAGGGTTGAAAATAGAAGAACTCTCTTCTTTCTTGGAAAAGGCGCTGGAGCTTTTTGAAAAAAGCGAGCTGGTAAAGCAGGCATTGCCGAATCATATTTACCATAAATTTATAGAGAATAAAAAAACTGAATGTAAAAATTTTAATAAACATGTGACAGATTATGAAATTAAAAATTACTTTGGTATTTTGTAATTTATAATTTTTTTAATAATGTCATGCAGGAATTTTTGACTGCTACAATAAAAAAAGTATATATAATTTCTCTTTGATTTAAATATCAGTAAAGCATAGATTTTTATATAAAAAGATATTAAATGAGTAATTAGTATATTAGGGGGTATAAACGTTGGTAATTTTAGTTGACAGATACAACTTATCAGATGATATCTACGAAATAGTTTTTGCAACTCCGCAGCAGAAGATTGTTGCCAAAGTTCTTATTGCTTACATCAAAAAGAAGGGTGGAGAAGTTACAAAACCGGAAATGTCTGAATTTGCAACAGAGCTCCATGAGGGGAAACTTGTAACCGAAATAGAAGACCCAAAGTTTGCAGGGAAAAAAGTAAAGCTTTCCTACAACAAAAGACAGTTTTATGACAGAATTCTTACACCAATGAGAAGCATGGGGCTCATGGACTATGACCTTTACAGGAAAAAGTACAAAATTTCAGCAGAATTTAAGGGTCTTGTTGATTCTATCGGCGAAATGTGGCTCAATGAAGTCAAAAAGCCAATAAAAAAATAATTTAAATGTTTTTTCAGAAATTTATTTTTTGCTGTTAAATCATTTTTAATATTTATCTTTAATGTTTATTCAGCTATTTTATTTCTTAAATCAACAATCATAGAATATGCCTTGGATTTTGAATTTGAATCCAGCTTTGAATACATGTCTCTTATCTCGTCATAGTCTTTCTGGACAGTTGCAAAGTCTTTTGCATCAAAAGCAGTGTAAGCTGATTTTATCTTGTTTTTTATTGCAATAAGACCTTCATGGTTAAAATGCTCCATGACAAGAACTTCAGGCTGCTCGTCAAGCTGCTTTATTTTTTCCTCTACTCTTTTTCTGACTGATTTTTCAAGAGGAAGCTTTGATATTTCCTGCTTAAGTGCCTTGACTCTTGCAGTAAGTTCTTTTTCTTCCTGTTTCCCTTCCTTTAGCTCGCCCCAGAGTTTATCCATGCTTTCTTTCAATCTTGTCTTTTCAGCTTCGAGCTTTTGGACTTCATGATGCTTTTCTTTTACCCTTGCATCAATCTCCATTTCTTTCTGCAGTGCTGCTTTCTCAAGATTTTCTAATTCTTTCCTTTTTGAACTCTCAAAGTTTTCTATCTCTTTTCTATTCAAATCATTCTGCTTAGCCCTGTCAAAAACCTCTTTTTCCCAGCGCTCTATTTTTTCTCTTTTAACAGAAAGTCCATATTCATGAGATTCGAGCCTTTTTTGCGCTTCAGCAAAATCTTTTTCCATCTGTTTCAGCTGTTTTTCTTTTTCCTGGATATCTTTTTCAAGCTGTTTTGCCTGCACAATATGCTCAGTGTAATATTCTTCAGATTCTTTGGAGCTTTCTTTCAATTTTTCAAGCTCTGCTGCAAACTTTGCCTTGCTTAAATCAAGCTGCGCTATTTCTTTTTTGAGGAGTTGAGCCTCTTGATTGAGATTTTTTACATGTGCTTCGACAGCTTTTTTGCTGCTTTCATGTTCTGCACTAAGATTGTTAAAATGCTCCTCTTTTTTCTTTAGCCTTGACTGCAGATCTGAAAGTTTTTTTCTTCCATAATTATGCTCCTTGTTTAATTCTTCAATTCTTTTCTCAGCTGATGTAAGTTCTTTCTGCTTTTCAATGAGAACTGATGAAAGCTCTTCTTGAAGATCTGCAAGTTCTTTCACTCTTTCCCCTGTTTCAGTTTCAACTTTTTCAAACTCTTTTTCCTTTAATGCAAATTCCTGAGTCATTGCTGCGAGATGCTCTATTTTTGCATTTGCCTCTTTTTCTGATTGAAGAAGGGATTTCATTTTTTCTGATACCACTTTTTCTTTCCCTGCTAATTCCCTCTCCTTTGAGTGAATATTGTCTTGTTTTTTTCTTAGTCCCGTCTCAAGCGCTAGGAATTCCTTCTGCTTTTGCTCAGCTGAATATTCTATCTCTTTCAAACCTTCTTCTTTTTCCTCTATTTTTTTGAGCCATGCTTCTGCCTGCTTTTTCTTTTTTGCAAGAGTTATTTCCTCTTCTTTCTGGGTTCTTATGAAAAGATCGATTTCCTTGGAGACATGATCTCTTTTTGCATAAAGTGAATTCAATTCAGACTTTGCAGTTCCCAGCTTTGCAAACATTTCTTTTTCGTTATTAATCATGCTTGCATTCAGTTTCATAAGGTGCTCTTCTTTTCCCCTTAATTCATTGCTTTTTTTGAAGTGCTCTTCTTCAAGTTTCATAAGTTCAGCTTCTTTTTTGCTGTGAATATCAGAAATAGACGACAATTTAGCATTAAGCTCCTTAAGAAACCTGTTTTTCTGGTCAATCTCATTTTTGAAGCTGCTAAGTGTTCTTGAGTGGTGTCTTTTTTTCAGCTGGGCTAGTCTGGCTTCATTTTCCAGCTCAATTCTTCTTTTCAGAAGCTTTTTTTCAACGCTGTCGACTTCATTGAGCCTTTCCATAAGTATTTTCTTTTTTTCATAAAAATTATTTTCAAGATATTGGAGCTCTTTTTCTTTTTCAAGAAGTTTTGATTCCATTCTTCTGAGCAGTTCTTCTTTTTTCCTGCTTGTGTGCAAAACAGCTTTAAAATGTTCTTCCAGTTGAGATACAGCTTCTGATTTTTTGAAAATTACTTTTTTCAAATCGCTAAGATTCAGACCTAGTTTTCCCTTGCTTCCTGAATTTTTTGCAGAACCTTTTGCAGAACCCATAGAACTATTAGTATTAGAATTAGCATTAGACCCCTTTTTTCCGGAATGTTTTTTTGTCATTTCCCTAACCTTATTTCCCAAAAAAGAGAGAGTATTCCCCCCTAACCGTTTACCGAGAGAAAAATCCATTTACTAGTATAAATAATTTTGTTGCGACTTAAAAATGAATAAATGGAAAAACACAAAGGTGGAATACATAATCGGGTTATGCAAATTAGGAGGTGGATCGAAATGCAAATCATCATGTCAAGAACCACCACTCACAGATTAGTGAAAAATTTCAAACATTTTATCAAAAGATATTTATAAAAGAATATTTATAATTGAAATTTGTGATGTTGCAGAATGGGAAAAATTAACGTTACAATGACAATTGATGAAAAAGTTCTTGACAATTTCAAATCCTACTGCAGGCAGAATGGCATGAAAATTTCCACACGCGTTGAAATAATGATGAGGGAGAGTGCAAAAGATTCTGAACAGTGATTAAAAGTGATTACTTCACATTCATAACAAAAGTATTTATAGCCTGCAAAGTGTATTAATGGTGATTTTAATGGCAAAAAAGAGTGTTTCTAAAAAAACTGCAGGAAGCAGGAAGGAAAAGCAGAAAAATCAGAGCAGTATTTCTGAATCCGTAAAATCAGAACTGGCTTCAAAACAGAAAAAAGCAGATGAAGAAACACTCTTAAAAAAGCAGATTCTTGACCTTGTTGAAGAACTGAAAAAATCAGAAGCAAAGTGGAAAATGCAGAGAATTATTGTCGAGGATGACACAAAAATTCTGAAGGCATGTGAAGAGGAGATTGACAGAGATATAGCTGAACTCAAAAAAGCATCAAAAAAACTGATGTTCATAGAGAAAGTTGATTCAGGGAAAGAATTCCAGCTGAAAAATGGAAAGAAAATCTTCAGCATTGCTGAATTGATATCTGAATTAAAGTCTGCTGAAAACACTATAATGACACAGCACATAAATGAAACAGCCAATGATTTTCACCAGTGGATAAAAGATATAACAAGCAACAATAAGCTGGCTTCAAAAATTATGTCTGCAAAGAATCCGGAATCGCTTCTTTCAGTGCTTGAAGAGGAAATTGAAAATTTTGAGAATATGCCGCTTCCTGCTCCGCTGAAATCAACATCATTGATACAAATAAGCAGATGGGGTTCAAAAGGAAAAACAGGAGATGCAATCTCTCTTTCAAAAAGGCTTGGCAGGAACATACCTCCTGAAAGTTATTTTATACTTCATAATGGAAGGGCAATAAAAAACCTTGCAGAAATGGAAAATGAATTGAGGATAGCAGATGAACAGACATTTCTTTATCATATTGGAAGAGGAAAAAATGATTTTGCAGAATGGATAAAAAATATTTGGGGAGACGAAAAGCTCGCAGAGCAGATAAAGCCTTTGAAAACAAGAAAGGAAATGATTGAATTTCTCAGTATATTCCTCTGATTTTATTATTTCTTGCTAAAAATCCAAATGACTGCAAATTAGAACCATCACGGATTAAATTCTACAGGACTGCAGGCTTCTATGTCTATGTTGTCAATTGAAATAACACCCATTGATGCAGAAGAGACAGATAATGGCACATCCTGTGTTCCCGTGCACCCATTTGAAATTCCCTGTACCTGTAAAGTGATGTTAGGTGTTGGATTAAGGTACGCGGGTGACGCATAGGTTCCTTTCAAAAGCCCGGAATATTGTGTATTTGAAGTTTTGATATTTGAAGGATATTGAAGCAAAACTCCAACTATCTGGTCAAGTGCTGAAATAACGCTTTCAGGAGTCATGGCACTGTAAGATTCACCACCTGTACAGCTTGCAATATTATAAAGGGCCCAGCATGCAGGGGGGTCGTTTGCATAATCACAGTCTCCTTCATGGCCCGAAGAAAAGAAGTAGGAAGGCCCTATGCCAAGTGTATAAACTACAACATCTGAAGGGAATGCAGGGCCGCAGGCATAAGTGACAGGATTGCTTCCTGAACTCCACGCACCATCTGAAATCAAGAGGATATAATTAATAGAATTTGGATTGTTTGACTGAAGAACATCCACTGATTTCTGCAATCCATCCTGCATATTTGTCCCCCCACTTGCTATGTAAGAAGAAATTAAGGTATTTAGAGTATTTATGTTATTTGAAAGATAAGATTTTATGGATGCTGTTGACTGAAATGACACAACACCCACTCGATTTCCTGGAAATTCTTGAAGCAACCTTGTTGTCATGCCGCTTAGATTTATGTTATTGTTTACTACCCCTGTCTGGACGCATCTTGCAAGCGCCATTCTTTGAGTGGTAGTGTCAAAAATCAGGTCATTATTGCATAGCCTGTTTGTTCCAAATCCATAATTGTTGAACTGTGAAGCCATGCTTCCTGAAACATCTGTCAGAAGTACTGTTGAAAAATAACTTGTGTCATTTGCAAGATTTCTTTTGTTGTTTACCTCATACGTTGCATTTAATATAATTGACTGGCAGGGAATTTTAACTTTGTATGAAGCATTTGTGTAAGGTGAAATTCCTTGATTGAGAACAATTTCCACCCCTCTTTCTCCGGTAGTAAAAGTATCTGTATAAGCAAGAAAAGGCTTGTCAACAGGGCATGAAAGGCATTTCCATTTCAAAACATAATCACTTATACTGGGACAGCAGGAAGTTGTTCCGTCAAGCCCGATTATGAAATAACCATTATTTTCACAGGAGCTTTGCTTTATCTGCCCAATTATTTCTCCTCCTGCAGCATGTGCCAATGAAGGCTGGCTGTACTCAAGATACCAGTTTATTTCAATCTGTGATTTTGATTTTCCTGATCCAAATCCAGTATGTGTCAGTGCACCATAGCATCTTACAGGCAAATTTACTGTTTCATCTTTTGTAAGCCTCAAACCAGGATTTCCATTAAAGCTTCCGCTCAGAGGATTGGCAATTCCGGGCGGAAGGACTGTATCAGGTCTAAGGGAACAACCACTGCTTCCAAAAGTGTCTCCTGTTACATTGACTTCATTGATCATTATTCCCTTGCCTTGAGAATTTGTGACCTTGAGATATACAATTCTTAAATCAGAATCGACTCTGACATCTTCGCAGTAGAATCCTGATTCAAGAGTGCACCTGTTGCCAGCCACCATTTCCGGATTCAGGACACCAGTGTATGCAAGAGCTGCTATTACAATTACAACAATTATAATAGCCCAGCCATAGCTCATAAGAAATTCCAGTGCACCCTGCGCTCTTTTTTTTGTTTTCATGTTTTCATTTGCCATTTGCCAGTTTTTAGTATGTCGGAAATTATATTTTTATGAAAAAGAGGGGGGTTCATTCTGTGAAGGAGATTTTCTTTTTACGTAAATTACATATCCTGCTGCAAAAACAACTGCAACTATTGCTATGACCATGAACCAGGTAAGTGTATTGTCGCTGACATTAATATTGGCTGATGTTTTGTCAGTTGGTGAGGTGGATGGTTGTTGATTTGCATTAGTGTCCGGTTTTTTCTCAGGAGACACAACAACAGATTTAGTTTCTGGAGTTGTCTGCTGTGACAAAAGAAGCTGCTGCGCCTCTGCAGACATTTGGTCAAATGGCTTGTTCATGATAACTAGTTTTGAAGCAATTGTTCCGGATTTGTCAGGAAAGGCATAAGAAGTGCCAGTTTCAAAAATATCAGAAGATGATGTGGAAACAGAAGATGATTTTGCATCATATTTTAGTGTAGGATTTGAAGTTGATGCAGTAAATGTCCAAGTATAAGTGGTGCCTTGTGATGTTGTTTCAATTTTGGGAGAAATAGAATTCGAGTTTTCAGCTCCTGTAACAGACCAGTTTGTAATTTGAGAGTCTGCAGGAATTGTCTCAATTATAATAACAGAACTTCCTGCATCCGTAGTTATGTTAAATCCAACAGGAATAATCACTTCCGGCTCAGCTGAAGGAGGAAAATCCTTTGTAATGTTTGATGCAACAGTTGTAAATGAAAATATTAAAAATATAACAACATAGAATGTAGAAATAAAGAAATAGCGAAAAATAACTGTTTTACTCTTGGATTCCATGCAAATGCTATATCTCAATAGGTATATAAATTTTAAGATGAATTAATATGCTGGACTTAATGCTTTTTAGTGGCTTAGATGCTCCCTAATATTTCCAAAGCGTAAAATCTTTATATAACCTTAAGAGAATCAATTTATGAAAATTTCAGTAACACAGGCAAGGGAAATGCTGGACAACTGCCAGAATCCATTGTTTCTTTTTGATGATGATTGTGACGGCTTGTGTTCTTATCTTATTATGTGGAAGCACAAGAAAGAAGGAAAAGGCTATATTGTCAAGGGAAGACCTATGGTCGACGAGAAATATCTTGGAAAAGTTGAGGAAAATCTTCCAGACAGAGTCTTCATACTGGATATAGCTGTTGTGGAGCAGGAATTTATTGACGGTGCAAAAAGGTCAGGCGCTGATGTTGTGTGGATTGACCATCACCCAATAATTGACAGGAACAATGTAAAGCATTTCAATCCACATTATGAAAACAAGGAAAAGCCGACAAGCCAGCTTTCTTATGAAATTACAGACAGGAAAGAAGATGAATGGCTGGCTGTGACAGGAACAGTTTCAGACTGGTACTGCAATGATTTTGTGAAAGATTATGCAAAAAGATTTCCTGATTTGATTTCCCCGAAAATAAAAACGCCTGAAGCAGCTTTGTATGATACAAAAATAGGCCTTCTTGCAAGAATCTTTTCATTTAACATGAAGGGAAAAGTTTCAGAAGTAATGAAAGCAATAAAAACATTAAGCAGAATATTCGGACCGGAAGAAATTCTTGAGCAGCAAAGCGAAGCTGCAAAGTTTATTTACAAGCGCTACGAAAATGTCAATAAAAAATATCAGAAAATATTCACAAAAGCAATGGAATGCAGAACAAATGATGAAATTCTGCTTTATATTTATTCTGATGATGAGTGGAGCCTTACAAAAGACATTTCAAATGAGCTTGTGTACAGAAATCCAGATAAGATTATAATAATAGGAAGGGAAAAAAGCGGAGATGTAAAGATGAGTATCAGGGCAAAGGACCATAATGTCCAGGAAATCCTCGAAAAATCTTTAGTTGGGATTGAAGGCTATGGTGGCGGACATGAGCATGCCTGCGGTGCAAATGTAAAAAAGCATAACTTTGACAGGTTCATGGAAAATTTCAGGGAAGAATTGAAAAAGTAAAAGTGCATTAATGCAAGTTAGTTATTATTAAAATATAATTAAATCATTTTTTCAGTATCAAGAATTCCTCGTCAATAAATTTTCCCTTATGTTTGCTCCATTTCTCAAGAGTGTGATGATGGACAAATCCTAATTTTGCATATAACTTTTTTGCTGGTTTATTTGGTGAAAATAGTGTAAGACAGATATTTTTAGGTTTCATTTCCTTTTTTGCTCTTTCAATAAGTTCCTTCATCGCAAAGTAACCTATGCCCTGGTTTCTGTATCTTGGAAGCATCCCAACACCAAGAACAATATTATTTCTAAATTTTTCCCTTTGCCTGTGTGCGATAAGATCTCCAATAATTCTTCCTTTATGCTCAAGAATCAGATTTATTGCATTTCCTTTCTTTATGTCTTTTAAAGAATCTTTTTTCCATGCTTTTTCCTCTTTGTAAGTTTTTTTCTTGTCCAGTGCAAAATATACTCTTTCATTTATCATGGAGTTTATGTAATTCATTAAATTTTTTACAGAATCCTTCCTGCTCAAATTCCTCAGAATTATCTCTTTTCCATCTTTTGTTTTGAAGTATTTTTTCCAGACCATTTTAGAGAAAATATAGTGTATAAGGGTATTAAATATAGTGTATAAGGATATGCACCGGCCGGCAGCGCCACTTCGTTCCCGGTCCGCCATCGGCTGATTAAGTTTTTTCAAAAGCCTCTGTCGGGCAGCGTCACTTCGTTCCTGGTCGGCTATTGCTTATTCTATAATGCACCGGCCGGGATTCGAACCCGGATAACCAGCTTGGAAGGCTGGAATCATAGCCATTAGATCACCGGTGCGTACAGTGTGGGTTTTACTACGGGTTTAAAAATCTAATTGTCAATAGCGCTGTAGAAAATGGTGGTCTTGGAATCACTGTTATGAGTGTCTTAAAAAAATAGAAAACAGCGAAAAGGATCGGGCCACTAATGTTCGCGACTTTCCCGGCGGAAAGGATTGCAAGAGGAATTTTCGCCTTTGAAAACAGAAGCAGGACACGAACCGATGCCAAGACCAAGGCTTTGCCGGGATTTTCTGCAGCGCCTATCAAGCGAAAGGTATATTAAGATAGCTTTCCTGTTTTCATAAAATGACGAAACAAACTATAATAGTCTTCTGCGCACACTCAGATGACCAGATATTTGGTGTTGGAGGCACGCTTGCGAAGTATGCAAAGGAAGGTTATGGCATCCATACTCATATTTTTTCATTTGGTGAGTTGTCACATCCATGGCTGAAAAGCCATATTTCTGGCAGGATAAGGCTTCAGGAATCAATAGATGCTGACAATGTTGTCGGAGGAAAAAGTGTGCAGTTCTTTGGTGTAAGAGAAGGAAAATTTTACGAAGATGGAAAGAGATATAATGTTAAAGCCAAGATTGCAAAAATAATAATGGAGAAAAAACCTGACAAAATTTTTACTCATTCAGATGATGATCCCCATCCTGACCACAAAGCTGTAAATGACATGATTCTTCAGGTTTATGACAAAGGAAAGCACAAATGCGATGTTTATACTTTCAACATCTGGAATTTTGTGAGCACCAAGAATAGAGATGCGCCAAAGCTTGTAGTTGATATAAGCCAGACTTTCAAAAAAAAGATAAAGGCATTAAGACAGTTTAGAAGCCAATGGATGTCACTCATTTCGCTCATGCCTTCTGTTTATATCAAGGCAATTATTCATGGAATAAAAAATAAAGTAAAATTTGCGGAGGTATTCAGAAAAATAAGATGAAAAAACTGCTTATTGCAAGTGATAATTTTCTCCCAAGATGGGACGGCATTTCAAGATTCCTGGCAGATATAATTCCGGAACTGCAGAATGATTTTGAAATAACTGTGCTTGCCCCAAGATTCAAAGGTGAATTCAGAGGCTTTGACAAAACAAATATAGTGAGATTCAAAACTCTCAATCTTCAGGTCGGTGATATAACTCCTGCACGGCCCGACAAAAAACAGGTAAAAAATGCAGTTTCAGAAGCAGACATTGTATGGACACAGACACTCGGTCCTGTTGGTGCAATTACAGTTCTTGAAGCAAAAAAACAAAACAAACCTGTATTCGCATTTATTCATTCAATAGAATGGGAATTATTCTCTAAAAGTGTAAAGTCATTCAGGGACATCGTTTATATATTTTCAAAAATCTATGCAAGATGGCTTTACAATAAATGCACAGTATTAATGGTTCCAAGCCTTGAAATTGAAGAGCTGTTTTCGTATAACGGCATAAAAACTGAAAAAAAAGTTGTGCATATGGGGATTGATATTGAAAAATTCAAGCCTGCTGAAGATAAAGTTGAAGCAAAAAAGAAAGTTGGGATAAATCCTGAAAACAAAATAATCGGCTACACTGGAAGAATTGCGAGAGAGAAGGATATCATGACACTTTACAGGGCATTCAAAAAGCTGAAAAATGAAAGGAAAGATATACAGCTTCTTGTTGTTGGTGATGGATTAAAGCATTACAAAAAAGTTCTTTCAGAAGACAAAGATGTAATCC
>Ga0210019_1004019_pt1 | contig 13088 bp, 10 predicted proteins | sample CryGeyCG2114_020_2_FD_183969 | JGI IMG/M metagenome (GOLD analysis project Ga0210019, IMG submission 183969) | Groundwater microbial communities from aquifer - Crystal Geyser CG11_big_fil_rev_8/21/14_0.20 (SPAdes) (version 2) | ecosystem: Environmental > Aquatic > Deep subsurface > Groundwater ...
GCCACCACAGGCACTCCAGCAGCCATAGCCTCTAGAAATGATATTCCTTGCCCTTCAGAGAGTGACGGCCTGCAAAACACATCTGCAATACTCAAATACTTTGGTATTTCTTCTTGAGAGACGCTCCCGACGAAAACTACTCGTCCTTTCAACTTTAGACTTTCCACCTTAGACTCGAGCGCTCTGCGCTCGCTACCATCACCCACGACCACCAGCTTCACATGCTCATCAAGGTGCGCCATCGCTTCCACCAAATCTCCTACAGCGTTTTTCTTCACTAGTCGTGATGTCGTTATTATTACTTTGTCGGTATCAGCAATGTCGAGTGATGCTCTGAGAGACATGTCTCGCTCTACAGCAAACCTCTCCATCTCCACACCATTGGGTATTACAGAGACAGGGACGTCTTTAGCGTGTCTTTCTGCACGCTCCTTAAGGTATTCACTAATGACTGTAATATGATCTGCCAGGTGGAAGATGCGCTCATACCAAGGTCGTATCAAGAGTTTGTAGAGCACGTCACTGCCAAACACATACCGCTTCAAGTGAGACTCTTCATCACCTTCTTGGAGAGTAAGTACGAGACGGATGTGTGGAAACCTCTTCTTAAAGCGTGCTCCAGCAATGCTTGCCTGAGATGCCATCATCACCCAGATGGCGTCGTAGTGGCGCGCGAGCTCTAGCTCGCGCGCCTTTCTATACCCAGTAAAGGGTATAAGCCACTTATCCAGGAAGTACCCATACCCCACGCGATACACATTCACATTTCCAATTTGCTCTTCTTTTGCATTTACTCTAGAATACCTCGGGACCACCATATCAAACTCTGCCTGACTACCGTCAATCCTATCTGTAATCTCCTTTATGGCTACTTCAGCCCCACCTATATAAGGAAAATAGTTGGTTGAAAATATTAAAATCTTTTTTGTCATCCCATTAGAGCTAGACCACGACCTGCGCAGTATAGACTTTTATTAGCATTTGTCATTATTTCAAACATATATTGTGTATATAATATCATTATTGTTGTGCTCGTGAGCTCTAACGGGACTCATATCATGATGCTATCACAGCCTATTGACTTTATAAACAGCATTGTTACTATATATACATAAGTGCCTTAGGGCTCGCCCTCTTTCGAGAGGGAGAAATGTTAAAAATCCATCAAAGGAAATCTTTGATGGATTTTTGTATTATCTGAAAACGATTTGTATCAAGACGAAGCACCTTATTGCTTAAACGTCTTGTGTCCACTATCCGCAACTGAGCAATGAGTGCTTTTGCATACTTACCGTCAATTTCCCCCACATCCACACGCAACCTATGTCTATTCTTTGACGTAGTAAGAGGTACAATCACGCATGTATCCTTACTAACACCTTTTACGATTAGTACGGGTCTCTCAAATGTTTTTTCATCTCCATCTTGCTCTGAGCCAACATTAACACCAAGTGCACACCACCACACCTCTCTTACATTATAAAATTTCACCACTCCTTCCATGTGAAGTTCTTTTTTTACCTTATTCCAACTATCAAAATTCTTGTCCATAAATTAACTATTTTGTTAGATGAAATCTTATTATATGCCACAGTGCAGCAAAGCCGTCTCGCATACGTATCTTCTTACCCTCTTCAAACGTTCGTGCTTTATACGATACAGGTATTTCTTTTATTTTCCAGCCACCACGAGCAAGATGGTGAGTAATCTCTGGCTCAATACCAAAACGATTAGACTCTAGTTTATAGTGAAAGGAGTCGAGCACGTCACGACGAAACACTTTATAGCATGTCTCCATATCAGTGAGCCGGAGACCCGTGAAAAGATTTGACACACCCGTAATCATTTTATTATTTATAATATGAAGTGGATATGGTGACTCAAACCTATCCATATCCAAAAAGCGCGACCCATACACCACATCACTCTCACCTCTCACAATAGGCTCAATGAGCGACGCGTAGTCATCAATATTGTACTCCAGGTCAGCATCTTGAATAATCACCAAATCACCTGTCATGCGCCTGAAGCCCTCACGAAGCGCACTACCCTTACCTCCATTAGCCTCCTTCATATGAATAATGTATCTTTCTCTATCCAGAGTATCTAGATACTCTCGTGTGCCATCGGTAGAGTAGTCGTCTATTATGATTATTTCTTTCTCCCAGGGAAGATCAGCCTCATCGAGCTTCTTAAGCACAAGTGGTAAATGAATAATTTCGTTATACACGGGTATAACAATAGAGAGTTTAATAGATTGTTTTTCCATGTCGCTCTATTATACCCTTATTGTTTTCCACATCGTTTCGCAGAGCCACTAGACCATACGCATCCACATAGACAATACTCCAGTTTGGATCGCTCGTAATAATCTGCAAGAAATTCTGCCCCCAAGGAGTCTGGTCAGTAATGCCAAAAATTACATACGATATGTCGTAGCGAGCAACCATCTCCCTCCACACCTCGGGATTCTCCTGCATCGGCTTATACACAGATTCAAAAAATTCTGCTGGATATGCCTCCGGTCTATTATCCACAAACACCTTTCGCTCTGGATAAAGTCTGTAGATGAGATACCCTCCGATGTCAAAGTTGTTAAACATTCTACCTTCAATACCCACCCCCTCTATAAAATCAACCGCTCCTTTCATATGTGCCTCTGTAGAAAGAGATACGCGAGAAAGAGCAAAAAACGCAAGCACCAAAGAAAGCAAGAGTCCTATGACCATAACTCCTTTGAAAAGCTTGGTGACGCCCTCTCTTACTGCATCTTCATTTTCGATACCAAAGTCAGAGAAACGAAGACTAGAAATATTATAGACAAGGATGGGGAGGACCCCGAGCGCAAAGAGTGTCACATTACGAATGGCAGAGAGCGAAAGGTACGAAAGTCCGAGTGCCACTAGCACATCTGCAACACGCACCCTTTTCCAGTTGAATAAAAAACTCACAAAAAGAACACCGATCACGACAAAGAGTGTTGCAATCATCGGGTGGTTGTATCCAAAGGGTATGAGGAAAAAAGGAGTCTGGTTTTCTACAATAGTGTAGCCATAGTTTGCAAACACTCGAAAGGGATACAGGAGTCCCTCAAGCCCCGAAGGATTCAAGAGGGTAAGAAAAAATGATAAGACACCTACACCAAAAAGTGTTTTGGTGCGTACCGACACACCCTCTCTCCACAATGCATCAAGAAAATACGCACCCACAAGAAGAAAGCCAACGATAAAATAAATATGTACATTGACCCAGAGGAGCATAACAAAGGGTATCATCCACAGAGGCCACATTTTTCTTCCCGTAAGGATAACAAGGAGGAGCGAGAAAAAAAGATAGCTCACCATCTCGGGACGAGCATGTGTACGCTCGAGGAGGAGAAGTACGAGAGGAAAAGAGACGAGTGCCACCAAACCAATCTTGTACCCTCGATATCTCCAAGCACTCTCTTTGTATGCAGTAAAAAGGCTCAAAAGAAAAGCGACCAAAAGAAAGAGTGTCTTCACAATGATGAGTCCCTTAAAACCTACGAGTGAAACGATGAGCGTAAGGAGCACACCCCCAAGCCAATGAGAGTGCACAAACTCAAACTGAGGATGAGTATAAGAAAAAGTATTTTCGATAGGTATCGAGCGTGTCGTTACTATCTCTTCAGTGATAGCCATAAAACGCCCGAGATCTTGATTGAGCGCATAAAGGGGGTGCAAGAGCGAAAAGAGGTACAAAAGCACCACCGATATGAAAAATACCCATGCCACCACCTCTGTCCAGCTTCTATTCTTCTGTAATTCGTTTTTCTTGAAAAACCACATATCTATAGACAAAATATCCCAAAAATGCCACCACCACGCTGCCGAGCGTCTGTCCGAGCACATACCACATATCAAGCACCTCTACCGCAAAAATCAAAACCCCCTCATTAACCAACAGGTTCAAAAGAGAAACCCCTACAAAACCCGCATACTGAATTTTTACACCCTGAGTATGTTCATAATTGAAAGTAAAAGTCCTATGAAGGACAAAACTCACAGTAATAGAAACCAAAAAAGCAATTGCTCCCGATATCACATACCACACTCTAAATATATCTGTGAGTATATATAAAATAGATACATTTACTACAAAACCAGTCCCTCCCGAAAAAAGATACCGAAGCACACGATATTTTACCCATATATCACTTAATACTCTTTGTATGTCTTGTGTTTTGATCATTTATATATCTAATCTTGAACCCCATGTTACACACTCGGTGTTTAACAATTTATGTTGGGTAAGTCAGACTTCCCCAGACTCTCTGTAGACTTTTAACTTTATAGACTTTTATTCTCTTCCACATACTCCCGAAGACTCTTTTCTGCCACCCATCCGAGTTCCTCTTTTGTTTTCGAAAGATCAAGCGCAGACTCATGACGATCACCTTTACGCGCTGGGAGCATCTCTATTTCGCCACCAAACATTTCTGCAACTTCTTTTACTGTATACGACTCTTCATTGCCTAACGCATAGCCATCACCTTGTCCTTTTTCTCCCGCAAGAATAAGTCCTCTCACAATATCTGATACATGAGTAAAGTTACGCTTTTGGGTACCTGGACTCACGACAGTAAGAGGTTCTCCTTTTCTATATTTTTCAATAAAAATCTGAATCAAAGTCCCATGGCGACCAGATCGCTCTCTCGGACCGTACACATTATAAAAATAAGTAATCACATAATCGAGCCCAAACCACTCTCCATACCTCATCACGAGTTCTGTATTTTGAGACTTTGTCCATGCATAAGGCGACTGGTCTTTACCCTTTTCTCCATCACCAAACTTGGTGCTTGAGCCTGCGTACAGTATTCTCACTTTATTCTTGCGACAATACTCGAGTACAGCAAGTGTGCCAACAATATTTGACTCTAGAACACTCTCCACATCATTAAAGGACTCAGTAGGTCGTGCATACTCACCTATGTGATATATCATATCCGGCACCCACTCCAAAAGTGTCTCTATATCCTTGGTCTCTCCTCGAAGGTAGTCGGCACCTTCAATCTGGTTGGACTCTAGCCCTGTAGAATAATCATCAAGAGAAACAACATGATTGTTTTCATCTTTTACTAGCTCTTCAATCAAGTTTGACCCGATGAAGCCAGCCCCACCCGTAACAAGTATTTTTCGTTTATTGTTCATAATAATGTCTGAAATAAAATAATTAAGTATCTGTAAGTCCAGTGAAATACGATTTGAGCTTTTGCTCAAATCGTTTGGTAATATCATTTACAAATGATATTGCCATTTCACTGGGCCAGCCCCATCTGTAACTAATATTGTACGTTTTTTATTCACTTCGTTCATAAAAATAATTTCAAATTTTAAATTTTTAACCACCCCTACTATAACTCGTATTATCTTTAAGTCTGTATTTCTTTTATCGTGTACTCTTTTGCGTCCTCTTTAGGATCTACATTACCATCTCCTGCACCATCTTTTCTATTTTTAAAAAAATAATCCTTTCTTAAAAAAACAACGCTCCCTATCGCAAAAAGTATGAGCGTCCCAAGAGAGACTATCCATTTCATCTCTATACCTGCATTTCCTGCTGATGCAGTAGTGCCAAGATATCCATCTTTTTCTCTTGTATATTCTGATTCTACTACAAAATCATCGCTTTTGACAGACACTTCTTGACCTTGACTACTCGGAGAGGAAGGGTAGTTTTGTACCCCTGTTGAGCCATAAAAAGCCTCTGGAATGCCCCCTGAAGACTCCCTGATGCCCAAGGACGCCTCATCTAGAGATGAGGTGTGTACTATACGACCATTGGGATACATGAGGATTACCTCTCCTACCCCTTCGGGCACGAGTCCTGTAATCTCTGAGGCAAACTTAATAGCAGTACGAGACTTGAGTATGGTGTGCTCTGGCATTAAAAAAGTCTTTCCTCCTGCATAAAGTACCCACCCAGAGAGCAATAATTCATAAGCGGTTTTGTTTTCTATTTCTATATACCCTTCCCTCCCAGGCACCACTGATGATACAAAAATAGCAGGCTCTATAACCTTGACCTGCACCCTATCAGATGCCGAATATTCTCCGGATGTAATATCCACGAATGCAATATACTCTCCGGGATAAAGATACGCATGCGATACCTTCTCTCCTTCACCACGACCACCATCACCATATGACCATACATATCTTTGTGCCTGCATGGGAGTACCATCAAGCGCAAATGCCTCTGCCTTAAAGGACACATCAGCACCCGCCACGACTACTCTGTCACTTCCCGCATCGACACGTATATTTTTAAGAGGTGTTGCTTTGCTTCCAGATGAGGTTACTGCCGATGAAGTACTCCTCGAGGATGTATCTGTGTCCCCAGAAGCTATGGGAGGAGTATATGTCACTTCACACTCTCCTACGCCTGGTGTGGGGGAAGCACTTAGAAACACCTCACCTTCACCTCTATGGAGGCTCATACCATCTCCAGATGCACCCCACTCTGAGGAGTACAGCACACTATCCGTCATCACGAGTTCTGGAGTGCGTATCTCTATCGTCTCTCCAGTGTTGGAAAGAGAAAAAGCACTATCAAAAAGAGTGCCTTGGAAAGAAGGCCAATCAAGGAGAAATGTATCAGCGTTGTCAGCAATCACCGCTACAGATCCTGAAGAAATGACTTCAGACCCTGCTTGAAGTGAGAGTTTGTGATCTGTTTTGTTTTCATAGAGTCTCCACCCACTCATATCAAGAGACTCAGAAGAAGTGTTGCATACCTCTACCCATTCTCTCCCGCTATCAGCGCCCTCGAGGTCATACATCACCTCGGTGATCACCATTTGGGCAGATGAGACAATTGGTATAAAGAGTAAAATAAAAAGAAAGAGAAACTTTTTCACAAAAATTTAGATTAATTATAATTTTTAATTTTAAATTTTAAAAAATAATCCACACAATCATATCTTTGTGCGGATTATTTTTGCTTTTTATCTTCCTCTACTTCTAGCATTTTTTCGAGCTCAGGCTTTGGTATTTCAAATATCTTTTTCTCTGTCTTTGGAGTCTCTGTGTGACCATGAGTTTTAAGTGTATCTATTTTTGTCACTTGTTTGAAATGTACCTCCTCACTAGAGTCAGCGGTATCATTTTCTTTTGAAGGTTTGCTTTGTGTAGACGCATTGCTTTCTTTATTCAAATCTTTCATTTTGTTTTCTACCTCTTTTACCTTTTCCTCTACGCCTCTCTGTGCATCTTTTATCACACTCGCAAGTGCACTGCGAAGGTCTGAAGCATTTCCTTGGCTTTTCTTTTGATCTTTTTTCTTTTGGTCATTTTTTTGTTCAAGCTGACGCAACGACATCACCTCCCGGAGCTCTTGCTCTTTTTGATCACGCATGGATGGTGTGCTTTTTTGTGACTGACTCGTGTTTCCTGATGGTGTCGTATTGCGTCTATCTCCCCTAGTATCATCTCTTTTGTCGTTCCTACCATCATTTCTATTGTTGCCTCTATTTTTATTTCTATCTCTTCCTCCTTTGTCCCCTCTATTGTCTCTGGTATTGTTGTGTGATCCTTTGTCCTCTTCTTTGCGAGACGACTTTCCATCATCTTTTACATATGTACCATTTTTGCGAGCCTCTTCTTCTTCTGCCTTTTTACGACGCATTGCATCTACATGAGGATCATCAAGAAGTCCTGCCATGCTCTCATGCCAACGCAAAATGATATCTGCCACCTCATCACGAGGTTTACCATAAGTATTTCGGGAGTGCTCTATGATCTCTTTTTTGTATGAGACCTCAGGAAGCTTTATAGGCCCGAGTGTGCGTGCCGAAAAAGGACGCGACGCCACACCATCTATCATAAGCTTGAGATATATTTGGATAAAGCCAAGATTCACGAGGTCCTCTGCGGTAAACTCTGGTGCAAACTCCTTTTCAAAAATGGTCGCATCATATGAACCCACCCTAAAAGTAATCATGCTACCCACGTTACCAAAGACCGCCGCTCGCACTTCATCGCTCATCTGCTCTATATACTGGTGTGCGATAGTGAGGTTGAGTTTGTACTTCCTGGCTTCTGAGAGAATATCCGCAAAACTTTCATTTGCAAAAGACTGAAACTCATCTACATAAAGATAAAAGTTAGGTAACCGCGCCATCTCTATTTGGTCTACATCAGCACGAGACATGGCTGCAAGATAAATCTTAGTGATGAGCATGCTTCCGATCAGATTGGCATTGTCCTCTCCCACGCGACCCTTTGAAAGGTCGATGATAAGGATTTTCTTTTCATCCATTATTTTGCGAATATCAAACGTGGAGCGAGGCTGCCCGATGATGTTTCGTATGAGTGGATTTGAAATAAACTGTCCTACTTTGTTTTGAATAGCGGCACCAGCCTCTGTCATAAACCGCTCTGAATATTTTTCAAACTCATCTTCCCAAAAAGACTTTACCGAAACGTCACTAATGTTGGCGACTACCCTCTTGCGATAGGTCTTGTCTGCAAGCATTCTGTTGACACCAAGTATTGTGGAGTCGGGATATTCCAAAAGAGCAAGGAGTGTGTTGTTGAGAATGTACTCCATTCGTGCAGACCATGCATCTTGCCATATTTTCTTAAATGCACTCATGAGACCTGACGCCACAAGGTGCCTCCTATCAGACCCTACGTCTTCCATGACATTAAAAGAAACCGGATACTCTAGATCAAATGGTGCAAAATAAAGGACATCTTTTATTCGCTCTTCGGGAATATAGTCGAGGAGCAAATCAGCACTCTTGCCATGCGGGTCTATAAAAGCAAATCCATTGCCGTGCTGTATATCCTGGACTGCCATATTTTCAAGGAGTGTAGACTTACCCATACCGGTCTTACCGATAACATACATGTGTTTTGCACGGTCTTTTGCCTTAATGCCAAATTTGACATTATTGTTGCGATAATCCGTCTCTGCAAAATAGGTTATTTTTTCTCCTTCATTATTCATTCTTTTGCACAATTTTTTCTAAAAAGAAACACCAGTATACCTACAGTATACTATGTTTTCTTCTGATTGAGACTAGGTTATGTGTGTATCACTGTTTTTATACACAAAGTATTACTTTTCTCACTATACTGACTAGACATATTCTTTTCTTTAAACTCATACACTTTTTTACAATATACATACACGAGATGTAAAAAATATTGACTTTTTCTTGTCTTTTGTTACTATTCTTATATAAACGGCTTCGGCCTCGCTCTGTCTCTGACAGAGAGGACAAACACAAAAAGCGATTATTTACACAAACAAATAATCGCTTTTTGTATTTCCGAATACTCTGATTCACTTACAACAGAAACCTTGTCGACAAGACGTTTTGCGTCTATTAATCTGAGTTGTGACAATATTGCCAATCGCTCAACGCCATCTTGAGCATTGATTGTGTAATAAAAAATACCTTTCTTAATTTTTGTGCTAAGTGGTATACCTCAAAACACCTCTTTATTGAATTTTTTGAAAACCAAAATTGGTCTGGCAAAATCAACACCTTTACCGTCTTGCTCAAACCCAACATTGTGACCGAGAGAACACCACCAAATCTCTCTTTCATGGAAATAAAGTCTATCATTTCGAGTCTCAATTAAACTCTTTTTTGTATGCCATTTTTTATAGTCTTTTACCATAAAACTTTTTATTCTCCATCAAAAAAGTCTTCAAGATTCGTGTAGACATTGAGTGACATGAGGTCAAAGGCACTATACGCACTCGCGGCATAGAGATCATCATTCCACTCGCCAAGTGCAAACTCCTCGCTACCTGCATGGAGAAAACTAAAAAAGTATGCAAAAAATATGATAATACCATCTGAGACTTGCTCTAGGTATGGTCTTTCTACAGGGGGCTCCATCCGAAGCTTCGCACGAGCCTCGAGTCTTGATTTTTCATTAACATGATTTTGGATGAGACTCTTTTGGTACTCAAGCGCGAGTGCACTATCTCCAAAAGAGCGTCTAAATACGGTAGAAAAATCATACGCCACATTTGCATACAAAAACCCAAAGAAAACAAAAGATACAACAGCGATTTTATAAAGTTCTTTTATATATGTATTTTTAAAATTAAATTCAAACATATTACTATTATCTCTTGAAACTATTTAATAAAGTTGCAAAATCTTTGTTATCAGGAAAATCATTTATTAGATCTTCAATTACATCAACTGCCTGCATAGTATCTCCTTTTGAGTAATATAAAATTGATAATAAATATCTTGCATCTGGATTTTCTGGATCAAAGCTAAGTGCTTTTTGTAAAACACGGATAGAATCTTCAAGATTATTAGAATTATACAACATTGAGGCAAGTCTGACATATGGATATATATTTTGATTATCAAGTTTAAATACTCCATCAATGGTACCTATGGCAGAATCTATATTATTTTGACTTATGTCTATTTGAGATAATAAATAATATGCATCAACAAAATCTTGTTTTTTACGAATGGCACCAACAGCTACATCACGGGCTGCTTCTATTTGACCATCAATAAAATATAATCTTGCAATCGCTAGATCAATACTTGGATTGGTTGGGTTTAATTTTTGTGCTTGTATATAAGCATCCATAGCTTTATCAGTTGCATTATCAATTCCAAAACTTACAACAGACTCATACACCCCACCCAAGGCAATCCAGTTCAAATAATTTGATTGATTATACTTAATAGATTTATGCGAATAATCTACAGCTCTAGAAAGTCTATCTTGTATGTCCGTAATAAATTCTGCATTTTCGGTTTTAGGAGGATTAGATAAAACATCCTGTATTTGTTTTGATTCCATCTGAGCTATTATTCGATAATACAAATCGTTTCCTCTATATTTGGACAATCTCACCAACCTGTCTTTAAATTCGTCTATGTCATTGGTTAAATTAAAGTCCTCAACATATTTCTTATACATCACAGAACTAAAATAAATATTTATACTAAAATATGTAACATAAGACATAATACAAACCAATATAAAAATAATTATTTTTGTTACATAACCTCGCTTATTTCCAAAGATATTAATCTTAGACATCCCTACACGACTAGAATGAATTTGTAATAATCTAATATATACAGCCAACAACACAAAAAGAATAAATAATATTGGCACGCTAGGGGTATAAATAAAAATCATAATATAGCCCAAAAAAAACAATAACGAAGTAGAGAAAAATAAAAACCTTGTATCCTTATTTTTTCTAAGAATTGTTTTATATATAGAAAGGAAATATAAAATAAAAACTAAAAAGAGAGCCAACCAAGTCAATACACCAAGAAGGCCAGTCTCTATAATTGTAGTGGTGATATGACTAAAACCAGTACTAAAAGTAGAATTCCAAAAAGGAGTATTATTTATCTCTTGTGGCTTTAAAAACCACCACGCATAAGTAAACTGATTAGGTCCAATGCCTACAGCCAATGATTCTGAGGAAACAGATTTTGCAATATCGTAAGTCAAAGAAAAAGAAGGACGAATCTCAGCATGATTTACACCCAAAAAGTTAGAAATTTTATTGGTAATAAGAGGGGTAGACACGAGTAAAACTAATAACAAAATAGTATAGAGCGCTGGTGTTTTTAAAAATAAAAATATTTTAGAATGTGAAAATTTTGAAAGTGTATTGGTATTTTTATAAAGATAATATATATAATAGATTAAATAAAATGCAGATATTATAAACAATATAAATGATGCGCTACTGTTTATTGCAAAAAGCAAAATGGATGATGTGAATAATGTAAAATGCAACAAAATTCTCACAAACCGGTTCTCAGAAAAAGATTCAGAATATAGTGAGACCAAAGAACCGACCGATACAAATATCATAAATAAACCAAAATCCGACCACATACCAATTGGTGTGGGTATTTGGTTTTGTATATTACCCCAAAAGTAAACCGGTAAATCAAAAAAAGATCTTAAAAACAAAAATATAATAGAAGCAAAGTAAGAAATCCATACACCTAAAAAAACAAGCCTAATGTACCTCTCTGATTTTAGAAATTCGATAAAAAAAACTAAGAAAGAAAACATTATCAACATAAATAAAACTGTACTCTGTTCTATATTATTGCCGACAACAGATACAATCCTTGACCCGCCTGTAAATAAAGATGATATAAAATTAGCAACTAATATAAATAATAATGAATAAATTATTGGATTATTTGATAAAGATAAATCCTTATTTTTTATTCCACAAATGAGCCAAATTAAAAAAAATATCAAAGTAGATAATGATATTAAGGTTATTTTTGTGAGTTGAAATGGAAATATTTTGTTAGGAATAGCAAAAATAACAACAATACCAACAATGAATAATAGTGCTATTTTAAAAAATTCAAGATTCTTGTTTTGAAAATTATTTTTTATATTTTGATTTTGTGAGGTAGAAAGATGCATAGATTTATAAGTTCCCTATATTATAGACGAGTTCTATTACTACATAAAGATTATTTTATTTGCTTTTTCATAGTCTGCTATTTTCCAAAATACCTCTCGGGAAGGTCTTAGGTACCTTACCCTAGAGAGGTTACTCTATTGATGTGTCTGTGGTGGTTGCTGTATCTTCTGTAGCGGTTTCAGTGGTTGTATCTTCTGTGGTTGTGTTTGTGTCCTCTGTGGTATCTGTTGTGTCTACTTCATCAGTGGTTGTGGTGGTTGTGGTGTCTTCGGTGGCTTGCTCCACATCTTCGGTTGCTTGCCCCGCTGTGGCGGTGGTCTCGGTATCTGTAGTTTCTTCTGTTGTGTGTGTATCTTCTATGGTGGATTCTGTAGTGTCTGTGGTATTTTCACTCTCTGCTACTACATGTACTGTTCGTGTGGATGTTGCAGTAATACCAGCTCCTGATGTTGCTTCATAAGTGATTGTGTAGGTCGTGGTGGTGGCAGTATCAAGAGTGATGCTACTTGTCTCTACTCCGTTGAGGTAGAGTGTGATTCCTAGGTCATTGTTGGTGTCTGGGTCTTTTGCGGTTGCTCCAAGGTCGCTGTAGACTGATCCCTTGGTGATGCTGACAGGGTTGTTACCGAGGATGGTGATGAGTGGTGATGAGGTTG
>Ga0210019_1004021_pt1 | contig 13087 bp, 11 predicted proteins | sample CryGeyCG2114_020_2_FD_183969 | JGI IMG/M metagenome (GOLD analysis project Ga0210019, IMG submission 183969) | Groundwater microbial communities from aquifer - Crystal Geyser CG11_big_fil_rev_8/21/14_0.20 (SPAdes) (version 2) | ecosystem: Environmental > Aquatic > Deep subsurface > Groundwater ...
AAAATACTTGATGATACCTAATTTGATAGCTACAATGACTTGCAAACTTAACTTTCATCGTGATATTTCAATGTATAAATATCACAATCCTATTGATTTCTTATTCTATTACTATCCACTCATTCATCCCACGCAGCAGAGCTGCGGGGTATTCTGAGGGGTTCGATAAAGATAAAGATAAAGATAAAGATAAAGATAAAAATAAAGATAAAGATAAAGATAAAGATAAAGATAAAGATAAAAATACTGACTTAATGTCCCTTGAAAAGTTACTAAAGAAATTTGTCTTCTATCAATTTAAGGCAGTAAGAGCACACATATGAAATTGAATGTGATTTAAAAAATGAAATTTTGGAAAATGAAATTTAGCCTCCTTACCATTAATAGAAAATAGTCAAGAAAGGGGGGGATCGGGTGAATTTGAAGACTTTGCACTATCCAAATTACAAGAATATTTTAATGAGGAATTTTAAAAAACAACGGCAACGCCGTTGTTCTCAACTCCAAACTAATATTTCAAAACTATTTCACAATCAATTTCCCAACCATACCATTGGCACGATGTTGCCCAACGCTACAATAAAACTCATACTCACCAGCCTTGTCAGCAACAAATGTCACACTAGTAGAAGTTCATGTATTGACTTTTTCAGTAGCTGCCCCAAATTCATCAACAACCCAATCATGGAATCAATCAACACTTTCAAAGTTGATAGTCACGGTATCTCATTTATTGACTTCAAGAGTAGCCAACGAATAACCAAAATTAAATCCACTCAAAGCAAACTCCACATTTTTGGCTACAACTTCTTCCACTACTTCAACTGCATCTACCACTACATCCTCAACCACATCACCTGCTGAGTCTACAACGGCTGGTGCTTTGGCGCTACATCCAAGCAACAACAAAGAACTCAATCCAACACCAACAAATCACATCAATGTAGTAAATAAATTCATAACTCTAACTGAAGAATATAAAAAACCATACTAGACCATACATATAATCTCTCTTCAAACAAGCAAAATTGCTACAATTAATACCAGAATATTATCAAAGAGATAAAAGGTCAATTATTCCAAAGTCAAATCGATGGAACAATGACCATCATCATTTTTGAAACGAAAAAAAGACGACTTATAGTCGTCCTTTCAATACATTAAGAGGCGTATTGATGAAGAATCTGAATGTACTCGCCATTATGACAAAAGACGATGTGCTACAAACATTATGTTCACTCACAATAACACACAAATGATAATGTAATCTTGTTTTTTTTCTTCAAAATGATTAGTTAACTACTTCTGGTGCTACTGCTTCTTGTACAGGTACTTCTTCCACAGCAACCTCTTCGACAACGACTGCTTCTACAACAGGTTCTTCTACGACAGTTGGAGCAACTGCTTCTTCTTCAACAACAGCTGGTGCAACATCATCATCAACAGTAACAGATGTAGATGTTTTAGCACTACAACCAGCCAACAACAAAGAGGCAACACCAACAAGACCAAGTCCAATGACTTTAGTAAACATTTTCATAACCCTCGATTACAAAATAAAAAACTACTCGAAAGCAATACATATGATTTCATACCCAACAAGCAAGACATATTTGCATCAAAATTAAGACATTTTTTCAACAAAAAAAACATAACATTATCAAACTCAATCAACACAAAATTACAGATTGACCAAACAAGTTAATTCTATACAATAGCAAAAAATCCAAAAACACACACTCGCACAAAGGTTTAATTACTTATCCAAAACTATGGGAAGTAATCCACAACCACCGCAACAACCAGAACCCATCTACATCTGACAAATAGGAGGTTCTTGAGCTTGAGAAAACAGAGGAGAAACCCAAGGCCTCATCACATACCTTTTCAAACACGCAACAGCATTACCAGAAGACAGCAATAAAGAGATATACATTGAAAACACCTCACAGGATAATAATCCAAAAAATGAAGCTTACACAACAATAACACTAGAAACTATCGGAGAAGAACTAACAAGATATATTCAAATACAAATTCTTCAAACATTAGCCATTCAATTTATAGATTTTCTCAAACATCAAAAAGAAAAGAAGTTAGCACTCCTGAGTCATCAACCAAATCATGTATATATACACTCTACAATAAAAAATACTAAAGAAAAATGAACTGGCAACAAAGGGAAGCAGATATATGAAACCATTAGTGATAGGGAACTTGCCTGACATCTTCTCAATTTAACAATAAGTGGTTGAAGAGATTTGAGAAGAACAACATATATCAAACGTAAAAGAGAATTAGATACAAAATATCAAAAACTCACATTACAAGCCTCAAGTTGATGAAGAACATACTTTCACAAAGTCAAAATATGTTTATATCTTCTTGATGAATTCACTCAACTCATACAAAATTCAAAATTCCCCCTTAAAATTATTAACAGTCAAAAATCTCTCTAATAGAGAGACTATAAGCTATCGACTGTTTTATTCATATCCCCTCGCCACCACTCCTCCATCCACAACCACCACCTGCCCATTGATTCATGGATTTTCAATGAGTGCAAGCACCGCTTGTGCAATTTCCTCAGGCTTGATAAATCTCTTGAGACAAGAGTTTTCAGCTCTTCTCCTCATAAACTCTTCATCCGCCCCATCCCATCCAGGAGTTATTGTATTCCCCGGGCTTACTACATTCACTTGTATCCTCCCAGCAAACTTATTGGCACACAATTTCGTATACATATCGACACTCGCCTTCATACAACAATAGGATTCAAGCCTCACGCATTGATGCCATGCAAAAGGATTCTGTCACGCAACAGACGAAATATTGACAATCGATCCCTGTCATTGCAATTGCGAAGCAAACAACTCCGTCGCATACACCGTCCCCATCATATGATACTGAAACATCACATCCCAACCCATTCATTCCTCATCAGGGAAAGGACTTCAAATATTATTGATCAACACATCCAAATTGCCAGCTTTTTCAAAAAGCCTTGTCAGATCATTTTGCTTTCAAGAATTAGCTTTGATAGCCTTGGCTTCCACTCACAACTTTCTCAACTCAGCTATCGCCTGACTCGCCCCATCCTCATCATGAAAATAACTAATCACAACATCATATCACTTCTCTGCCAAACCCTTGGCAACAGCAAATCATATTCATTTACTTCACCCAGTGATCAATGCTTTCATCTGCAACAAAATAATCTAAAACAATACAAACAGCTTACCCATTTCATATCGAGAATCTATGGATTTATGATGATTGTAAATTATCAACCAAAACACTCCACCATAACAACCGATTAACACATCAGTCTTGACTAGATATATGACCGATCACATTACCACCCACTTTCCATTACCATCAAAAAAACAACGGCTCACGCCGTTGTTTCCTTCACCCAAAACATCATATCTCCTCTACATCTTCTTCGCTTGCAACCTCAAACTATTCCCCACCACCGTCAAATCGCTAAACGCCATCGCAGCTCATTCAAAAGCTGGATTGAGTAAAATACCAAGAAAGGGATAGAATACTCCTGCCGCCAGAGGGATACCAATGAGATTGAATCCAAAAGCCCATGCAAGATTTTGTCGTATCGCAGATTGCGTCAGCTTACTTATTTTCAATGCCTTGACCAACTTACTCAAATCTCCATGCAACAAGGTAAGATCTGCCGATTCAATCGCCACATCCGTCCCCGTGCTCATGGCAATACCAATATCTGCTGTCGCCAATGCTGGTGCATCATTGATCCCATCGCCAACCATCGTCACCATTCACTCTTTCTGTAACTCTTTGATGATCGCTGCTTTCTCCTCAGGCTTCACTTCGGCATAGACACGATCGATACCAACCAATCACGCAATATACTGAGCCGTATTGGTGTGATCTCCCGTCAACATCACAGGGATAATGTTCTGTTTTTTCAAATCCGCAATCGCATCTCTACTACTCACTTTGATTTCATCCGCCACCACATAATATCACACAATCTCATCTTTTGTCGTCAACACAAGAGGAGTCTTTCCCTGCAAAGTCCACTGATCTATCAAACTCCTATCATATGTTATTCCCAAGCTATCAAGATATGATGGTTTGCATACGATATAATTGATCCCATCAACCTCTCACTGCACCCCAACACCTTCAAGGTTTTCAAAATTACTGACCTCTGAGGGACTAATATCATGTTCTTTCCCATACGCAACAATCGCATGAGCAATCGGGTGTGATGACAAAGACTCCAATCAGGACAAAATGGAAAGATGATCGCTAACACTGCTCTTCATTAGTTTGATCTCAAGCAGTTTTGGCTTCCCCTCCGTAATTGTTCCCGTCTTATCAAAGACAATGATTTTTGTCAGTCTCAATTTCAAGATTCATTCTGCATTTTTGGCCAAAATACCATGCTTCGCTCCATGACCAACTCCCGTCACAATAGCCATAGGAGTAGCCAGACCTAGTCAACATGGACAGGCTATCACCAAGACACCCACAAAACTCATGAAAGCAAATTGAATACTGTTGATGTCAGGAAAGAAATAATTCCCCAAAAACAACCAAAACAATCACGCACACAACGCTATCACCAAGACTCACGGTACAAATCGTTTCATAATCTGATCAACAAGTTTTTGGATCTGAGGCTTACTATTTTGTGCATCACTCACAATTGCAATAATTTTACTCAAATAAGTATCTTTTCCCACAGCTGTTGCCTTGACTTGGATAGTCGAGTTTATCACAATTGTTGATCAAATGACGATTTCATCCACTTTTTTGGAAACGGGAAGTGGCTCTCCAGTAATCATCGATTCATCTATACTAGCTTTTCAATGCACAATCACACCATCCAAAGGGATCTGCTCTCATGGTTTCACGATCATCACATCACCAATCTGTACTTGTTCCAGGGCTATCTGAACTTCTTTCCCATCCTTGATCATAAGTGCATTTTTTGCTTGTAAACCAAGTAATGCTTTGATAGCTTTCCCTGTTTTGGACATCACCTTGATTTCCATATACTTTCCAAGCTCAATGAATCATATCACCACAATCACCGCTTCATAAAATCACCTATCAACTTGCAAATATCAAGAGAGCGGTCATTCAAATGCAGAGATCAAAAAACTATACAAAAATGCCGTCACTGTTCCTATTCCCACCAAGGTATCCATATTGGCCACACCATATCTGATATATCTTCCAATTGCCACCACATACTTCCATCACACCACAAAAAGCATCACACTAGCGAATATCGGCAACAAATGATGCACAAATTCCAAAATCACTTCATTTTCAACCCACCACCCATATTCCATTCCAATCATTCGGATCATAATCCCAACCGTTATTGTCACGAGAGGAATTGAAATCAACACTCTCTTCCAACTGTCAGCCAATTCTTTGTTTTCATGATGAGGCTTATTAACAGTTTTGCTACTACCCTTCTCATCAATAACTAATGAATAACCATACTGACTCACTGCATCAGATATATCTTTGGCAGAAACTTTCGATTGATCAAAGTCTATCACAGCATTTTTGGTAGCAAAATTCACTTCACACGTCACTACTCCTGGAATTTTCAAGACTTTCGTTGTAATGATTTGTGCACAAGAAGCACAATGCATGCCTTGCACAGGATATGTTTGTTTCATTGTGTATGTATAAATCTATAAAAAAAACTAACTGACACTATAATCGCCACTATCTCTAATAGCTTGTTTAATCTCATCCAAAGAAGTTTGACTCTCATCATACTCAATCTCTGCCTTCCCCGTCTCCTTATCAAGAGAAAAAGAATGAATTCCTGCAAGCTCCTCAACATTCATCGTGATAAGCATGACACAAGAAGGACAGTGGATTCATGTTATTTCTAAAGTTGTTTTCATCTAGCAATATTTAAGATAAATAAATGTAAGTATACTAAGTATACACTGATAAATAAGAGAATATGTCATCCTGAGTCTTTTTATCCCGATGTGTCGGGGTTTATCCCGACAAGGACAGGACCCGAAGAATCTTTATGTTGCTATTCGTAGGGGCGAGCATTCGCTCGCCCGGGCGGGTGAATACCCGCCCCTACCTACTGAACAAGCAACTTTCCTTGATTCATACCCATAGAACCACAAATAAAACTATACTGCCCTGCTTGGACATTCATTAGATTATATACAATTGGCTGTCATTTGACAACACGTTCAATTCTTCAATCAAGACGTGGAAGCTTGATGGTACTCATACATCACAATCAATCACTCGCTGGGATAATAGTAATTTCATAATTTTTCCCTGCTTTCAATGTTGTAGTCTCAGGAACAAGTTGACGTCCATCATGAGACAAAGATATTTTTTCTACCGCATTATCAGCATCATCTACAGCAACTATTTCTTTTTTGCTAGATCAGGCCAATGTATTTTGACTCGCAAGACTATCTGTTATTCACCAAATACTTGCACTTCATCGGAGAGTGAAAAAACCAAACACAAGCAAGATGACTGCTACCACTTGCTCAAATCACTGCTTTCTGTGGTCCTTGGCAAAAGATGTTCACATACCCAAAGACAATAATCAAGGCATTGTCCCAAGTGCAAAAAACATCATCATCAATCCTCACATCAGTCGATTGCCCGAAGCCAATGCCATCAGCTGAACACTTTGCGTGAACCCACAAGGCAAAAAGAAGGTCAGAGCACCAACAAGAGGTGCGAAGAATGCATTACGTTGTGTCAAAATATGTTTCGTCCACTTTTCAGGGAGATGAATTCACATACTACTCAATGATGGCACAAAGCCCAGAAGTTGAGCTCACAAATACAACAAAATAATTGCTATCAATGCATTGAACCAACTCGCAAATCCAAATCCGATACTCATGCCCTGTCCTACAATTCACAACAATGATCAAAGAACAAAAAATCCCACTATTCTTCCTCATTGAAATGATGCATGAAGCTTGACATGTCAAATCCATCCTTTTGATTTATCAATCAATTCAGTAAATCAAATAATAATTCATCAAGTCACTGCCAAACAAGAAGAGACTGACGCCACCAAGCCAAGGACAAAGATCACTGGCAATGATGCATTGGTTTGCATCGACAACAATCATCCAAACAAGTCCATTTTGACAACGACAATGGTCAGGACCAACGCAGCAAATAATAAACATATTCTATCAAGCAAAGGAGCTTTCATCTTCACCACCCCAGCTTGATTACCTTCAGTGCAAAGCCTATATCAACATTTTTCAATTCTCTTCTCCAATACTCAATAATTTTCATGACCTTTCCAATCAATGGTCAGTGTGCCATTTTTTGAACTCACGGCATCAATACGACAACCTGGAATGTCACAACAAGATTTTTTTACAAGCAATTCACATGCTTTGCAGTGCATACCATTGATATAATAATTTTTTTTCATTTTGTTCTAAACTATGAAGTTAAAGTAAAAAAATATGAACTCGAAAAACATAATCATATGTTCACAATATACTCTACTCCAACTTTTTTATAATTTTGTTAAATGGGTAAGAAAATCATATTCAAAACACTCATCAACTATCAATAAGCTGACGGTACAAAGATTCATCAATATCGCCATATCCCAAAGAAGAGATATCGACAAAAAAATCAGGGAAAGCAAAAAAATCAAAGCTTAGTACTTCTTCCTCTATCAAACGTGACGAGAGCTCGTTATACATTCACAAGCATGATGTATAACAACCAATATTAGGTGTATTTTTTGTCTCATCATGATCTGAACATCAAACATCACTATGTGGCATCATGACAATATCCATAGCAAATGCATGAAACAAAAAATTACTACTCAACAAGTAGACAAAACATAAAACTCACAACACAGACTTAAGAATCATCACAAGTATTCACTGAAAACAAAACTAACGATACTAAACATAGTAATTCACCCACAAAAGAAAAGCAAATCTATGAGTATGATTGTTGTTTTATACAGTGGGAAAAGATTAAAAATATATATAGTAAATCAAAATAAAATCATATAACATAACCAACAAACAAGATATCTATGACGAGGAAAGAGTAAACACACCCCAACCACATACTTTCCCCACCAAAACACAAAGGGGGAAATCACCAATAGCCCCAAAATATGCATCAATTAACAATCTCCATAGAATAAACATGGCAAACCATTGGACAAAGTCCCAGGAACAAGATTATTTAGCAACATACCAGGATACAGCATACCCAACCCAGAAAATCTTAGATGCTACAATTGTCAATTGTATCAATGAGTCCACGGATCACCTGATGGTATTTGTGGCAACTCACTCCCTGACCCAGGTGAGGAATGCGATCTAGGAATGATCAATGACAAAAGTCTGACAGAGAGTGACGGAAAACGTTTTGCTCTCGATGGGGAAAGCACAGTCAAAAATCCTCAAGATTATATTTGTTCCGCATGTCAATTGATAGATTGTAGACGCTTCCCCAATGATCCAACATGTCAAGTATAGGATGACTGTCTTCGAGATCCTGTTTTGAAACAATGTAAACCAGAACAACAACCAACATGCTATTATCAAGATGCCAATGTTTCAGCCATACAAAGAAAAGTTGCCACACTCGCAAAAAATGAAAATGCGAGTTCACAATGACAAAGTGAAAATTATCACTTTTCACTCTTCATCAATGATTAATGACTCTTCAATCTCTTGATCTCCATTTCCAACTGAGTGATATTAGATTTCACTTCATCGACTTTATCTTGTTTAGCTTTCAACACAACCTTGGGAGCTTTACTCACAAAACTTTCATTACTCAAAGTTTGTCTCAAAGATTGCAAAAATACTTCTTCTTGTCCGAGTTCTTTTTCCAACTCTTTGATTTTTTCTTGTTTATCCACCACATGAACTCATTTGACTCCCAAGGTGATGTTGATGACCACTCCAGTGGTAAATCACTCAGGCAATACCTGTCATTCTCTGAAATAGTGCAACGTTGATATATTGACAAGCTTTTTGATCATGACTTCAAATTCTTGTATATAATCGACAATATCTGACGATGCTTGCACCAACCCTTCCACTTTCTCATGGGGTTTGGTCACCACTTGTAATTTCAATGTCCTCAGTTGAGTGATCATATCCATCATCAATTTAATTTTATAGTTTTTGTGTGGAAGCATAATTGTTTTGGGCCAATCACTCACCGAAATAGAATCAACAAACCCAATCTGCTGCCACAATTTTTCAGTCACAAAGGGAGTATATGGATGAAGCAACTGCAACAGTCTACCCAAAATATAGATCAAAACATGTCACGTTAGCTCAGATTGATACACTTTTGAAATTTCTATATATCGATCACAAAAATATTGCCACAATGACTGTACGACACCATGAGCTCACTCTCCCAAATTGAATCTCTCAAAACATTTGGCACTCTCATCAATGGTATCATTCAACATATGAAGCGCCCAAAGATCAAAATCGTGCAAGGATTCATGTTCTTTGAAGATCTTTTTTCCAAGCTTGAGCAAATCAAAAGGTATTTTTTTATCACCAATACTCTTCATCACAAATCTCGATGCGTTCCACAATTTGTTGATAAACCTCCAATAGTACTTCGTTTTTTCTTCATTATAGGATATATCATTGCCTGGGGTTGATCCAACGATCAACGACAATCTCAAGGCATCTGCACCATACTTGTCAATAATACCCAATGGATCCACGATATTCCCATCAGACTTCGACATTTTTTTCCCTTTCGTATCTTTAACCATACCATGTAAATACACATGCTTGAATGGTAACTCGTGCATAATTTCCACTCCCATGATCATCATTTTAATCACCCAAAACAAGATGATATCATATCATGTTTCCAACACAGTATTGGGAAAATAATTTTTCAAATCAACAGTCTCCTCCGGTCGTCACAAAATACTAAATGGCCAAAGAGCTGACGAGAACCAAGTATCAAGAGTATCACGATCTTGCTTCAGTCACCCATCCCCTTGTACCAACCTATCAACATCAAACATATAATGATGTGCATTCGTCTGTACGACAAGGAAACTTTGATCAAGCATATCAATCAACATCTCACCACAATCCAAAGATTGTTTTTGTTTTACAAATTCTTTCAGCATCGTTTTCAATGTCTTCAAATCACTTTTGTACTGTTTTTCTCAAACCGATTCACTGATCTTTTTTTGCAATTGTGAGTCACTATAAATAGCCAAATATCTCTCGATTACACGACCATATTGAGCTGTCAAACTCGCACCAAACAAGATATCAATCAACTGATCACTATGAAAAGTGCTCGAAAGTCTATTGTCAGCTACCAGATTGAATAATATCATAGCGAACAAAACATTCCCTGTTTTGATCTCTGTTTGTTTTTTTCATCTGAGCTTTCCCATCTGAGCATATCTCGCATATGCTTCCAAAACATTATCTTCATCCATCACATGTGTTGAAGATCATTCTCCATGCCACACAGGCAATCTATGTCATCGCCAAACTTGTCTCGAAATACACCATGGCTTGATTTTTTCCAACCACTGACGGAAAATCCCTATAAATCTCTCTGGATACACACCAATATGTTCTTCATCCAAATGATACAAAAGTTTATCAGCCCCATGTTGCACATCCATAAACCATTGTTTGGACAAAAATGGCTGTATTTTGGATCAGGTTCTCGAACAATAAGGGACTCTATGAGTATATGCTTCTACTTTCTCCAAATTCCCAATATCTTTCAAATATTGAATCACATTCTCACGAAATTCTCCGACACGTTTATTCACAAAAAGATGACCCGCTTGCTCAGTAAATATCTCATCTCTATTGAATGCAAACACATCCAAAGGTAACTGATGTTTTTTCGCAATATCAAAGTCATTGGGATCGTGTGCAGGGGTAATTTTCAAGGCACCTGTACCAAAAGTCATATCCACATATTCATCAGCGATGATAGGGATTGTCCTATTGATGATAGGGATGATGACCTTTTTCCCTATTAATTTTTTATATCTTTTGTCCAAGGGGTTGACCGCCAATGCTACATCAGCAAAAATAGTTTCAGGACGTGTCGTCGCAACTATCATCACATGTTTTTTGGTATCCACAAAGTATCTCACATAATACAATTTTTCTTCTTCTTCTTTGAAATCAACTTCAATATCTGACACGACTGATTCAGCAGCAGGTGATCGATTCACCACATAATAATCCTGATAGATCCTTCATTTCTCATACAATTGTTTGAAAGCTTTTCTCACCGAACGAGAAAGACTTTCAGACATAGTATATTGTTCCCTTTGCCGATCCAGTGATGCTCACATGCACTTCAATTGTCCACTAATATGTCATCTATGTTCTTCAACTCGTTTACGAACTTCCGTCAAAAAACCATCTCTTCACAAATCGAATCTTGTTTTACAATAGCTAGCTAATCTTTTTTCTACGACTGCATTGGTTGCAAAAGCCGCATGATCAGTTCCTGGTATCCAGAGAGTTTTGTAGCCATTCATACGAAAATACCTCACCAAAATATCTTCAACAGTCGCCATCATACTATGGCCTATATGCAACCTCCCCGTCACATTGGGGGGTGGTAATGGTATCATAAATTGTTCATCTTTGTTTTCATATCACAAGGATGCACGCTTTTTGAAGACAATATCCGGATCGAACAATCATGCATCATTCCATTTTTCATACAGAGCCATTTCTTGTTTATGATCATATTTTTTGGGGAAAGTTTTCATCACAGGCAAATCACAAACACTAAAAAAACTATACCATTGACCCGAAAAAAGAGAGTAAATCAAAGTGGAGTCGAGAAACAATAATAACGAATAACAATGAGGTGTTTTATTTCTCGATGAAACGATATGTAGTAATCGTAGTAAATCGCTTCTCCTTATACTAAACTTAGAGAAGATGTACTATAACTTAATCCAAATCAGGTCTTGAAAAATAATAGACCCTCCACAATCCATATCACAAGATTGTCAAAATAATGAGAGCCAACATATTGGTCACGGGTCAGACCTGTACTTTTTTGATATCATCCAACGCTGCTTTCCCTCCTCATTCACAAATGGCTTCAACGGCAAAATAGGCGTATTCTTTGTTCTTTGTTGTCCTATCAAAAGGGTAGTGGTAACTCGTATCTTTGGTCCTTGCTATTTCTTGCATCTGTGTGAGTAAGGACACTTGAAACTCTGATCTATAAATGATATATTCCTTGACATCATCTACCTTATCCCATACCAAATAATAGTTATTTCATCTCTGTTCAGTCCACAAAGTCAGTCCTTTGACAACACACACTGGTCATTCCATGGTGATCACCAAAGGATCAGAAGGGACACCAATAGTTTTTCAATCTTTGTCTGCAGGCCACACCTGAACATAAATAGTTTGATTGGATTCAAGTTTGGTGAGGGTCACTCATGTCTCTACGACGATCAATTCTTTGTCCAAAAATGCAGAATTTTTACCATGACGTACCAAAAAATACTCAATATCACCAATTGCTTCCCATGTAATCTTGATGCTACTTTGATCGCTAGGATCTATTTCATGCTTGATCAGACCGATACCTACCAAAGGTTTTTCAGGAATCTCACCATTATTCAATCCGCTACTTCACTCACTTCATTCGATAGGACTAGGGGAAGCCACACCTTGAGATATTTTCAAAGGATTCTGTGTCGCTTTTTGATTGACATCATTGACATAGACCGTCACTTGTACGGCATAGGTACCAGGATGTTGAAGAGTGATTTCCTTCCCAAATTGTCATGCGCTGACTTTGTCAAGAGTATAATTGCTCGGTCATACTGTCACATCTACCTTTGTCACTGATTCCTGCGTGATAGCTCACAAAGTGATCAAATCACCAGGAAAAATGTCTCAAGCTGGTTGCACAAAAAATGAAAGCAAAAGATCTTCGGTTGATGCCTCTTCTTCTTTTTCCTCTGACAAATTGATAGTAATAGCATTAGACGTTCACAAAACAGCTCATGCCGCATCCTTCAAAACAATCTTGA